>Ga0208244_100138_pt1 | contig 99170 bp, 97 predicted proteins | sample SubbioCR12Aug_5A_FD_184828 | JGI IMG/M metagenome (GOLD analysis project Ga0208244, IMG submission 184828) | Serpentinite rock and fluid subsurface biosphere microbial communities from McLaughlin Reserve, California, USA - CR12Aug_5A (SPAdes) | ecosystem: Environmental > Terrestrial > Deep... | reverse complement strand
GTTATTGGCCGGATTATGGGTGTTTCTTTCTATGCAGGAGGTGTTGAATTGTTACTCCCCTGAGGAGCTTGCGACTTTGCAAGAAACAGCTCAGGATTTTCTAATGTGACTTGTGTAGATAGCTATGCAGCTAAGGACTGATTCAGCGTTACATGACCATCGCGGTTAATCCTAAATGAAGAAATGGCATTGGAAGGCGTGTCGGCAGTAAAGGCTAATCGACCATTGGGGGTCGTTGCGAGCCAACACGAAGCAGCCTGTCCGGTAAAGACATTATCATCAATTACCTTTACGCTACCATCGTCCTCTAGCTCATAAGAGGACACAGTCCCTAAACCTTGGCTCGCCGCACTACCCGCTGCGTTAGAAACGAAAAACTGGTCACGTTTCCCGAAAGCAAATCCAAATGGCGTTTGCCCTGCAGAATCTACTATATCGCCAAGCGTCGGTGATCCAGCTTCATTGAGAGTAAAGGTAGTGATTTTGTTGGTTGCCTTTTCGGTAATTACCAACGCATTACCATCATCATTAAAACTGATTTGCGCCGCCCCTGTGCCGCTGCCACTGAGCTTTTGGTGCGACTGCGGCAAGGCAGTCAGCTTACCAAGTCGCGGATCGAACTGAAAGCCAAAGATAGAATCATCTCCAGCATTAACCAGATAAACTCGATTGTGGTTAACTGTAATGCTGACGGGCCTTACTCCATCTTCCTGCGCTCGGTCAACGACTTTGAGTCCGTCACGATTAACGCGGAAGACAGTAACATCATTACTGCCTGGGTTGATTGCGAAAAGGTAGCGTTCGTTATCACTCAACGCCAACGCACCCTGATTGCCTAAGCCAGCACCCGTACCCGTACCACCTGTCGCAAAATGTCCGGCTGGTTTAAGCTTGCCATTACCATGGCGCTGAAAAGCTAAAACTTCATTAGAAGTCGCATTGTTAGAAAGTGTATAAATCACTTCTTTCGCGTCGTTATCTTCGGCGAAACCCATCGTCGAAAACGTCGATGCCAGTGCGATAGCCAAAGCGGTAAATTTGTATGTATGTTTCATAATGTACCTTAAAATAATGATTAAAAAATTGGGTTAATAGCATTGCTGTCGATCAGAGAATAGGCATTGCATAGTTTGGATAAATACGTCCGCTTTATTTTTGGGCAATGCTGACTGATAAAAATCAGCCCGATCTGGGTTTAAAAAAGACTTTAAGACATCAAGGGGGAGAGAATCCCCCCGCTCTATTTACGCTGTCGAATTTAATTCAGCTCGCTTATAATCGGACAATTCACGATAAAACCAGCGGGGCCAAATTTCGCGCCACCCGGTGCAGAAATAAAGCCTTCTTGGGCCAATCCTGAAAGACCGCCGAAATCTTTTTGTACAAGATTGAGGCCGTTTACAATTGCTGAGTCGCTCCACATGGCCAAATTCACATCCCAGAGCGGGCTGTAACGGCCTTGGTTTGGAGTCCAGCGGAGGATGTTGAGAGGATCCAATCCATCTAGGATAGCCGAACTAATGCCTTGCCGTTCTGGATTGCCAGCGCCAGTTTGCCCATTAATAAATGCCGCTAAGGAAGCCCGCGCGGAATCCGTACTGTCACCGCCTACGAAAGGGGCATTATTCAACTCTTCAGAGAAAGTCACGTCTTCCAACGCGGCAGCGGCAAACCCCGACGCATCGGTGGAGACATAACGCACTTCCTTGCCGTTGGCAAAGCCTTTTGTTTCCCTATAGACCACACTTCTATTTACAGTATCAAGCGTAACCACTTTGCTTGCCTGTCCAGATGCATTGGCAATATGTGGCGCATTAAGAATGTTGCCATTGGGCAGTTGAATGAGTGGACTATAGCCCGGCAATCCCATCGCACCAGGTTGCAGTGACTCAGGCGGAAAACCCGTTGGGCCGGCAACAACAACATTGTCGGGCTCAAAATTGACTGTCGCTGGAAACTCGATCACACCATTGACCAAACGCACTTTTTGCACGGCTGCCGTATTCTTGGCATTATTCAGTTTATCGGCACGATTGACGCCATATTTTTTTGCCGCATCGCCCGTCGAGGCATCCAGGATGACATACCAAACCGTTTGGCCTTTGCTGACACCACGGTACAGTGGCAATTTAACCGTATCATCAACGGTATTTTCCACCGCGCTAGTGACGAACAGGCGGCGGTCACCCGCAGCATCCATTGCTGATGCACTGGATGAGATAAGGCTTAAACCAGCTAATAATAAGGCGCTAGCCAAAACATTGCGGGTTAAAGGCTGGTTTGGAATACTTTCAAAGCTATTATTTTTCATAGTTTAAACTCACAGTTAAAAAGATTAAATTAAGGCGCTTACCCCTAAATCAATGAGACCTAATAGGTGCATCATTGCCAAAACTATGCCTTAAGGGCGAATAACAAGCGTTTTGGTAGATGTATTCTGCACAGTTAAATATCACGAAATCATCACGAAAACTTCAAATAAAAGTGACTGGCTAGTTTTCTTTAGATTGCCGATAATGACCAATTAGCAATAAACAACTATGGAATTTCCATGCAATGAAACAAATATTGGTAATCGAAGATGACCTGGATATTGGCGACATGCTCGGCATCAATTTGCGAGATGAAGGCTATGTTGTGGAAATCGCCACCAATGGGATTGACGGGCTTAACCGGCTTCAAGCCCAAGCTTATGACTTATTGGTGTTAGACCTTATGCTGCCAGGGATTGATGGCTTGGAAATTTGCCGTCAAGTCAGAAATATGCCCCATTTCTTGCCTATCATTATCCTCAGTGCAAAATCCGCCGAACCCCAGCGCATCCTTGGCCTTGAATTGGGGGCGGACGATTATTTGACCAAGCCCTTCTCCCTGCATGAGCTTATCGCCAGGGTTCGCGCACTGCTTCGCCGAGTTGCAGCGTTGGATCGATCTATGCAGGATAAAACAGGTGTTATTGCTTGTGATGATCTCATCATCAATCCGATGTCACGAGAAGTTACCCTGAAAAACCAGTCCGTCGCATTGACAGCCAAGGAGTTCGAACTCTTGCTATTCTTTGCCCGCAACCCCGGCAAAGCCTTTACCCGCTTGGCACTGTTGGATCAGGTCTGGGGCTATACGCACGATGGCTACGAACACACGGTCAACTCTCATATCAACCGTCTACGGGCAAAAATTGAACGCGATAGTGCACAGCCTATTTTCATCCAAACCGTATGGGGCGTGGGTTATAAATTCGCTGATTTTTCAGGGACGCATTGATGAAATTTACGTCACTTTATAGCCGTATTGCCTTCACTTTTGCCATATTGATCCTGTTGTTCGGCGGACTCTGTGGAGGGCTCGACTGGTACGCGGCGAAAAATCACCAACAAGAAATCATCCAACGCTTAAGCCGAGGACTCGCAGAACATATCGCTGCTAGCTGGCCATTATTGTCACAAACGAATCAGTTGAATGAACTAGCAGTTAAAGAGCTATTTCATTGGATGATGGTGGTCAACCCAAGTATTGAAGTCTATCTTTTGGATACCAATGGTTTCATTCTTAGCCACCAAGCCCCGCCTGGGCGTGTGCAATTAAAACAAGTTGCGATAAAACCCATCGATGATTTTTTAGAGGGGGCTGCGTTACCATTAAAAGGTGACAATCCACGCAATCCAAGTAAACAGGAGATATTTAGCGCTAGTGCCCTGCAAAATAATGGCAAAGTCGTCGGATATTTGTACATTGTCCTAACGGGCGATGAGTATCAACGCTTAGCGAGCGATGTCTGGGAAGATCATGTCTTTCAAACTGCGATATGGATAGGATTTGCGGGGCTGGCATTGACGTTATTAGTTGGTTTGGGCTTATTTGCCGTCATCACTCGCCGTCTGGATGCGCTTTCTTGCACCGTGGCAGCTTTTGAAGAAATGAATTTTTCCGGTGGCCTGCATGTTTGCCCTAAAATAACCGCAAGCTCCGATGAAATCGGACGGCTGGCAACTACGTTTGAACACATGGCAGAACGTATCACAACACAAATGCAACACATTAAACACCAAGACGAATTACGCCGCGAAATGATCGCCAATGTGTCCCATGACCTGCGGACTCCACTGACCTCCATACAAGGCTATTTGGAGACCTTGTTGCGGAAGTCTACTGCGCTTTCCCTTGATGAACAACACCGTTACCTCGAAGTGGCGGTACGCCAGAGCCAACGTGTTTCTCATCTTGCCCATCAACTGTTCGAGCTGGCAAAACTGGAATACGAAGAAGTAAAGCCACATTTTGAGCCGTTTTTTGTGCAAGAGCTTATCCAGGACATTGTGCAAAAATTTGAGCTGACTGCCAACAGCCGGAAAATTCAAATCAAATCCAGCTTTACCCAAAAAATACCGATGGTTTATGCGGATATAGCTATGATCGAGCGGGTGCTGACTAACTTAATCGAGAATGCGCTGAGGCACACACCCGAGGGCGGAAAAATAACGCTGGAACTTGAGCAACATGATAATAATGTTACCGTCAAAGTTTCCGACACGGGCAGCGGGATAGCCGAAGAACACCTTGCCACCTTATTCGAGCGCGGTTCGCCCCTGCGCCAAAGTCGCGGTAAAAACCATGATGGCGGCGGACTTGGCCTGCTCATCACCAAACGCATCCTGCAACTGCATAACAGCACGATAGAGGCAATGAGCGCAGGCTATGGCGCGACTTTTGTTTTCAGCTTGCCGTCAATAGGAAGTTCTAATGCACAATGAGGAAATCATATAGCTACTGACACTTTAAGGATGGCTGACGTTAAGTTTAGATGGTTTTGTTGATAGAAAGAATTGTTTTGCTGAAACTATCGACACACTACGGACATTTTTCCAGCGACTCGATCAAAGGCTAGCCAACATCAAAAAATATCGATCCCTGAATATAAAATTTAAGTCAGAATAGAGTTTTTGTGCTTTATCTTTCGTTTTATCCACTTCAAGCAGAAGTGTACAAATGCCGAGCTCTTTGGCGACCATTTTAATAAGCTTTAAGGTTTCTTTACCTAAACCTAATCCACGAAATTCAGGCTGAATATAAAATTCATCAATGAAGGCATCTTTGCCGCCAAATTCAAGGCTATAACCAAAGCTCAGCATAATATATCCAACGGCTTGACCTTCACAATAGATCAACCAAATACCTCCCAGAGTGTCGTTATTTAACAGTGTTGAAAGGGAAGTTTTCAAGTCCTTTTCTGCAATGGGAATATTTTCAACTTGGTGAAATGTCCGAACAAAAGGCAAAACTATTGCCAAGTCTTCTATAGACGCTAATCGAATTTCTGTGTGCATAAATTTTGATGATTATTGTTTTTATTCAACCTAGCCTATGACCATAGCCAATTAAAGGCGATAAGAAAATTAATTCGATGTCCCAAGTACTTACTACTGGATTACTTTAATCAAAGATAATTATAAGCAAAAAATATCACGAAAATATCACGATATAAACAATAGTACCGTTAGCAAAAAACACATCAGATATAAACATGAATGCACGCGATCCCACACAAATCAGTATCATCGTACGCAGTTACACGGTTTGAGCATCCGTGTGTGTTCGGTGCCTATCAACGCACCGTACAATACCGAATTTGCGACTAAAACGATTTCCAGACAAGTATGCCCCAAAAGTTGGCGATAATCTTTCATTAGCCAATTCATTTATTGACAAACATTAGAGGTCTTCATAGAGCAATTAAGTGGTTACACTAAGCCGGAAACGCATTAAAAAACTTGAAAGGTAGGGTTCCCAAAATGAACCAAGAAAATTTACTGATGAAATTACAGAGTCCTTTTTGTTTTCTAAAAAAGACTTAGAGATCGCGCTTTTGAGTAAAATCAGTCTATTGGAATAATTGACTCAACTTCAGGCAGTTCGGCCAGCATTACTAAAAAATCCTTGTGGTGTTTGTGGGAGTTACAATAGTTTATTGAAACAGTCAGCTTACCTTCACCGTTCGTTTCGGTTTTGCCCATGCTGTGCAGCAGTCGAAAGTCAGCCAGGATATGGTCGATTTTCACATTTGTCTTACCGCCTTTAGGGTCATAAACCATAACAATGCCTTGATGGACGCATGGGCCCATGTAATGGTTTTCCAACCGAGTGACTATCGCCAGTATCACAAGTAACAGGGTGCTTAGCGCAAACCCTGCGCCACCAAATCCAGCCCCGATGACCATGCCAATGGCTGCAGTTGTCCAGATCAGGGCTGCGGATGTCATGCCCCGCACACTCCCAGTACCTTGAAGGATAGCGCCAGCGCCTAAAAAACCAACGCCGCAGACGATTTGAGACGCTACGCGACCGCTTTCACCGGTACTGGTTTCGAGTACAGGGGATAGCAACGTGAACACACTCGATCCTAGGCAAATCAGTATCATCGTACGCAGCCCCACCGGTTTGAGCTTACGCTCACGTTCAGTTCCTATCAGCGCGCCGCACAATACCGAATTTGCGACTAAAACGATTTCCAACCAAGGATGCGTCATAAGTTGATGCCAATCTTTCGTTAACCAATCCATATTTTAATAACCTCCGCCATAGTATTTAACTTTGATTCCAGCTTTGTAACGGGTATTTATTCAAGGTTTCGTCAAATCAAGTATTGCCTGATTTGCTCTGCCAGCCCCCTGTTAATTTAATTGTTGTCAGCTTGGTCTGTGCATTGCCTTAGTTCATCAATGAATGAACAGGGCAGATATTTCCTAAACACATGGCAAAATAATCATTCCATACAGGGTGAATTATCCCATCCGGCTAAATAACATCAGTTTCAACGAGGATGAGGGTCGAGCGGTGCTAAACTGCCATTTTCAGGGTTTACTAAATCTAAGTCAGCCCCGTCTTCTGGCACATTGCCATCGTTAACGAGAAAAGTACGTCGTTGGAAATAGGCATTCTTGATAAACTCATAACGGTCTAGTGATGCTGCCTCAGATACTGCTTTTTCTAAAGCCAAATTATCGGCACGATTGTCAATCGCGTTTAACGCATACATTCCACTGCTAATCCCTGTTTCAACCGCGCTATCAAGTCCTGGAAAAACCCCGAACCCGACATAAGTGGCTGGGTTCGCAGCAGCATCGCCGATCAAGCCAGTCATGCCCCTTGGTGAACTTGGACCCAATAACGGCAGCACAATGTAAGGGCCTGTAGGGATTCCCCAAACGCCCAGTGTTTGGTCAAAATCTTCATGGTGCTTGGGCATGTCAACCATGCTTGCAAGGTCAACAAAGCCACCTAGGCCTGCCGTTGTGTTTAACAAAAAACGCGAGCCGTCCATAACAGTTTGTGCTAGCTTAAACTGCAACAAATCGTTGATGGTAACGCCAATGTCGTTAAGGTTACTGAAAAAGTTTGACACGCCTTGGTCGGCAAAGTCTGGCGTAACCCACTCGTAACCTTTAGCAACGGGCTTCATGGCATACTGGTCAAACTTTTCGTTAAAAGACTGCACACCCCTGTTCCAGTCTTCAAAGGGGTCTTCTGGATTATTTGAAATTGTCGCACATCCTGCCAACAAGGTAAGAAATACGACAACTAATGTTTGCATCTTTTGCATTATCTTTTGCACGTTAGGTCTCTTTTTTTAAGTCTTGGCTATTGTGGTTTAAGAAAACTTAAAATAAGGGCGAGCGACTGCTCCCCACAGGCATCGCCCCTTCCGGTTAATTGTACTCGGTGTTAAGTTGAGCTTGCCGCGGTTTAGCAACAAAGCCCGCCGCTACGATTGCTATAGCCAAGCCCAGGTGCAGCCAGCGGTCTGGTTCGTTGATGTGGATGATCCACAACAGCATGTCGCCAGGCCAGACAAAGCCCAAAACCGCCACTAAGCCATAAAAATAGCCTGAATAAAGTACAAACCGTTTTTCTTGGCCTGGAAATTTAATAACCCCTATCAAAAAAATTGCGCCGGTGACTAAATGCACCAGATTATGTGCCCAATTGGTTTGAAAAATGCCGGCTCCTGATGCAATGGGGTTCGACACAAAACCCATCAAGCCTACGACTATAAATGTTACGCCGAAAATAACGGCGATTAATTTTGCGTTAAACATGTTCAATATCCGTTAAAGTGTTTTTAGGTCAATTGCAGGGAAATCGATCGTGGTCAAGGCGGTTTCGTTGAAATAATTAGTGAACGTGTTCAGGGCAACATGGGCTAAGATTTCAATGACTTCTTCATCACTAAAACCTACGATACGCACTGCAGACACATCAGCATCGCTGACTTTACCACGCTTTTCCAACAGCGCACGGGCAAAGGTGATCGCCGCTTGGGTTTTACTGTCGGCTGATACGCCTTTGCTGTTGGCAGACAATTCCGCCCTATCGACCCCGGCTTTACCTCCCAAGAACACATGGGCGGAGGCGCAATAGTTGCAGCCGTTGAAGCCAGCCACGGTCACCGCCAACTGCTCCCTCAGCTTTTTGTCCAGCACCCCGCCTGTCAAGGCCGTGTTGAAGTTTAGATAAGCCTCCAATGCCGCTGGGGCGTTGGCAAAGGTGGTGAAAATATTCGGCGTGGAGCCCATCGCTTTTTTGACGCCATCCAACAAATCTTTCGCTTTGCCTTCGGCATTGGCCACTGCATTAATTCTTTGCATGTTATTTCCTATAAGGTAGTTAATAGAATAAGTAAACCTAAATGTTTACTTGCTAACGAGTGTATACCGAACAGTTTACCTTGTCAACAAATAATAAACATACCTGTTTACTTATATCGCTACTTTGTTAAACTAGACACCTACTTATCTATAATGAGAAACATGAACGACGAAACCCAAGCTTCACGGAGAAAAGCCACTAAACGTATGCAAATCGTACAAGCAGCCTTTAAGCTGTTTACCGAAAACGGTTTTTATGCCACTGGCGTGGATTTGATCATGCAACAGTCAAAGGTCTCCAAGCGTACGATGTACATTTATTTTCCGACCAAAAACGAACTGATTGCCGCCGTATTGGAGCATTACCGCGCCGAATACGAACGCAAGCTCAGCGGTTTATTGGCACGAGATGACTTGAGCAGCCGCGAGAAAATACTGGCTATTTTTGAAGATGCTGAACGTTGGTTTGGCAACGTGCACTTTCACGGATGCTTAGCCGTCAATGCGATGGGCGAGTTTGACGGGAAAGACCCGGCTATCGAAACTGCCTGCCGGATGTTTAAGGCCTGGGAATTGGGCGTATTCCAAGCACTGGTCAAGGATCTTCCGGTGCAATACCCAGAGGATTTGGCCTTTAAGCTGTTGGTGCTGTTGGAAGGACTGGGCGCAATCGCCCAGGTGATGAAACAGCCTTGCCCTGTCGACATAGAACAAATGGTAGTTAATTTAATGGATTGCCATTCTATTGCTTGAAAGGGTTATTATTTTTGAAAGATTTAATTTTCAAGAAATTGCGTTTTGAAACGGTGTCACTCGTCAACTGCGCTAACCGAACAAAACGGTATCATTCTTATAAAGAACTAATCATAGTTCCAGGCAAGTTTCCCAATGGATATTGTTTATTATTTGACTGGAATAACTGACTCATGGCTACGTTTGATTCCTTACTTAATGAAGCGCGTTCTTGCACCCTATGTTCGGAACATTTGCCGCTCGGCCCTCGGCCTGTCCTGCAATTGCACCCGGCTGCGCGCATTTTGGTGGCTGGCCAAGCGCCAGGTCGAAAAGTCCATGAATCCGGCATGCCCTTCGCGGATGCCAGCGGGGATCGCCTTCGTAAGTGGATGGGCGTGTCACCGGAAATATTTTACGACCCTAAGCTAATTGCCATACTGCCGATGGGCTTTTGCTATCCTGGCACCGGAAAATCGGGAGACCTTCCGCCACGGCCTGAATGCGCACCCGCATGGCGCAAGCAACTTCTCGCGCACTTGGGCAAAATAGAACTCACATTGGTCATCGGACAGTATGCCCAAGCCTATCATCTGGCTAGAAACCAAGGCTCACTCACTCAGACCGTTCTGGCATGGCAAGATTTTGCACCAAAAATATTCCCGCTGCCACACCCAAGCCCGCGCAATAATATTTGGCTTAAGCGAAACCCGTGGTTTGAGCAGGATTTGATCCCGAAGCTTCGCCAAGGGGTGTCGGAAATTCTAGCAACATGATCAAGTCAATCCAAGAAAACAATCCGGCTATAACTATAGGCAAATCTGCATGAAAGACGTGTTAAGCGATGTTTTGGATAGCGTAAACTTGCAAGGTACTCTGTATTTTCGCACCGACTTTTCGCCGCCGTTCGCGAACAGCATACCCGCCTACAAGCAAGCCGCCCGCTTCCATTTGGTGGTTCAAGGCCAGTGCCATGTAACGATACCCAGTGGTGAAACGGCGTTACTTAGGCCCGGTGATCTGATCTTAGTCCCCAACGGCAATGCCCATGTATTGGCTGATGCGGCTAACCGAATTCCGGCCTCGCTCGAAACGGTTATGGCAACGGCAGGTTATAGCGGTGCTGGAACGTTTGTCGTCGGTACTGGCGATCCCACGGCATCAACCCAGTTGGTTTGCGGCCATTTTACTTTCGCTGAAGGCATCGAACATCCTTTGTTGCGGTCTTTACCGACTATTATTCATCTTACCGCTGGCGACAGGGCGAACAGACCACTGCTCGACGACATTCTGCGCCTTATTACCCGGCGGATGTTCAACGAGACACCCGGTCAAGCGGCATCGGTCAGTCGGTTGTCTGAAGTGCTCTACATCGAAGCGTTATTGGCTTGCGCTGACTATGACCCAGAATTAAAACTGATGCTTTCGGCTGTAACCGACCGGCAGATCGGCAGGGCATTAAGCCTCATCCACCATCAAATTGGGCGCGATTGGACGGTCGGCACCTTAGCTTCAGAAGCGGGCATGTCGCGTAGCCGCTTCGCCGAGCGTTTTCGTGAGCTTGTGGGTACCAGCCCTATTGAGTACATCAGCAATTGGCGGCTGCAACGGGCACAGTTGCTGCTCAGCGAACCCCGCGCCTCGGTGAAAGAAATCGCGTACAAGATTGGTTACAAATCACCCGCTGCATTCAGCCGCGCCTTCTCCCGTAAGTTTGGTCGCCCACCAGCGACCCAAAAAATCAAAACGGGCTAAACATTGCAGATTGTCCTAAATAGATGACATGAAGTACCAAATATAGCCCTTTCTATTGCCTAAAAATCCTGACCAGCCCATAGTTGTGCCACGGCGAATTCAGCCGTGAATTTGGTATCAAGGGGTGTCTATTGAACGCGTAAAGTTCACGATAGCCAAACCTCGATAACCTCTAACAACTATGACTTGAAGGATGCTCACGATGAAAAATGTACAATCCACCTTGTTAATTACAGCCGCAACCCTAGCGCTTTCGATTACCAGTAACCTTTATGCTGAAGCTCAGCTTAACGACCTGGAAATTGCCCATGCTGCTTACACTGCCGATGTTATTGACATTGATTACGCAAAACTTGCCATCGCAAAATCAAAAAACCCAGACGTACTGAAATTTGCCAACCTAATGGTCAGCGACCACTCGGCTGTCAACGAAGGCGCGGGCGCACTGCTTAAAAAGCTGGGAGTCCAACCGAAGGACAACGCGTTCAGCCAAACATTGGTTTCCGGCGCAAAAGCCAAGACTTCCGAACTGAACGCCCTGGAAGGGGAAGACTTTGACCGCGCCTACGCTGCCAATGAACTGGCTTACCACAACGTAGTGAATAAGACTGTCGCCGATAGCTGGATTCCGATTATACAAACCCCAGACCTAAAGGCATTTCTAGGCCAAGCGCTGGTGACTTTTAAGGCGCACGAGGAACATGCCAAAAACTTGGTGAATACCCTTAAATAAGCCATTTGGCATAGCCGAAAAAATATGTTTAAAAAATGCCTGTTAATGCTGGCACTGGTGGTTGGGATTTCCGCACCATTGCTTCATGCCAAAGAACCTAAAAAAGTCCAGATCAATATTCAAAACTTCACTTTTGTGCCGCAAAGCATTGAGGTTCAAGTGGGCGATGTGGTCGAATGGCGCAATGGTGATTTTGCTCCGCATAGCGCTACTGCGGATGATGGCAAATGGGACACCGGCCCGATCAAGAATGGCACTTCGGGTCGGGCAGTTATGGCTGTGCCGGGTTCTATTGCTTATTACTGTGTGTTTCATCCACAGATGAAGGGCGTTATTAGTGTCCTCAAGCCCAGCAAATAAAGCTTAACCCTTTGGAATGTTCAGTTAACGCTTAATTTGTTAATGCCATAACTTTACCAACTTTGGAAGAATCATGGCCGAACGTTATACCCGATTTAAAGACATTTCCGTCAGTGAAAGAATTTTAAATACGGTGTTTTTGTTGACAATAGGATTGGGTTATCTGACGGCGCTTGCCAATCTGTATTACACCAATCAAGGACGGGATGGCATAGCCGGGCTCTCGTTTGACGATGTCGTCATCAGTTATTACGGCTCCAGCAAACAAACACGGTTGGGCAATGCCATCAAAGGCATTATGGAACCTAACCTGAAGTTTAAAAGCGACAAGGATGTCATCTTGAAATGGATACAACATGGGGCTGCCCAACCCGAATACAAGGAAAAAGTCGCGCCTATCCTAAACCGTGACTGTATCGTTTGCCATACGCCCAGCGTTAACCCTTCACTGCCTGACCTGACCCATTATGCCACCGTTTCAGAGGTCGCACATGTTGGCGGGGCAACGATACCCGCCTTGATCCGCGTGTCGCATATCCATCTGTTCGGCGTTGCGTTTATTCTGTTTTTTATCGGCAAAATATTTTTGCTTTGCGACCTTAATGTACAAGTAAAACGGATAGCCGTTGTCATTCCGTTTTTGGCCATGCTCTTGGATGTGCTGTCGTGGTTTGTCACCCGGGAGATTTCCGCTTTCGCCTACGTGGTCATCTTTAGCGGGGCGTTGATGGGGCTTTCAATGGGCTTGCAAATCCTGCTAAGCATTTACCAGATGTGGTTTTACCCATTGAGCAACGATCAATTGGGTAAGAAATAAAATTGTGAGGCAAGATTAAACGGCCATATTCGTTTAAGGCAAAACTGAAAAATGGCACTGATTTACTTGCTCTAAAGACGGAGAGAGGAAAATGTTGATTGACAATATATACTGATAGGTTTACATTAATTTTAAAGTATACCTATAGGTTTACTTTATTGTTGAGACATCGACGTATTGTGCGTACAACTCCTGGCTTACCAATATGGCCAGAACCTTTTTTAGCCGCTTAATAATGCAGGCTAGATGAAATCAAACCTATCTGGAGAATGACATGAAAGCTTCACGACTACTATTGACACCATTTGTAATCACTGCCCTTTTCGGTGCTAGTGTCCCGTTATCCCTTGCTCAAAAAAGCGCCAAAGTTAAAGCGCCTGTTGAATTTATGGCCGACGGTCAACTTAAGCAACCGACGGGTTATCGTAAATGGGTCTATGTTGGCACACCGGTCACGCCCAATGACATGAACGACGGTGCGGCCGCGTTTCCGGAATTTCACAACGTGTACATGGATCCCAAAAGCTATGAAGTACTAGAAAAAACCGGAAAGTACCGTGACGGCACTGTTATTGTCAAAGAATTGGTTGGTGTAGGCACGAAAAAGGCATCAAGCGGCAACGGTTATTTCCAAGGCGAGTTCACCGGTTTGGAAGTCTCGATGAAAGACAGTAAACGCTTCAAGGACGAACCGGGCAATTGGGCTTATTTCAGCTTTGGCCACACTTACCCTCTCAAAGAGGTAGTGGCAAAGAACGCTGCGGCTTCTTGTAATAGTTGCCACGAAAAGAATGCTACGAGTGATTGGGTGTTTTCTGAACATTACCCGGTATTGCGTGCTGCCGGGGCCCCCAAAAAATAATATCGTTAGCTCAATAGCAACGCCTAATTGTGTCTTTGGGAGATATAACATGCCGATAAAATTTAATTTTTCCGATCCAAAACTTTCGAAAAGTTTATTTAAAGTCATCGCAGTGGCCGCTGTCGTTAGCATGTTCAATGTGTCCTGCAAAACGGCCGTTACTGGTGAACAAATAAGTGCCACTTCGGAAGAAAGCAAATTTTCTGAATTTGTAGACGCGCAAGGCAACATCTCCTTGCCCATTAATTATCGTACCACATTTACACATATGGGCACTTATAGCGTGGCAACCAAAACCGGCGGAATGACTGACGAGATGCATGGCGTTTATACCCGCCCAGTTGACGCGCAAGCCTATAGGCGCGACGGTAGGTTTCCGGACGGTGCCATTCTCGTCAAAGAAGTGTACTCGACCAAATCGGAGCCTTTAACCACAGGCGATGTTTCATGGGCTTCAACTGTCAAAATCTGGTTCGTCATGGTGAAAGCCAGCAAAGGACGTTTTAAAGGCAACAGCCTTTGGGGTGATGGCTGGGGCTGGGCGCTGTTTGAAGCCAAGAACCCACTAAAGCAAGTGGCGCATGACTATAAGGGCGAATGCAGAGCCTGCCATGTCCCTGCCCAAAAAAATGATTGGCTATATGTAAGCAGGTTTCCTGATTTGCAAAAGCCTTTTCCTGCATCGAACTCCAAATAAAAATAATGAATCTAAGCAATGGCGGATACAGCGGACAAGTACATTCTAAGATAGATAATAACCAAGTGGATTCGGCAAGGCTTGCGAGTGATGATGTTGTCATTTGTCCTGCCTGTGGCGGAGAAAACCCAATAGACGCTATTTTTTGCAGCCATGAACACGACCATCAACCTTGCCTTAAAGCATTGGGTGAATTTAAGTACGTACTGGAAGAATTCAGGTCAGAAAGGAGTGGGCTTGAGCGTCTGGCCGACAAAATTACCAAATTTGTTGGGCACACCTATTTTATTATCTTTCATATGTTTTGGTTCACCCTATGGTTTGTCGCCAATTCCGGGCTAGTGGGTTCATTACGGATTTTTGACGAATACCCATACAGTTTGCTGGGTATCATCTTGGGCATTGAAGCTGTGTTTATCGCCGGTTTTTTGCTGATTAGCCAAAACCACCAAAACGCGTATGCGGACAAATGTGCCCAATTGGATTACGAAGTCAACATCCGAACATACCGTAAGCTTCTGGAACTGGATAAACGGTTGAATGGTATACAGGGCAAAAGCTTTGGAACATATCAAGAAGAAGTGGAATCATAAAGATAGCGACTCGTTCGTTCGATGAATGTCTGTTTATCACGAAGTGATCATCGGCAATCAGACCCTGCGGCCGGCTGTTCTTGGCCGATATGGTGAATAGGCTACTGGAATCTGAATGGAGGCTTCGTGCCCATTACTGGCCTTTGCCCAACCTAAACAACCCGCATAAAATCGTGAAGCGGACTCTTCTATCGTCAGGACAAAGGAATCAATAAAAGTTCAACAAACATATTAACCAGAATATAATTGAAAAAGACCAGGCTGTCGCAGAAACAATGGTCCAATACATCCCCAACCTCCATTTTTATTATTGTTGTTTTGTTAGGCTAAAAATTCAAATGACCCGGCTTTAATTATAAATTCCTGGAAAGAAACAAAAGGTTCAATTCAGATAAATAATTGTACAATAGGAGGCCGCAAAATTGGTGGCCATTTCATATTACACGCCGCTGACCACCTTTGGTCGCTGCTTGGCGTCAGTGTCGAAGCTCAGGGAGGTGGCGCTGATTTTGGCTTGGCTGAGCACGTACCTGATTTAGTCCAAGGGCACCTGCCGGTTGTTGACCAGGTAGCTGCAGTAGCAAATACTAGGCATCTTATGGCAACAATCGGGGCTGGAATTTACATAAATTTCAGCCCCGTTCTAAACAAATGGTAATAGCATCAAAAATAAACTAGATTTTTAAAGCTATATAGCTTTATCCGTTATTATTTAAGCAAGTTGATATCTGACAACTCTTATTTAACCACCATTGAGTAACTTATAAAATTCGTCATCAATCACTGTTTTCCATTCAGCTTTAGGTAATAGAGCAAGACAACTGGCATCAACGGCGTGTACATTTTGGTTCCGTTGAAAATCAGCGAGAATGGTGATGGCGCAAGCAGGTGATTGCTGTAGCGCGATGTGGCCGATAGCGGGAAAATCAAAGCCTTTCGCCAACGGGCTTCTAACAGCCACGCCACGCCCGACAATCGCCGGGGTTTGCAAGTCAAATTCACCATTGAAGACAACAGTCGGCACACTTAGCGGTACTGCCTGGCTTTCATTCGAAATCCCGCGCCCTGAAGGCCATTGCTTACAGATGTTAAGGTTGGTCAGGACGTTTTTTGCCACGGAACGGCGGATAGGATCGTTGCCATTTATCTGTGCCTTGAGACGAGCACGATTGACAAAAGGTGCTTGCTCATTACAAAGGGTAGAAAAAAACACACCATCACTAAAGGTTGGATCGGGCGGCAAAAGGCCATCGCTTGAGACACTGGCATTTCCTGCCAAGGTACTGCCTATGAAAGCTGTATCGACATTGGCGTAGGCATTCAGTACGGCGGGTAAGTAAGCCAATATTTTCGGGCTTCCTTGAAAGGCGACTAAAGATTGCGCCAGGCTATCACCGTTGATAGCTAATCCTTGAAGGATAAGGGGTGTATGATTAAGCTGGTTTAGGGTCTTATATAGCCGTGTTTTCAAATTGGGAAAAGCACTATTGCAGCCCACACTGGCTTGGCACGATGCAAAGATGGCATCAATGGTTTTGGCGTAGCTATCAGCATTGTTTAAGTCTTCTTCTGGCGGTGCGACACCGTCTAGCACCAAGGATTTAACAGTGCTTGGTCGATCACGTAGAACAGTTATAGCAGCCCGGGTCCCAAAGGAAAAGCCCAGGATATTCCAGCGCGGAACCCGTAAACTACGGCGCAATTGCTCCAGGTCAGTAGCATATTCCTTGCTGTTATAGTGGCTTAAATTAACACCTAATGCATCGAATTTATTAAGACATTTAGCAACAGTCGCCTTATTGGTCAAACGATTATCGCATTGCAACCGGGGTATAGCTGCGCCCACACCACGGTATTCGACCGCGACGATGTCTTGCCCATCCAACAAGGCAGCGCTACCATCAGGATCAGAAAACAAAGCTGGTAACGTAGGGAACAAGGCATCGCCCGGACCGCCTCCCAATAATAACAACGGTTCGATCTGTGCTGGTTTGCTTAGGTTTTTGGCAATCAGGACAGGAAAACGAATCTTCCGCTTACTACCTTCCCGGCGATCTTCTGGCACATGCAACATGCCGCACAAGGTTTTTGCATTGGCAGTTAACAATTCGGGAGGACAACGCGTCCGTTCAAAGTCGTTTCGGTAAGGCTTGGGTGCTACCTCAATACCGATGTTTGACGCCATGCGATAGCCAATGCCTTGATTGAGTAAACCAATATTGGGTGTTTGGTCACTGCCTGCCGCAAACACAAAAGTGTAATCTAAGGATGGACAATGTCCTGCGACAACATTCGCAAAGCCCTCATGCCCGTAACAAATATTGTTACCGATATAAAATGGCATCAAACCTAAACCATATGCGGTTTCCCCAAAGCCACCACCAGAAACGGCTTGGGTCATTTCTTTCAGGCTCGTCTCATTCACTACGCGACCCGCAAACAATGCGCGATAAAACTGGCTTAGTTCTTTTGCGGTACTTACCAGGCCACCGCCACCAAAAAGATCAAAAGATGGATCAATATTGTAAGTATCTATACCTTGGACATAAGAGTGTAAGCGTGCGGGTTGTTCCGATGGGGTCGGCTCAGCCGATTCCAAATAGGTTTGCTTTAAACCTAAACCGTCGAAATTGAGCAACTTACGGTAATTTTCAGCAAGCGTTTGCCCAGTTGATTGCTCAATAATTTCACCAAGCAAGATGTAGTTGGTATCGGCGTAGCGGTAAGTGTTTCCCGCCTGTTCAGACGGTCTGTTATTAAGTGCGATAGCAAGTTGTTCGGTGCGCGACCACTTTTTAACTGGGTTGGTAAGAACCGCATTGATATACGTTTCGGTGGTCGCGTAGTCAAAAAGACCACTACGATGCCCTAAAAGATGCCTCACCGTAATTTCAGAAGGGTTGGCACTGGCTGAAGTCATTAGCGCGACTGTTTGCTTGGACAATAAGTCATTAATTGGCGAATCCAGGCCAAATCGATTTTGCTCAATCAACTTTAAGATTGCTGCGGCAGTGAATGTTTTGGTGATTGAGGCAATACGAAATGGCGTATTATCCTGTACTTTTTGACCTCTGATGCCATTAACCGCTCCTTTGGCGAACACTTTATGAATGTTACGTTTGGGGTAAGTAACCAACCCGACTAGTGTTCGTGTGCCTGATGATGAACTCGACGGCATGGATTCAGTGCTTTTGGCTTGCACTAAGTTCGTTACTAAGACGGCAGCAGTGAGTGTTATCAGGGATATGACTTTAAGCTTCATGGAGTAACTCCTCTTGATTATGGGAAGCTAATTTTCGCTTTTCTTAGAAAACAGTTCGTCCGAACCCATTGGATAAGACCATAATGAAGTGCGAGATCTTGGGGAATTCGTTTAACCCACTGATATTATGTATTTAATTTAGATGGTGATAGTAATCGCCTAATGTTAAGATTATTTCTTTCCGCTTAGTGCAGATCTACTTTCGCTAGGTGTGATGCCTGTTAGTCGCTTGAAGGTTGCGTTAAATGTCGCTTTGGAAGAGAAACCCGAGGCTAGTGCAATATCCAGAATACTCATGCCAGAATAGGCGGGGTCAGCAAAACAACGCTGCACCTCCTTGACCCTTAGCGAGTTAATGTATTCAAAAAAGCTCTGGCCAAAATGCATGTTCAAAGTTTGTGACAGCGTATGTTGGCTGATATTGAGGTTATCGGCTAAGTCTGATAATGACAGTTCAGGTTCCAAAAACGTTAGTTCCTTAGTCATTAAGGCTTTAAGCTTATCACCTATAGTTGCCAATTCTTCAGGACTGACACTGGATTTAAGGTATTTTGTAGAGAGAACGCTTGGCGCGAACTTGGCTATTGTTGTGTTAGGTGCAATAAGCAAATTAGATTTTGTTGTTACTTCGCAATCTTCCTTTGGTGATACCCACAGTTTGGGTTGGCGCAACCCACAATACCCGAGCGCATACACGCCGATAACAAGCCCAAGTTGTGCCAATAAATCCGCCCATTTGAAGCCCCAAACGATAGAAAACATCCATAGAACCCATAAGAAACTGCAAAACGCCAGTAACTGTGCTAACCAACTCAGTTTGTAGCGTTCAGTATCGGAATACTGGTTTTCCAGGTCTTGCCAATAAATTCGAATTAGGAAAAGACAGCGGACAAGATAGGCGAAGGCCAACAGACCTGCTGAAAGAATAAGAAAATCTGGCGAATTCTGGGGTATAAGTGACATGTCTGACAAGATCGCCGCGCGTTTGGTTTCAGTTCCCACAAATAAGGACGGCAGTATTAGCATCTGTAGTAATAGCCCAGGCATAAAATGAAGTAAGCGTTGTGGCCAACTCCATGAGGCGTAGCCGAGCAACCCACGCACATAACCATAGCAAAACGGCCCCAGCCAAAAGATCAAAAAATCAAAAACCTGATAGAGATGCGGCAGTTCTAAGATTGCCCCTGTCTGCAGCAAGACATCGCTCAACACCAGCAAGGAAAATGAACCGACAAAGCCACCCAACCACCAAAGTGGTTGATATTTTCGGGAACGGGCAAGAAAAAATAAAACACAGGACAGGGCTAACCCCTGCAATGAACCCGCGCCAATCAAAAGATTTAAGGAAAGCATTGCATAGTACTTTTAAATGAGTATTGGATTTTACACTGATAATGATAGACAGTGATGACCAAATAATCAGATTGACAGGGCATACAATCAGAATCAGTTTTGATAATGCAACAAAACCTATTCTTTAATGAAGAAACCCTTGCATGATAAGATACCATACTATACAGTATGGTATCTTACTATATTGAGGTGATTATGGCTGTTTCACGTAGACATTTTATTCTGGCCGCAGGTGGTGCCGGATTAGCTCTTATTGCGACTTCCAGCATATTCTCAGTCACCCGGACACCTGTAAAGGCGATCTCACCCTGGCATGAAATATCCAACCTGCTGGAGTGCGAGGATCCACGGCTCAGCGTTTTCAGGCACGCAATATTGGCACCCAATCCACACAATCGACAGCCTTGGCTTATCCGTTTAATTGGACAGAATCAAGCTTTGCTTAGTTGTGACTTGGATCGGCGATTACCAATAACCGATCCTTTCGATCGGCAAATTCTGATTGGGTTCGGCTGCTTTTTGGAGCTAGCCCGCATTGCTGCTGCTGAGTTGGGTATCCGTATGGAGATCACTTTATTCCCAGAAGGAGAGCCCGGTGAACGGCTCGACAAACGCCCTATTGCAAGCCTACAATTCGTTTCCGAACCCTCAATCACTAAAGAACCACTGTATGCATTCATTGGATCACGCCGCTCAAACAAGAAGCCGTTTGACACATCACAGCCAGTCGAATCCCGCTTCATTGAAGCTCTTGGCTCACATCCGTCGCCCAGCGTTAAGGTTGCAGCCAGCAATAATGGCAATTTAATCGAAAATTTGCGTGTACTTACGTGGGATGCATGGAAGATCGAATTGGAAACCGAACGCGCTTGGCTCGAAAGCGTCGAGCTGATGCGCATCGGCAAGACAGAAATCGAATCAAAGCCGGACGGAATTTCAATCGGTGGCACTGTAGTGGAAGTGCTTTCCATGGCTGGAAAGATCACCCGGGAAGAAATGGCAAAAAAAGGCTCTAACTCATACAACGCCAGCATTGATCGATATCGGCCAACCATGTTGTCTGGAATGGCTTACGGCTGGATTGTGACAGACGGCAATTCGCGCCATGACCAGATCGCAACTGGGAAAGCATATGTTCGCATGAACCTAATGGCCACCTGCATCGGCTTGGGCTTTCATCCCGTCAGCCAAGCACTGCAAGAATATCCAGAGATGACAACAATGTATGACCGAGTAAGCACCGCGCTAGGCGCTCGCAGGGATCAGCGCGTACAAATGTTAATTAGACTCGGATACGGTGAAGTGATTGATCAGGCACCTCGTTGGCCACTCGCAAGTCGATTAATATGAACAAACCGATGCTATTCATTTTTGTGCTATTGGATTTAAAATAACCCCTTTTCTAAGCAAGGCTCTATGTTAAATAGTGGGCAGAAAGAGGGTTTTATGGTAAGCTCAAAAAGCATTTATTTGCTTACCACTTGATAGCCGATTGATATTAAACCAATGACCGATCCCCTTGCTTTTCGCGTTATGAATGAAATTGGCATCATCGATCAACTTGGTAAAACTTTGTTTGAAAGGGTCATGCCACACGGATTGACCTTGCCGCAGTTCGTAGTGCTGAACCATTTCGTTAGGCTTGGCGGCGATCGCAGTCCCGTCGAACTCGCACGCGCGTTGCAGGTTACTAAAGCAACTATGACCAGTACTCTGCAAAGGCTTGAAGCGAAAGGTTTTGTGACGAGTACGCCTAACCTCAAAGATGGACGATCAAAACGAATTACCCTTACAGCATCTGGGCAACAGGCTCGCGATCAGGCCATCAAATCGATTGCTTCCGATCTGCAAGATATGGAGTCTGCGCTTGGCACTATGGACTTAGAGGCTGCTTTGCCTTTTCTCGCGAAACTTCGCACCTTCTTGGATGGTCGGCGAGACACCAAGTAGCTCTTTATTTGAATTTACAATCCTCGCCAGCTTCGGTCAGTAACCTGTAATGGCATCAATTGATTGCCGTTTAACAGCATGAGAGTAGCCATACTTACTCCTGAAAATTCCAATAATAACTACCGAAAGATAAGTAATTGAACTTAACAGTTCTTTACCTAAACTCTGAATGCGTATCCCAGAAATGGTGTTCAGATTAAATCAGAATGAGTGTTCAAATGGAGTCAGAATATGTACTGAATGCTTTTTAATATCAAAGCGCCTTGAAATGTTTAGAAGCATGTTTTCAACAATGCTAATTGGTTACAACGGCTTTACGAAACAACCAGCCTAATTTTCGGTTTATCCACACAGCCTAAAGAGAGTAATCCTATTTTCTCTAGCGCTTAACCAGATTGTAATATTCTGCGAAAAAATACTTGCATAGCTAGATACCATACTATATAGTAAGGTATCGAACGTTATGGTGGTAATTATGGTTGTCTCCCTTAGTCGCTTCATTCTAATCGCAGTCGGCATATTCTCATTCATCCAAAAACTCGTAAGTGCGATCTCGCTATATTTTGAAATAGCAGATTCTTCAAGCAGACGCAGATATCGACAGCCTTGAATTAACGATTCAAAGTTTTCAAAGAACCCAACAATTACAAATACGGGAGTACAAAATGGAAAATACAAAACCAATTATCCAAGCAGTAGGGTTTGCTTTTTATTTCTTTATCTCAGGTTGTGCAACAACCAATAATGCCAACGATCCTTTGGAAGGTTGGAATAGGGGCGCGCAGTCGTTTAACGACAAGATTGACCAATATGCCCTTAAACCAGTTGCTAAGGCTTATCAATGGGTTATGCCGAATTTTGCTGACCAAGGTATTACCAATTTTTTCAGCAATATCAATGATATTTCTGTCACCCTTAATGACTTGCTCCAATTCAAGCTGAAACAAACTGGCATGGACGGTTCGCGTTTTCTGGTGAACTCAACTGCGGGTATCGGCGGATTACTCGATATTGCCGCCATGATAGACCTGCCTAAACATAATGAAGATTTTGATCAAACATTACATGTCTGGGGAGTTCCTTCAGGCCCTTACTTGGTATTGCCGTTGTTTGGCCCTAGCTCACCTAGAGGCGTAACTGGTTTGGTCGGCGATGCTGCAGTGAATCCAGCGACTTATATTGCTGGTATGAACCTGTTAAATGTGGTCGATAAACGCGCCGACAACCTTACAACTGAAAAAATCTTAACAGAAGCATCGGTTGACCGTTATGAATTCATCAAGAATTCCTATCTACAACGACGGAGCTTTCTTGTTAACGATGGCAATCTGCCAGAAGGAGAGGATGACCCACTGGAAAATCCTCAAGGTGAAAATTCAAAAGCAATTGATTGACGTTAACAATCTGAAAGCACTTTTCCGAGGTGCAATCCTAGTTATCATGCGGCCTTTGGCAAAATACCAGTAAAAATGACTGAATGGGGTGTTTTCTAATTAGACCAAAATGCCACGTAGATTGGGCATGTCCTATTCTCATGGCGCTTATTCTTGAAAAGGAGTTGTTCGTCCAATGCATTCGATTCAAAGCAATAAGGTTGCAAAATCTTGCAGCGTCAGGGCGCCGAATTGTCGCTGATAGCTCTAAAGGAAAAACTATGATCCTTATTAATGCTTCCTTATCTACCCTAAAACCAACCCCAGTAGTTACCGGGGGTGAAGCTCTTCGCCTGAAGCTTTTTCTGTTGGATCGGAAGTTGCAGTTGCCGAGGATATTCCACCGATTAGCCCGGACTCCGGATGAAGCGACTGAGGAGTGGGTGTCTGAGCGCTTGCTGGTTGATGCGCTAGAAGAGGCTATCCGCGTTATTCGCCGTCCGTCGCTGCCAGTCGACTTTGGTTCGACTATCCGGTTGGCGGATATGGGCATCTACGGTATGGCTATTTTGTCTGCGCCAACGGTTAGCGATGCGCTCGAACGGTCTGTCCGGTTTCAGAGGCTGATGACGACGTCGGCCCGAATTTACCTCGAGCAAACGAAAGGCAATGTACGATGGATCTGGAGCAGTGCTGAGCAACGGACGTTGGGCATCCGGATTAGAAACGAGGTGGTCCTTGTCGAGCATGTCGCCGTCTTTCGCGCGCTGGTGCCGGGCGCAATCCCGCGCAGAATCACGTTCATTCACAACCCACCCAGCGACTGCAAAGGCCACGTTTGTTTCTTCGATTGTCCAATCGAATGGGGGATGGACGAAAACAGCGTTGAGTGGTCTACTGCAGCGTTGCATCTGCCCCTCAACATCGACCCAGCCCTGAGCAAATTCATCGAATGTGAAGCCCAGCGTCGGCTTGAGCTGCTATCTCCAATTGGCTCTCTGAATCAAGTGAAAGACGTTATTCTGCGCAGGCTATCCACGGGCGATACCAGTATATCAACGGTAGCTGCCGTGTTGGGTCGTTCACCACGTAGTCTACGCCGTGAGCTTGCGGACTGTGGGCATCCCTATCGGACATTAGTCGACAGCGTCCGTCGGCAGCGCGCCATGGAGATGGCATCCGAAGGCAAGCACTCGATGACAAACATTGCTCTGAAGCTGGGGTATTCGGAGCTGAGCGCTTTCAGCCGCGCTTGGCGGCGGTGGTTCAACCAATCTTTGCACGAAACTAACAATTGATTGGCGACTATCCCCACCTCACGGCAGTAGTGTTCGACCGCGAAAAGGTCATCCAAACAGCGGCAATCTATTGGAATGGCTAGGAAAAATCCTCTGTACTTTCCCGTATTAGCTATCAGGCCGGGGGGACTTGCTTGAACAGCTCGTAGGCTTAATGTCTATTGGGAACATAATGGTGTTGCGACGAAAATAATTTAATCTTGTTTTATTGTTCCTGTATTGCTTGGTCTCAGCACTAGAAAGCGGCCTGAGATCAGTGATAGCAACTGACAGGTATCAGCATACCAATCACAGATCTGCCTGCACGGATATCCTCTTCCTTACTAACTGTCGGACGCGAAAAACATAGCTTACCTATCTTTATAATTTGGTTCGCATTTTTTGGTTTTTTAGCAGGAAATATGCTCTTTTTATTCGATTCGTTAGTATCTGCCAACATAGCCCGCTTATCCTGTTTATCGAAAAAATCTCTTGGTTTGCCGAACATGACTGACGGAGATTTCAACCATAATTTACCTTGCCGCTGATTTCGTAATGTTTCTTTGTCAAAATTATCACGAATAACCTCTTTGGCAATGTTATTCCAGTCTTGTTTTGGGTGATGGTTCGCTAAGCTTTTGTCAACCAAGTCTACTTTGTTTTCTAATCGGTTAAGTTGGTTGGACCGTTCGTTTGTAATCATTTTTTCTTGAACGCTATGTAATCGCTTCGCCGTATCCTTTTTTAAAGACTCTGTAGATTGGGCATTTCTTAAATACCGCTCATTTGTTTTAATTGGCACTTGTTTAGCTGCTTTTACTTGCTCTATTATTGGCTCGGTTTGCAAAGTTGTTTTCAGTAAAATCACTTCGATGGATTTTGTCGCAATTTTTGGGTTACGTTGGCCTGTCGGCAGCTCAAAGCTGATTCCTAACAGGATGATCAAATGTAATAACACCGATGCGCTGATGGCAAGTATCCAGCGTTTTAGTGTAGGTCTAATCGAATCGGTGACGATTAACACTTGGGGTAGGACAAATTAAACAAGCTTATCCTGATCACCGTTTAGCGCATGATGAGTGAGATACAGTTAAGCAATTACGTTAAGATAAATAGCTTGATCCATCAATCGAGACAAATTTCTCTACTGAGAAAATCAGCAATCGCACCCCCACTTCAGTCCTGTTTCTTCCGCAAGAAATACCCCGAATACGCAATCAAGTCCTCACCATTCAAATTAACGATGCGAACAGTTTCCTGCATACCTCGACCTAAGCCAAGTATGATAGCTTCGTGTTCTGATATTGGCGCAATCGGCAGTGATAATTGTTTGATGTCGATGGTAGGGATTGAATATTCCAACATCAAAAAACCGTCGAGTTTTTTTAGCGCACATTGCTCAGGAATTAACGCTTCACCGGGTGTAAGGTTAATAATTTCATATTGCCCGATTCGGTTGTGCCAAGTGGTGGAAACAGGAACTGGCTTGATTTTTTCACCGAACACAAAAGTTTGGTCATTAGTATGTGCCAATCCCAAATCATGTCCGGAAATAGTTTTTAACGACAAACTGAATTGCGCCAGTTCAGCCGGCTCTATCGGGAACAAACCAAACAATTTATAGCGAATCCCGTAGGAGCCATCTTGTCTGGCAACCAGGTCAATAGCATGGCCATTTACCTCCGTGGTTAACGACTGCCCCTCTGGCGTTAATTTCACATAGCCAACCGATGTCGCATACTGCCCAGCCCCTAGACTCTGTTCTTTAGGCGTCAGTGATCTTGTGGTGATGGTAGGTTTATCGGTCTCAAGGGGAATTGACTGTCCCGTCTTTGCCGCAACTGCCAGTTTTAAGGCTGAATTGACTAACGTTATCATTAAGTCACCTTGCGGATGGGCGTTCGCCAATACGACAACACCGAGCTTATGTTCTGGCGCTACGCTCAATTGGCTATAGTGATACAGTGTTGCACCGCCGTGTTCGGCTATGGTGCCGATATTCTCTTGATGACGTAACATCCAGCCTAGGCCTATTTGGAAACCGGCATCCAAAGCAACCGCGTTATTTTGTGGACCCAACATTTCCTTCAAGGTCTCTGGTTTGAGAATTTGACGACCGTTAGCCTTGCCATCGGCAAATACCATTTTCATAAAACGGCTCATATCCACTACATTGGCATTTAAACCTCCGGCGGGAATATCGCGTAGTGGTACTTCCGCCGTTTCTTCGTGATTTTTATAAGCTTTAGCAGCCAGCTTACCTTCGATGCCGGGAGAAAATGCCGATTGGGTCATCCCTAATGGCTTTAATAATTGCCGTTCGGCATAGGTATGAAAGTTTTCACCAGTGGTTTGTTGCAGCATCGCGCCTAACAAGGTAATGCCCAGGTTTGAATACGACCAAAGGGTATTGGTTGGATAAGCCACATACTCATCACTTAGCTGGCCAACAAGCTGGGTGAACAGTGCCGGGTTTTTCGTCCACATGCCTCTACCAACGTCACCTGGTAAGCCAGAATGATGGGTCATGATATTACGTGGCGTAATCGGATCGGCATAGGTAAAACGGCTTTTAATGACAAAGTTGGGTAGATACGTTTTTAAGGGTTTATCAATATCCAATTTACCTTGTTCCGCCAATTGCATGACCAGTGTATCGGTAAACAGTTTGGAAATGGAACCGACCCGATATACCGTTTCCGGAGTTGCAGCAATGTTACTGGCTTTATCGGCGTAGCCGAAACCTTGCGACCACACCACCTGTTGATCATCCACCACCGCAATACTTAAACCTTCAACACCTTGATCGGCCATTTTCTCTTGAATCAGCCAGGTAAGATAGGATTTCAAATAGCTGTAGTCGCCGTTTTGACTATGGTCGGGTTTTATCGGTGGTGTGCTGGCACACGCGGTTAGTGACAAAAGTAATCCAAGCAACAGGTATAACGGATTTTTCATACAATTTCTAAAAAATTCCGCCAACTTGATCTCCAATTTAGGCCTGTTGCCACGAATTTAGGCCTGTTGCCAGGAACCGTGGAAGGCAAATGGCTCGGCAGTCTGCAGGCGCACCGAGGCGATGGGTCCATCGGCCAGTGCGTTAGCGCGGAAGATAGCCAGTGAGCTCACGCCCGTAGCGAGCTCGAAGACAGGCACTAGCAGCCAGCCTACATCTCGGGTAGCTCGGTTGACCCGCACCCTGGCGTCAGCGGCAAACGACGGCTCATTTAAGTAGTAACCTGGCCCAAAGTCATAGCCTTCTGTCGCGCCGGTGCGCGTATCGAAGTGAGCCACGCGCGACCACCAAAGTGCCTCACCCGGTGCCTGGATGAAATAGATGTCTCGATGCTTGTGGCAGTGAACGCGTTTGTCGACTACGGGAAATTCATTATTGCCGCTATCCAGAATCTCCTCACGCGCGCGCTTCGTGTTCTTGTTGACAACGAGACGGCGAAGCTTGCCTGGGTTAACGTAGCTTCCAGGACGGCCCTGCATATAGGCATACCAAGCGGGTTCCTTGCCTTCGATCTCGATAAAGTGGTCTGGTGCGTCGTAACCGACGAAATCGGCGACGATTTCATTACCACGGTCATAGGCATTCACCGAATGCCACATCCATCGGCTGTCGGTTTCGATGATAATTGGTTCGACATCGCCTGCTCGCGAAAGAATGGCAAGCTTGGTTCCATTTTCGCCTTGCCAGGTCAAACTGGTCCCGAAAGGTACGCCCTGTGCAAGCTTGTCAAAGTCGGGGATCGCGGGCTGAAGGTACAACATCACGCTCTTGCGGCTGACGAAGAAATCGTGCATATAACTAAGCGGCACCTCGGCATCCACGGCAATTGTCCTTCGAGTTGTTGTTTTCCCGTTGGCACTCACGATGTAGGCAGAATGGGAAGGTTCTGCGGCGTCGAATTGGCTATCGAACAGAATCCACTCATCTGTCTTTGCATCAACCCGGAAGTGTGCCTTCATACCATAGGGATCGGCTACACCGACATTGTCAACCGCGATAGAATTCAGTGTTTTGGGATTGAGCGTCCACGGCGGATTGGCCTCGTCGTGCGCATAGAGCTTTCCGTTGCGCACGACGGTAGTGACCCCGGCTTGGTTGGCGGACCGATCACCCTCTAATCGTTTGCCGTTCGGTGGCAACGGGCTAGTCCAGGTGCTATAGACAAATTTGCCGGCTGCTTGCTCCTCGATATATTTTTCGGTGCGGACAAAACGGCTTCGATACCGAACCTTGCCACCCCCGAAGCGGTACATACGGATCATACCGTCACCATCGGCTATCGAGCCTTTGCGCTCCGATCCACGGCTGTATATTCCGGGGCCATTGCGATAGAACGTGCCGACTAAACCTGCTGGAAGTTTTCCAATCACTATAGGCTCGTAGGTACTTTCGATACCGTTTTGCAGGTGTCCAACGAAACCTAGGGGGTCGGCATTTGCCACCTGAGGGTACAGGGCTGTCACTGCTTCGTCACCACTGCTGCCGCGTCCAGGTAACAAATGCCGTGCCACAGCGTCGGAAACTCCTCCGGGTAACAGAAGCGGTGCCGTAGCGGCGGATACCATTTTGATAAATGTACGTCGATCGACGGTTTTCATGTGCTTTTCTCCTTGAAGGGTGGACAGGCTTCCATTTTATCGATGAATAATTGGACTGTCGTTGACCATTGAGGCCATCCGGTGGACAAGAGCGGCCAAAACAGACTAAAGAGCCAGAATCAAATTACGTACAATTTTCCCCTACGGACTGATTCAAAGTATATTTAATGGTCAAGTAAAACCCGACACATTTACAGACACCTTTCTTATAAAAATCCTGTTCATATTGTAACGGGGATTGATAACCTAATTTTGATTAGGAGCGTTTGCCGTTATAAAAGGCCAAATAAACAATAACAGTAGCCAAGCGCAAAGCGCATAAATGATATTGCCGCTTTGAACGGATTGGCATAGGTGTGAGCAAGGATAAATTAAATAATTACGCCCCATTGCCCACACCAATAGAGCGGCTAATTTAGATGGAAAATGAGTTGTTAAAATCTAACTTTTCATAATTTTGAAGGTCTGGTTAGACGGTTTTTAACGTCAGCTTTTGGAAAGCTTCAGTGTCGGGTCTTGGCCGTTTGCGGGCGACCAAAACGTCGTCAATTTACCCGTTTCGAACGTCCGCTGCCAAGTTTTCTGTGATTCTCGCTCTCTGTATTCCAAGCAGGGGATTTACCTGATTTCCTGTGCCAGCCAGTTTTTTGTGTAACCTGTTTTTTTATGCCACAAAATACGCTATAAGGTTAACCAAACTCACTTCACCCACCCAAGGAATCGCTAATGAACAAGTCCGAACTAATCAACACCATCGCTGAACAAGCTGATTTAACCAAGGCAGACGCGGGGCGTGCCTTTGATGCCGTGCAAAAAGCCATCGAAAACGCCTTAATTGCCGGGGACTCGGTCACCTTAGTCGGTTTTGGCACGTTTGGGGTCAAGGACAGGGCAGAACGGACAGGCCGTAACCCACAAACTGGCAGGGAAATCACGATTGCGGCGGCCAAAGTCCCTTTCTTTAAGCCAGGTAAGTCTTTGAAAGATAGCATTAACGGGTGACAGACCGGGTTTGTGAGCTTTTAAGTTCCACTTGAATCCGTATTTTTCCTCAAAGATGGGGTGAATTTGAAAAACATAGCCGGGAATGACGCCTCCATTTTTTTATTCCGCTTTGAATTACGCGGAGGTAATGGCATCGATTTTGTCCTGAATGAGGCCATTGCCGCCGATATGCACCAAGACTTAGATGACAAAATGAAGCCGCTCGTCCACGCTTGTTGCGAAACGCTTTTGCGATACAGGCACCTAAGCGTGGGCAACACCATTATGGACGGATATATCCTAGTCACAGGGGAATTTGAGGTCATGCTGAGCAAGGGACTCGGGCGGCACTTTGCGCTTGATGAAAAGGCGCGGTTATTCCAGGATGCCAAAAATATAGCCGACCTCCTAACAGAAGTTATGGACAGGGAATCCATTGTGCCGGAGAAAGGAAAACAACGAAAGCCGCCCCCGTTCAAGCACACAACAAACCCCGAGAAGGTAAAAAAAGCACTTGAGCAACTGGGAGAAGAAAAATCCTTTCAGGCAGAATTACAATGGATTGCAGAAGGACAGAAAATACGCCCCGGATTAAAGCCGTTGCGTCCTGATGATTTGCCCCGTGATGTTACTGCATCAAGGGGATATGACCATAGGGGGCTTAGTTATGTTTTCGAGCATAAGAAATATGGGGAACTGGGGCGGATCGTAATGATCAAGGCGGGTGAGCAAAAAATGTTGATGCAGGCCGATCTCTACCTAGGACAGGAGAAGCAGGAATCCACTACCGCAAAAAAGAAAAAAGAAATATTTGAGAAAGTGGTCGCGACTATTAGCGCCCGCTTTGATGGCCTCTAACCTTACTCTCAAGGCCGAGCCTTTACGCTACGATTGACTGCAATAGTCGCTGTTAATGCAGCCAGTAAACTGGCTGCATTCTAGCCATGTAGCAAATATTTTGTCAAGGTAAAGTAGGTTGCCTTGGGATGGCATAATCCATAAATTCTAGTTCAACGCGGCGGTTTTGGTGTCGTCCTCCTGGGCTATTGTTGTCTGCAATATAGTCCCCACCGGAATAGTAATTAATGAATATCATTAATGGGGATGCGCCGTTTCTTACCAAGTATCGCTTGGCAGACAACGCCCTGTTAAGCGCAATGTTTTCATCAGATGGCGTGTACCTTTTCCCGTCTGTCCGTCCCCTTACACTTAATAATTTTCATCTGGTATATAACAAGGATACCTAACATGCCTATGAAGCGATTTTTTGATGTCGTCCGGTAAATCAAAAATACAGCAATGGCCGCTTTCGCTAAAAAGCATGAAATCCTGTTGGCTGATCGGGCTATTGGACAATATCTCGTCGAAATATTCCCTCATTGTGGTATCACCCACGTAGACAAGACAGACACCATGCATACGTAGATATTTTATTGTACCGCTTATATCAACAGGCTCATTTAATCTGCGGTTTAGCTCTCTAATCTCCGCTTCTTTCTGCCGTATTAATTTATTGAGATTCTTTATGGTTTCGTCTTTGTCCATTTCTTCAAGCATGATACTCTCCGACACAAATATTAATCCAGTGGTGGTGGGGTAATCATCCGTTCAAGCGTTACGTCTTTTCGCCATTTCATGCCTTCATTTTCGACCCATGCCGCTAACTCATCGGCAGTTATTGGCTTACTTTTCTTAAGGGCTTGTGCAGCCATGTTTATGGCTTGATGATAGCCGCGACGATAAGCGCCTTCACGGTCTCTATCTGCTGGGCCAATATTTTCTTCGTTTAAATTCATAAATTGGGGGTTTTCCATTGCGCCCTAGACCCCGAAACCGTTCATGTGTTTTTGATTAAGGCCGTCTATTTATTTAGTGCGACCTTGCTAGGGACATACCCTTCGGTATTCAAAGATACCGTACTGGCTGTTTTCCGCTCCGCTACTATCGCGGGTTTTGCTATTTGTTTTGTTACATCGTAAGTGGCAAACCGTGCATCCAGCCAGTCAGCCCATTTGAGCGCCTTCCTTATCAAGTCTGTACGATAGACCGAATTGTAGCGGTATGTCCGCGAGTGGTAGTTTGCGGATCGTGTCCATATATCGCCGACTATGTCATGACGTATATGGTAGCCGATTCGCCATGCAGCAAGGTCAAAGGCGTAGCAACCAGCGGCAGCCACATCTCCTGGTGTTATGCCGTACACTCGTAGCTCTTTCAGGTAAGCTGTGTTGAATTGCATCTGGCCAACATCGTGAGTCCCGTTGCTGTTCCGTACCCACTGCCCAGGCTTTCCTGCTTCTTTTTCTGCAACAGCAAGAATTATATTTGCAGGGACTTGATATTTCAAAGCAGCCGATATGGAACAGACAATGCGCTCCTGTATTTGTGGCGGCATATTTGGCATTGCTTGCATCGGCATAATTTTTCCTTACGCTTCTCGGTTCACAAAAGCTGCTATTTCAGCTTCCCTGTCCACTTGTTCAGAACCAGCCGATAGACTGTTGCTTTCAGTTGTTGGAACATTATTAACTTCACCTCTGGCGTTTATCGCTTCTGCTATTTTTCCACCCACCGTATTACTGATACGTCCTTGTATAGCTTCCTTAGCAACATCCTTGCCGCCTTGCAATAGATTGGAAACCGTACCGGCTGCTACCTTCCCTGCATTTGCAACACTCGACCCTTTAGAGCTTGAACCACCACTTGTGCTACTGCTTGGTGATGATCCAGCGGATGGCGGGCTACTGCCATCCATTGCCATTGCCAATGGGCTCCCACCTGAACTGCTACCATTAGAGCCGCTCGACGGTGAGGACATTTCCCCACCGCCCGAACTATTGACCGAATTGCTCGCTTGGCTGAATGCAGCCATTAATGCACTTGCGCCGCCACCAATGTTTGCTGCACCCGCACCCATCATTGATCCAGCGGTAGCCATAGCCGCTCCAGCCGCTGCTCCTGCCGCTATAGCAGAAGCAGTACCAAAGCCATTGCCAATAGCTCCCGCCCCACCGCCCATTGGTATTTGCCCTATTAATGGTGGAACTTTGTTGACAAGGGATAAAAGGATAACCGAAGCAACTAACACGACAGCCAATTCATTCATGTCCGCATAAGAGGTGCTCATGTTTAGGTAATAATTGTCAATGAATGCTTTCCCTATGCCGACAAGCAAGACCATTGTGAGTAGCTGTGCACCGATACTTAACACCGTCTTGTAATAGCTGATTGCCATGTCAGAAGTCCAACGGGAACCGCCAAAGCCAAGAAAAAATATCCCCGCATAGGCGAGTATCCAGCCCGTTATCATCAAAATAAGCATGTTAACGGCTACCAGTGCCAACACGATTAGTATGATGATAGCAATAATGACCCCTATGGTCTTATCGACCGATGGCCATCCTGATGAGTTGTCATAAACCTTATCAAAAACTGAAAACCCAACGTCCGCAATACCTGAAGGCGTAAGTGATGCTGGATTGCCTGTTGCTGTAGCCCCTATTTCCATTAGGGAGTTTTGAATGTCCATTGCAAATTGTGGCCCGTTAGTAAGCAGCCAAAAAAAGAATCCGGTAAAAACAATAAAACGAAGAACCTCTGCATAGAATTCGGCTATATCAGCCTTTCTCAAGGCCATCATGCCGAATGTCCATACCATACTTATAAGGGCTAACGTCCAGAACAACCAGGACGCGTAAGAGGTGATAGCGCCGCCCCACGCCCTTGCTGCACTTGAGTACCTTTGAAGGGCATCATCCATAATGCCGGCACTGGTAATGGCTGCGTCTGCATCGGCTGACAATATCACTAGCCCTAAAAACAAAACACTGTAACTAATTTTGTTCACGGGTGTCTCCCATCAGGCCCCCAACTAATAGCTGTACTTTTCTTAAAGCCTGAATGCCTTTTTTTCGGCATCGACGAATTATTAAAAGATTTCTGCGGCGGTTCTACTTGTGGAGAGACTGGATTTGTATTCTGACTTATTGGCTCTGATGTATCTTGCATCGTCATAGGAAGGTTACATTCTTTGCTAAGCCGCGCCCTTTGTGCAGGATCGACTATCTTATCAAGATCGTCGCACAATGCTTCGTACTTATTGGTACAACCGCCCGTAAAAAACATTAGTGCAATCAGCATTATGTAAGATAACGATATATTATTTTTCATGGATGATTCCCCGAAGGCCCCCAATTAACTACCGGACTTGGTTGATATTGACTTCTACGAAGTTGCTCACCTGCGGCCGCTTCCTGTGCTTCTTTATCTGCTAGCGCCTGGTTTCTGGTCGCAATGGCGTTTGCCTGAGCCAATAAAATAGTTCGCATTTGTAATATTTGATTTGCTTGTGCGCTTGCTAGTTGATTAGCATATTGTATTGCTTGCAAATGACCCTCTGCTCCCTGTGCATCAGACTGTAGTATTTCTAACTGCCTTGCATCTGCTTCTATGTCGTCTTGTTGCTGATTAATGCCCTTGAAAAGTCCATCATTAGCTCTTTTTTGTGCTTCTGACACCATTCTGAGATTGGCTTCTAATTCTTCTCTTTCCGCCTGCGTACATCCGGTTGCTCTATAACAAGAGGAGTTACGATAGAAATTCACATCTTGATACTTCATTAAATATCGGTCTAAATTACCCATGCTGTTTTTATAGTAATTTAAGGTGTCTACCATGCCGCGCATTTTACTTATGGTGCCAGTCGCTTTATCCCAAACGTATGTTGCAGGAGCAAGAGTATTTTTTAATTGATTTTCATACTGTTCTAATTGTGTTTGATACTCCTCGATCTGCTTTAATGTCTGGGATACTTCTTCTGTCGCAGTGATTACGCTTTGACCAAAAATAGTGGGATCGAATACTATATCGCCAACGCCGAATAAGGCATACGAAGGTTTAGAGATTGATAATGCCAACAAAAATACACTGCTTAATATTGTGCTGGTTAAAATAACACTGATGTTCTTTTTCATTCCTTATCTCCTGGCGTTTAATAATCAAATGATTCGTATGGTTTAGAAAAGGTCATGTCTTTGGTTACGACAACATTAAACCGATACCCTGGGCGTATTTCCAAGGTTGGGGATATATTTAAGTTTTTTTGCATGATCCCCGCGGTAACTTGTCCCAATTGTTGGCCTAACGATTGGCTCAAAGCGGTTGAAGCGTTTTGCTGATAACCAAGGCTAGAACCAGGATTGAGTTGGTTTTGGTTTTGGCTAAGTGTAAACCCTGCGGTCATGGCTGACAACAAAAAAGCGGACGCATATAACCTCACATAATGGTTATTTACTTGGTCAGTAAAGCCCGAGTAGCCTTCGCTGTCAGATCCTGGCATAGTCCCAATGTCCATTGCCTTGCCGTCAGGGAATATGATGCGTTGCCATGCTACCATCACCCTTGCTTGCCCGTACTCGACTTCACTTGAATACGCGCCAACCAGTCTCGACCCTTGCGGTATCAATTTCCACCTGTGGTGCGGGGTATCGAATACGTCCTGACTCACTTGCCCAACGATCTGCCCTGGCAAGGCGGAATTAATGCCATATAGCATGATCGCGGGGATTACGTAGCCAGTCCTTAGCACATAAGGTGTTCGTGGTGCGTCGGGTTCGGAATCCAGCCGCCAACGGTCTCCTTTTTCGTTGTTTGCAAATTGCTCATATCCGGTTCGTTGCCTGGGTTGTTCGTCCTCTTGCAGCAAGCGTGGTGCGCCGCCGCCATAACCGCCGTATCCACCGCCACCTGCCATGCCTGTTTGGAGATACTGCATCCTTTCCTTATACGCTTTGGCTGGATCGGTATCTCTAGGCCGGTTTTGCTCATATTTCCGCTGCACAGCCGCCAACTTGTCTTGGGTGTTGTCGGGCGTCACGGTCGGCGGCACTAACGTCACCTGTACGTTGGTTTTTGCTTTTATCGCGTTTTCTAGCCGCTGCATCTTGGCTTGCCGGATTCGTTCCAGTTCATCATTCGGCTTCGCGGCCTGTTGTTGTGCAGAGGGCGGCGGTGGTGGTATATCAAGATTCGACCCACGAGCGATAGGTATTTGTGGATTTTCAAGTGGCGGCACAAGTGGTGAAGCAGGGGGTGGTATTATGCCATCCATGTGTTGGCCAACTATTTCGTTGGCGAACATGCTGGTGTTGCCGACTGTCTCATCCTTGGCGTACTTCGGCTGATTTTGCTGATTTGCCCTATCAGCGGCAACCAATGCCATAACTATTAAGAACAGGGTTAATACGCCCCCGACAATGTAGACAGGTACGTTATTTAAACGCCGCCCACCTGTTTTTCTTGCAGGGATGTTTGGTGAGACATTTGGGGACATGCCTTCGTCTTGGCTCATCTTAATCGCTCCTTTTTACCCATGCACCCGCTGGCCGTAACACGCCGTTTTGTGCAGTGTATACGCGACTTAGCGGTTGGTTGTTAATTAACAGCGTTGTGCGATAAAAGTTCGCCGCCGCCACCTGGTCAATGATGTACTGTATATTGATATGCTGGTTGGTAACGCTGGTTGTTTTAGTGGTGGTTGCCAAATTATATTCAGCGACCGCGTACCCTTTCGCCCTAAGAAGCTTAATAAGTGTGCCGCCATATTCATCAGAAGTTGGCTGCTTAAAGTCTATGCGCGTTGCGGCGGGGGAATATGTGACTGAGAGTTGTTTGGCTGAATCCACCGCCATTTCTTTATTTACTGCGACCTCTGATGGTTTCAGGTAATTTCCATAATAAGGAGTGTTAGTGGCACAACCGCCAAGCAACAGAGTAACTATCAATAGGTATCTCATGATTAATTTCCCCTTGTAATGGTCACTCGGTCTTGGCTATCACCGACTCCGGCAATCAGGACTGCCTTGTCGAAAACGGAATCAATGATGTACCTGTCTCCCTGCACGCTATAGTTGACCTGATCCTTTTCCTCGTCAGTGAATATCCCACCTTCTTTCCTTAAAACAAGCAGCACAGGGGCTTCCGTTTGCTCCATTGTGCGCGGCATTTGGATTATCGTCTTAGTGCCAGTGTTATATACTCGGACAGGCTTCCAACGGGCTTCCCCTTCAACCACATAATCAAAGTTAAGGTTGCTTATGTTTTCTCCGGTTTGTGGAATTATGGTGTTGGTTTTCTCTTTTTCCTGTTGTGCTCTTATGGCATCCCACTGAGCGGTAGCTTCTTCTGGATAAGTGAAACTAACGTGCGTCATGTACTGGGTTCTATGTGAACGCAGTTGAAAATGGTATGTGCGCCTGTTGGTCGTCACAACTAATGATGTGTCTAACCCTACATCTTGCGGCTTAATTATTAAATGCTGGATTTGATTCGCAAGGGCTGGCCCACTACCCGTCAAGGCGGGTTCTACCGTCCACCGCTCACTGTCCCCAAGCTGTATGTTGTTAACTTGCTCACCTGGTTGCAGTTCAATGTCACAAACTTGAAGGACAGCGCACACAATACTGGGTTGCTGTGAGCCAAATAGGAAACGTATCGTCCCATTCCTGCCGACTATTGGCTTCTTTCCGTGATGAGAGCTTCCACGCCACCTGTGCGATATTTTGATCCCCGATTTCTCTTGTTCGCTCAGGACAGGGGTTTCTTTGGAAAAATAAAGGTCTTCCATGTTTTTTTCGTCCACTTCCCCTGCCGTGATGGTTGTGGATAAAGCCATAATAAAGACGAAGAGGTACGTTTTCATACTGGATTCCTGCTAAGGTTCAAGGTTGTTTTGACCAAGAAAAATCGCGCACATAGATACCCATTGGGTTCATGCGTAATTGTTCCACTGTTGTTTCTGGCGTTGAGGGGACGGTGTATACCGTCACCAAGGCTCTCATACGAAACGGCGCTCCTAATACTGAGCCGTCGCGGTCATATTCGGTTTCTACCCAGTCCACCTGCCAGGTGTCTGGCGTTTGGGCTATCACCGTGTGAATTTCAATACTTACGGTCATTTTCTCCGCGCGTTTAAATGGGCTACGTTCATCTGATCCGTTGAGCCATTCATTTGCTTTCATGGTGGCTGGATCTTTTGCCGACAACATGGAGTACATCCGAAATATTGCTTTTCTTTGTAAGGCCACGTCTGGGGTTACAATTCGTGCGTCATTGATGAACGACGCAACAGATGAACTGACAACACGGGGATCGGGAACGGATGTAAGTTGCGCGGGAGATATTGCTAACGGCTGGCCTAGTTTGTCCACTTCGACTACGTAAGGTACAAACTTTGATTGACTCCCAATATGTATAATGCCGCCGACGCTAGCCAACGCAATCATAAGGCTAAGTATGCCTATTACCTGCCATGTTTGTTTGGCGTTCAACACCTCACCAACATGATCGTTCCATGACCGACGCGCGTTCAAATATGGGTTGTCATAAGTGGCTTCGGATTCTTGATGGTTTTTTGAAGATTCTGTCAACACGGTTTCTTCCGATTGCTTATATATAACTTTCTTTATCGCATTTGTTAGGCTCATGCTGCATTCCTCATATAGTCACTAAGTTTTAACCCCCGATTGGCAAGCCATTCATCTATCCATTTATCACCAAATTTGGTTTCCAGTATTTTGATTGCCGCCACTGAATCTTTGTCAGATACACCAACAAACGCTAGGCTTAATGGGCCTAGTGCAAGATCAAACAATCGACGGCCTTTATCTGATGTGTAGTAATACTGCTTCTTTGGTATTGCCGTTGCCAGGATTTCTATTTGGCGTGGATTCTGGTTCATACGTTTATAAAGGGCTGACGTTTCTTCGTCTCGTGCGTAAATATTTGGCAGGAATATTTTTGTTCCGGTTGACTCGACCATCACATCCAATATCCCCGAATTTGCGGCATCAGAAAGGCTCTGTGTGGCCATGATAACGATACAATTAGCCTTCCGTAGCACCTTGAGCCATTCCCTTATTTTTTCACGGAACGCAGGGTGTCCGAGCATCAACCATGCCTCATCCAAAATAATGGCGGCGGGTTGCCCTTTCAGGCTTCTTTCAATGCGGCGGAATAGATAAAGCAATGTTGGCAAGGCATACTTTTCGCCAAGGTTCATCAGTTCTTCTATTTCAAATACCGTGAAGTCTGTTAATGACAACCCATCCTCTTCGGCATCGAGCAAATGCCCCATGTCGCCATCAACAGTGTATTGTTTAATAGCTGCCCTGATTTCTGCATCTTGTATTGTCAAAGAAAATTCTGAGAGGGTTTTAGCCCCGCTTTCATGCATACTCATGATGGCGTTGCCAATTTCATTACGTTGAGTAGGCGTGATTACGACACTGTTTAATGTCAATATTGTTTCTATCCAAGTCATTGCCCATGCACGATCCCCTTTGGTTTGGAGGAACTGCAATGGGCAAAAAGCAAGTTGTCCATCATCCGATGCGACCGTAAAATGTTTTCCGCTCTTTCCATGAGTAGTTGCCCTGATTGCCGCTGTCAATGCGTACATTGACATGCCCTTGTCGAATACATATATAGACATGCCTTGATAGCGGCGAAATTGCGCCGCAAGCGTTCCAAGCAATGTTGATTTTCCTGCACCGATTGGCCCAAATATAAGAGTGTGGCCTACATCATCTACATGCAGATTTAACCGGAACGGCGTATCACCATGAGTGACACAATTCATCAAAGGTGGCGACAAAGGCGGATAAAATGGGCAAGGGGCTTTGTTTTCTCCAGCCCATATTGTACTGGTTGGTATAAGGTCTGCTAAATTCATGGTGTGGAGCAAAGGGCGGCGCACATTCTCTGTGCCGTGCCCTGGTAAGCTACCCATAAATGCGTCTGTCGTGTTGACCGTCTCTATTCGTGCCGCAAACCCAAGGCGGGTTATGGCCTTATGCAACAACATCGCTGATGCTTCAAGTTTGCTTCTGCTTTCATCCATCAAGACCACAACGCTGGTGTAGTACCCTTGCGTCACTAAACCACTGTTAATTTCAGAAATAGCCGTTTCAGCATCTGCAACCATTGATGCAGCGTCCTGGTCTATTGCACCAGTGTTTAGATTAAAGACTTGATCGAAAAAACCACGAACCTTTTGCCGCCATTTTTTTCGATATTTGTCCAGATGTGACACGGCCTCATGAGCGTCCATAAATATAAAACGTGAAGACCATCTATATTCACAAGGTTGTTCTGCAAGGGCTGCCAATATGCCAGGTGTGGAGTTTAACGGGAATCCTTCGATTGCAACGACCTGGATATGTTTTCTGCCTATTATTGGTATTGATCCGCTATGCATCTCTTGCCCACAGATCAGGGCATCGAGGAATACAGGGTTGCTAGGAAGTATTATGGGTTGGTTAATGCCTGTGACGCAGAACTGCAACCACCGTAGGAATTCATCCTGGTTTACTGTTGTGCCATCCTCATTATAAATTAGGTTGCTTTTAAGGCGTTCCAACTTTACGGCAGTTGACAACGAGCTTTCTAAACTCAGGCAATCCCTTTTGAATGTATCAAGCAAGCCTTGTGTCCGTGCCTGGTTAGTTAAACCCTTTTCGTCATCATCGAACATCAATTCAACGAATTTGCTCTGTGCCAACATCGGCGGAAAGTATGTCACTGTCAATACGAAGTAGCCTTCGTACATAGTGCCAAGACCCTCAAAATGACGGCGGCGCTCTTCATCAATCGCGGCGGTTATCGGATCAGGAAAGTGAGAAAGTCCGGCTTCTATGTAATTAGGCGCTGTCCTGCGCACTGCATCAACGTGTATCATCCAACCGTTTCCTTTACCGGACAACGCTTGGTTGATACGGAAAGAAACCATATTCCTATGCTCATCGGTGCTGCTCGCATTATCGTCGCCTTTGTATAGCCAAGCCGCCATAAATGAGCCATTCTTCCCGACAATAATGCCGTCCTCTACCATTGCTGCATAGTTGAGCAAATCAGATACACCTTCCTCTTTAGAGCGATGCCTTTTTAGGTTAAGTTCCGCACCGACATTACGGATACGTAAAAATAGAACAAGGAACAGCACTATGCCTAGTGTTGCATTGCCGATAGCTATGGCTTCGTTCATTTGACGGACTCCATTTTTGGTTTGGCGAGTTAATTTGTTCTAGCTGATGTGTGGCTTACTATGATATTTTTGTGTTTTGTCGTTGTTATTTATACGGATCGCCTTGGTTTTCCCTAAAAGGAGTGCTTCGTGCGGGGTAATACTTTTTATATTTAAGTAACTGGCGCAAGTACACGAAACGTAATAGAGGATCAGATTTCGCCATCATCCGATATGCGAATAAAGAGAAAAACCACAAAACAAGGCCAAAAATAGTTGCCCTTATTTCTTGGGCGGAAAATATCAATGCGACGGCCAACAGTCCCGTGAATTGCACCAATTCACGATCTCCACCCATGAATAGATTTGGCCTATTGCCTACACGGTGGATCGCTATCTCTCGTAATGCCATGTTACACCACCAATTTGTTGGTTTTTGTTGCGGCCTTAGCCGTTTGAACCACTGCATTATCTAGGCTTGCTATCACAGCCCCACGACCAAACAGTGTACTCATGATGTTTTGTGCGCCGACTAAAAATGCCATCACCAGAATAAGGAAAATCATAGTTCGAAAGAACGCATTAAGTTCACCGCCGAAGATAAGTACACCACCCGCGACTACAATACCGACAATAGATAATGTAAAGGCTACTGGCCCAGTGACTGAGTTGGTTAGGGATGTCAACCATGATTCGTATGGAAGCCCACCTCCGCCGCCTGTTGCTGCAAACACCTGTTCTGGCAACAGGGACAGCAATAGCATTGCAGCGACACCTGCCGCAACATTAGAGAACAGGCTAGGCAGTGTGAAGGTATGGTTTTTTCTCATGGTTGATGCTCCGTTGTGGTTAGGTTAGTCATTTAAGTTTTTTAATTGATATTCGCCATCCTGACACCCTAATACCTCTAGGACTTCCTCTACGCGACGACCTTCTTGGGTTCGGGCAATATGCACTACAACATGAACCGCTTCCGCTATAAGCGGCTCGATTTCAGATGGTGCTGATTTGTTACGTGAGATAAGAGACTTCAAGCGCGTAAGCCCAGAAACAGCATTATTCGCATGGAGTGTCGCCGCCCCGCCTTCATGGCCGGTATTCCAAGCATCAAGCAAATCCAACGCTTCTTCGCCGCGCACCTCACCGACAAGGATGCGGTCTGGTCTCATGCGCAGGGTTATCCTAAGCAACCGTGTCATCGACACGTCTATTGTGGTGTGGTATTGGATGAAGTTTTCTGCGGCACATTGTATTTCGCCCGTATCCTCAATAATGACGATCCTTTCATACGGGAACAACAAAACCATTTCGTTTATTATGGCGTTAACCAATGTAGTTTTCCCTGAACCTGTGCCGCCAGTAACCAGAATATTCCTATGTCCGACAATAGCTTTTCTTATGGCTTCATATTGAGCGGTTGTCATAATGCCATCTTCTACATATTGCAAGAGTGTGAAGATGGCTATCGCCCTTTTTCTGATGGCGAAAGTTGGGGAGGGAACAATTGGCGGTAACTGACCTGCAAAGCGTGATCCGTCGATAGGGAACTCCCCTTCCAGCAACGGGGTTGCTGTTTTAATTTCTTTTCCGTGGAAGCCCGCGACCGTCTTTATGATTGCTTCGGCCTGTGCTGGCCGGAGTTTTCCAAAACACTCCATCCGTTCGCCTAGTCGCTCTACCCATAAACGTCCGTCTGAGTTCAACATAATCTCGACGGTTTTAGGATCATGCAGAGTTGTCAAAAGCATCGCCCCCATGTCACGCTCAAGCTTTTTTATGGCTCTTTCTTTGACTGTAGCGTAGCTTTCGTCTGATTTGTCCATTGTGCTGCCTTCGGTTTACTAATAAGTTTTAACTAAAAATGAACCACCTTCATGCTCAGTGTTCCAGGCATCAAGTAAATCCACCGCTTTATGTAAATATCTTTGCCACTTTTAATGATTAGGTTTGATAATCTATACTTGGTTTGCAAAGTCAGACCTAACATGGTTAAAATCTATCATTTAATGTACATATTTGCAACATTAATGTACATTTTTGTACAATTTATTTAATTTATATAAGATATGGCGGAAAAAAAACAAAATAAAATATCCATTCATTTGCGCTTAATTCCTGAACATAAGGAAAAGCTTGATGAGCTTGCCGCCTCGCAAAACCGTACAGTCACCAATTGGATAGAAACTTTAATCATTGAACAATGGGGAAAACTAAAGCAAAACGCTCATAAAAATAAGGACGAGTGACTGAATGTGTTGCCCGTCGGGCAACAACTTTATGCAGATTTGTTTATGCATTATCATCATCCCAACGTTTCTGTGCATTAAAATTATGCACACTTTTTTAAAATAATATCATTATCGTTGTATAATATCAATATCTGTGCATAATTTTAATGCACAGATTTATTGTTCATAGTAATTCACATAAAATAGGTTGATGACTTGTTGACAAAGCTCTCTTTTAGCTTGTGGCTGCGGCTTGAAGAAACCCCCTTATTTTCAGCTTTCAAGCCTTGCGAAATATCAAGATGGCTGCTTAACCAGGAACTACCGGAACTATCGGCATACGTTAGTACCGTGAGCCTATTAAAAATGGGGGATAGTTTGTATAAATTGGACGGCCAGCATCTAAAACAGGCGTTTTTGACCGGACAAAAAGGAATACCTGACGTACTTTTTGCAAAAACTTACGAAGTAGATGCCAAACTTTTTGGGCAGTTGGTTCAAAGCCTTGGGCATACGGTTAACAATGAACCACCTAGCCCTCAAGATGAAATCAAGCTAATCTTTAATGATTTGGGGTTAGTTTTATCTTCAGACCGCATACGCAATGGCTTCATCAGCGAAGCCCTTAATATTGCGCTGCGCGGAAACCAGCGTATTTACCAAGACAAGCGTAGGCAATGGCGGGATGAAATAGACATGAAAAAGGCGGTCTCAGTAATGAGTGAAGAACTTTTACTGATGGATGCCTTGAACCTTAAAGCTAAAATCTTTAACACGGGGGTACTGTCCGCTTGCTTGATTATGTTGGCGATACAAAGCGATATTAAGGAATTCATTGTTCGTTTAAATAATGAAACAGGTGAAACAAAAGGCGAGAAATACGATCCTGTTGAGTGCGTCTTAAGGGCTATCAAATTTTACAAGGCAAGCGCACCATCCAGCAAACGTCGTGGCACTATCACACTATGTCAAATTACAGTGCAGTCAATCTTGCTTTGGTTGCAAGGTAAAGATTCATCAGAGTATTGGAGAAAAACAGACCTGATAGGGGTAGACCATTTACCCCTTGTGAGAAAACTCAGGCATCTGAAGGGACTTCATGAATCGACTGATATATGAATTATTGCTTCTATTTCTCATTGCCGTAACCCAAACCTCGTTTGCGGATAGACGTAAGGTATTATGCGTTTACGAGACACCAACAGCACAACAAGAACCAATCTACAATGATGTCCTTGAAGGGATAAAAAATAAAACAAGGGATTTACAAAAACAAATTTTACTTGATAACACCGATCTCTTAAAACAACAAATTACCCAAGCGAACCCGGACATTATTATTGCGCTTGGCAAAAATGCGGCTGAAACCGTTGCTGCATTACCCTTCCGTAATAAGACCATTGCCGGCCTTTTTTCTTTCAAAGCTTCCGCTTTCAATGGTGTAAGTCTATCTCTCAGCGACAAGGCCGTAGCCGCAAGGCTCAACCATTTTATGCCAGGCATACGGCGCATATTCATCATCCAAGAGCGCGGCCATAAGACCATTGAAACCGACACAGGCTTTCAAAGCCCTGACCTTAATATTGTAACCTTCGACGGCAACGATTCATTATCAACGATTCGTGAACTTGGCAGAATTGTTGAAAATGTAGCAACCTCATTTGATGCTGTTTTTCTGCCCCCTAATCTGCCTGATGAGATACTTTTTAAGATTGGGCTAACCGCATGGGACAAGAACATAAAACTATTCTCCACTAATATGTGGCATTTAGAAAATGGGGCGCTAATGGTCTTTTACCCAAACGCCACCGCGCTAGGTGAGCAAATTGGGAATTTGACCAGCAAAAATATACCGGCTTATGAAACAGTCGCAAAGATAGATGTCGCATTAAACAGGCGTATCGCCCAACATCTTGAACTCCAGTTCGTGCCGTCCATAGAAGCTTTGTTTGCGGTTACAATTAAATGACTTCCTTGTTCGTACGATTCAATTTCAGGCAGCGTTATAACTTATTCGTGTTCGGGGCGATCTGTATAGCTTCCTGCCTTTTAATTTACATACTGAACGTGGCCTTGTCACAATATGCCTACAGTTACACCTCCCAACACTGGAAAAACTATGCAATAAGTTTTTCAGAAACGGCAAAGCCATCCCTTGTCCTTGCTTCACTCAAGGGCGGTAATGTCGTTGTGGAAAATATGGTTACTGACAAGAATATCAAGCTGGCTGCAATCTATAAGGAAAATCACAAGCAGTTCGCAGCCTCTGGGCATACCGGTCAATGCCCTTGGGTCAGCCAGTTTTTCCACGAACCGTTATTTGTTGAAGCGACCTCTTATTGGTGCTTTTCTGCACCTATAAAACATCAAGGCGAGTTTATTGGCAATGTTGAGTTAGTCGTATCAAACAAAGACTACCTGGCAATTGTAAATAAATTGTTGACGACATCGACACTGGTCATCGCTGGCTTTTCATTGCTGATATATGGCCTGGTCAGCCTAATATCAAGAAAGTTTACGTCTACCATAGTAGAGATGGTAGATGTATTGAAATTTGTCGGGCAAGGTGGGCGTGGCCGACGAGCATTCTTGTCAGGGTCGCCAGACATAGAAATGATGCAAGAGGTTTTTAATAACATGCTCAACAAAATAGAGCTAAACGAAAAAATACTTGAACAAGAGGTTAAAAACCGGACTAATCAACTTAAAATTGCGCTTGAGGGCAGCGAAGCGGCCAATGTATACAAAAGCCAGATCATGGCACTAGTCGCGCACGAGATGAAAACACCACTTCATGCCACTATAGGGTTCATGCAATCAGTGGAAAAAGCCCTGGCAAGGGATATTGAGAAAAGTGATTTATCACATATACGTGACTACGTATCTAGGGCATTAAAACGGGCATTTGAATTAAAGGCCGCCATTGAAAACATACTGCTGCAAGGGCGGCTTGAGGCAGATTCATTTGTCTTGAATTATTCAATGTCAAATATTAAAAGCATCATAGATGAGTGCTTGGAAAAAGCAGCTCCGTTAAGGAAACGTAATCGAAACCGAGTGAGTTTACAGGGTGAAGATATTGAAATTTTCACTGACAAGGAAGCCTTGAGCCATATCATTATCAATTTGGTGACGAACGCTTTCAAGTTTACTGCCGGGGGTGATGTCATGGTTAAGTGGGTAGCAAACGACAACCTAATGAAACTGCAAGTCTGTGACACAGGTTGCGGGATAGCCCTGGAAAATCAGGATAAAATATTTGAACCTTTTTGGCAGGAAGATATGGGTTTAGGCCGAAAGTATGGTGGTCATGGCCTCGGCCTTTCCATAGCCAATGAATTGGTTAAAAAAATGAACGGTAACATAAACGTAAGCCCCAACAACGGCAAAGGGACGATATTCACCGTTACCCTTCCTTGTCCAAAAGGTCAGACTGTTCATCTTCGGGCGGGATAAACGGGACAAGCAGCCTGGAAGCACTTATAACGCGTTTCGCCTTGTCGTATTCATGATGGCTAAGGTAATGGTCAATTAACCAAAGTAAATTACCAAGAGACTCCATTTTACTTTCTGTGTACGATAAATGGTAGATATGCTTGGCCTTGCTCAATATATTTTGGCACCGCTCTCTAAGGACATCCATTTCAAATGGCTTGCATAAATATTCGCTTGCCCCATGCAGTATCATATCCCTATTCCTATCGGGGAGATCATAAGCTGTCATAATAATAACTGGTTGGTTCTTATCAACATTCATGATTTTTTCCAACACTTTGTCGCCTTGCATGGATGGCAGATTGTAGTCGAGCAGGATTAAGTTGTGCCGTTTAGCTAGCCATAAGTCCAACCCTGCCTCACCCGTATAAGCAATGTCTATCTGGTAAAGGTCGCTTAGATTAATCCTGATTAGCTCTGCGGCATCTTCATCATCCTCTATCGCCAATAAGGTATTTGACCTTTTAAGAGAATTACCCCTAGTATGGCCTTGTCTTCGGTTATTTATAAGGTCATCCCTCAAAACCCCGCCAAGTCGATTTAGGTCAACAACTGTAAAGCCCTGCTCATTAGCCAAGAAATTCGGTATGTCTGCCCCTGCATCATCCTTAAGTAGATAAATAGGGATTGTATATCGTGACAACGAACTAGAGTTTACTAGCTTGGCTACTTTCCAAATATCGGCGTTACCAAACGTATATTCCGTAACTATGAAATCATGTGTATTTTTTTTGAGTTCATTCTCTAATTCTTCAAGTGAAGATACTTGGGTAATATTCAACTTAATTTGGTTTTGGTCAATTTGCGACTGCAAATCATTCGTTACCAAATCATATCTGACGGCCACAATCAAACTAAGCTCAATGGGCGTTGATAATTTATCAAAAGCCGTTGCTTTATTCATATCTTGCTCACTGTGGCAATAAGGTCTTTGTCAGGCTTAAGACTAAAGCTAACTTTTTCGTTTAAGTTGTTAACCCCTGTTATTTTCATGCTTCTATAGAATGTGGTTATAACGGTTAACATTTCAAGCTCTGCCAAATGCCTGCCTATACAATTATGGATGCCAGCGCCGAATGGCAAAAAGCCGAACTTGTGGCGATAACCTTCTTGTTGCCCTAAAAAATGCTCCGGGTAGAAATCATCCGGCTTTTTCCAAATGCCAGGGTTGCGGTGGGTTACATAAATGCTCAACACAACCGAAGCCCCTTTATTTACAGGATGTCCGCCGATCATAATATCATTAGCTACGTCCCGGCTGAGTCCTGTCGCTTGCGGGTATAGGCGCAAAGTCTCATTAAGCGCGGCTCTGGTATAGCTTAATTTCGCTAAATTGGCGGCTGTTATCTCATCGTCCTTGAAGCTCATCACTTCATTGATAATTTTGTCCTGTGCTTTAGGGTTAAGCCCCATCATATAAAAGAACCATACCAGCGTGTTGATTGTGGTGTCTTGCCCGCCCAAAAACATGGTTACTGCTTCGTCTTTCAACAACTCCTTAGTCATGGCGTATCCCGTATTCTTGTCCTTAGCGTCCGCCATCAAAGCAATAAGGTTATGGTTGAATGCTTCGTTATTGCGGTCTATTTCGTCATACACATAAGCAACAAAACGGGCAACCGCTTTTTTCATCCGCCGATTCTGTGGCACGAATAATAGGCTTAATCCTCCCTTACCCAATACTTCTGTAACTAAGGCAAAAAAAACGCCAGCCACAATCGTATCAATACACTCAATCAGTTCGATGTCTTTGTTCTGCTTCCCTTGTCGTCCAAACAAAACCCTGATAATGACGCTTTGTACTAGAAGCTTTACTTCCTTTGAAATGTTTATTTGGGCAGAGCCATAGCCTGTTAAGCGTTGTGTGAAGGCGGCGGCTTCCTCAACAAAAATACCCTGCCATCCTGTAACAGCTTCTTTAGTAAAAAGCGGCTGCATTAACCGCCGTTGGCTAGTCCAAGTGTCGCCACGGCTATTAAAAATACTGTCGCCAAACACTGGTTTTTTGGCATTGTACATTGAATCCCTATTTAGCAAACCTTTGGCTTCCAGGCTAAAAATTTCCTCAAAGGATTCGGGTTTTGATACAAACACCAAATCCTTATTAAAGAATTTAGTCTGTACGAAATCACCGTGCGCATGATGGATGTTGGTCAATGCTTCAAGCGGGCTGGTAATCAATCTTACCAAGTCTATGAATAATGGACGGTAGCCGTTCTTAACTAAAGCCAACACTAGAATGACCACTTAATTTGACCAAGTATAGAGCGATCAGTCACTGGAATATCGCCAGGCAATAACGCTGGGTTGGCCGTAGGCTCTTTTGCGTTCATGTTAAGTAAATTGTTTGCCCTCAACGTAATCTCTAACGGTTTTGCAATTTTTGTGGACAAGGTTAATCCAAGGACAAAATAATCGCTTAGGTTACTCCGTGGGTCATTTGTGCCACGCCGCCGTTCGCCAATCCAGTTTAATTGGGTCCCAATCATCCAGTCTTTAGCAAGCTCCCAATTGATCAAACCCTTTGCCATGTGTTCAGGCAATAAGCCAGTGTTATTATTATTGCTAATCCCGTGATAGCTATAATTGAGTGCAACATTTATGGAGTCAGTGACTTGGTAGTTAGCTTCTGTTTCCACACCAATCCCATTTATTTTTTCGTTATTCACAAAACCGACTGGCGTTATTGAATTTGAGTTTGCCGAACTAATAAAGTTTTCAAATTCAAACCAATAGGCGTTAGCTGAGGTTTTTAGGTCTGATGTCCATTTGTTTTCTACTTGGAACTCGACCGTGTTGATTGTTTCTGGCTTTAGCGTTGAGCCTGGAGTTAACGGCTGCGCTAACTCAAAAAAGGCAGGGGCACGAAAGGCTCGACTGTAGAGCAGTTTTGTCGTCAAGAAAGGACTCACGTTCCATACCAGCGAAAGCCTTGGGCTAAACCCGTCCGAAACGTCCGAGTAATAATCATATCTGAAACCAGCGGTCAAATACCAGTCCGTCGCAAAGTTCCATTGATCTTGGGCCAAGGCGTAATAGTTATAGCGTTCGTTTGATACGAGCAACGGGTCTCTACCGAAAGCAGAGGCATCAGTTAAAGGTATTTGCTGCACCAATGATGGCGTTACTATGGCATTAATCTTATTGTACGCCGGTATTGTCCAGCTATAGTTAAGTCCTGTTCCAGAAGTCAATATATGCTTGTCAAAGCCCGTATAATTTAATTGCGTTGACACACCTGTGCTGCCCACAAAGCCATTGACCTTGTTCCTAACACCTAATGGTAACGCTCCACCAAAAGTTCCTGGCGGTAAAGCGTAGGTATCGGTATTAAGGGCTTCCCCATAAAAATAATACTTTGAATTGGCGGTCAGATAATCAGTAAAACCGTTCTTAGCGGTTATGTCCATCGTGTATAAGTCTACTTGGTTTGTCCCTAGTTTATCTAAAGCGAAGACCGAACCCACACCAGTCCCTACATCGTTAAATCGTTGGTATCCTGCACGTAGCCGATACTGCCCTTTATAGGCTAGGTCTAGCCTTGCGTCGATGTCCTCGCGGGCATTATTGGTAAAGCCTGGGGCATTTGAGGCACTTGTCTTAAATTGACGATCTATCAGCGTTTGTGCGTCTTGTTCAACCCTACCTTTGTTGCCATTGGTAGAGCCTCCCTGAAAAGCAAACGAGTATTCCCAATCACCTTGTTTGTTGCCGTACTCGGCCCATCCTTCGTAAGTGTCGTGAGAACCAAAAAAACCGCCTACATCACCACCTTTGAGATCACCCCCCGTTTTAGTGATGATATTAATAACGCCGCTGGTTGCATCCGCGCCGTATAACATTGAGCCAGCACCCCTAATAACCTCGATGTGCGATATGTTTTTGACGGGCATATCCCATAAATACGTCTTTCCTCCAAATTGGGAATTACGTATCGGCGTACCATTTATCATTACCAATACTTGCTGGTTGCCCTCTGAATGAAGACCGCGAAATCCAATGACATTGAACCCATTACGACCAGTTGATACGTGTACCCCTGGCAAGTATTCAAGCACATCTGTTACTCTCCTTGCACCGATGTGGTCTATATCTTCGCTGGTTATAACAGAGGTAACGCCGGGGCTAATATTTTCTGGGGTTGGATGCCCAGCCGCAATAGTGGAATATTTCTGGTAACTGCCCTTACCGTAAAAACTGTTGCCCAAGGAATCATCAGCTATTGATAACCGCATTGAAAACACCAAAATAAGAACTACCAATAATATTATTCTTTGTGATGTAATTTTCATACTTTATCTGCTTTATATGTCGCTCCTGTTGGAGTGGTTGATTATTTAACCCTGTGTTTTGATGGATAACCTAGCTTTCTTTGCTCAACTTACGTTTTTTCGTGTATTAGGGTGCTTCTTCTTTTCTGCAAAGATGCTATTTTTTTCTTATTTGCATCTTCCCATTGGCTCACCATGTAAGCCTGGTAATCTGTCAGGATCACTGCTTTACGGACATAGCCATCTGGTAAGCTTTTAACTATTTTTTTGCCCCCCGTTAGCTCTTTCAATGTTTCTTGATCTAAATCGTTCGACTCCAGCAGATACGGTAAGGATGAACCTAATGCTTCGGCTATTGATTCCATCACCTTAAGCGACGGGTTAGCTTTGCCATTTGTTAAGTCGCTCAAGAACGAGTCAGATATATTTGCTCGGATAGCCAGTTCCTGTTTTTGCATTCCTAGTTCGTCCAGCAAACGCAATATGTTGGTAAAAAGAATTTGATTGTACACTGCTTAGACTCCACGATTTCTTAGTAAAATTTTAGCCGCGAAAATTTTCTGGCTGTTTTATTAGGCGTGGATAGTACCCTACTATTAGGTTTTTTTATGTATTCAGCAGGGTTAAATTGGTTTGAATTTATATTTTTTAACTATTGGCAATATGCTTTAGGCCATACGATTCCATGCTTTTGTTATACATTTGTTCATCGTAATCTTTTTGTGTTTTATAGCCTAACCGTTTCCATATCTCTGTAGGCTTTTTTAATTCAATCTCTTTTTGTTGTAGCTCCCAGTCATGTCCCCAATCATTTATTAGTGCCTTGGTAAGGAAACCGCTATATGATTTTTCGGCTTTTGCGTTGCAGTATAATATATTCCTTCTGACGTAATCGGAATCATATTTCTTAATATTCTTCGCTAACACGGCAATTACGGATTTGTTTTTTTGGTGTGCTGGATGCACCAATTGCAAAAAAGGGTCAACATCAGTTGGTATCTCTATGTTTGATGTTGGCTCTGGTATGTTTTGGTAATTGATTCCTTCGTTTTCAGCAATTTTTTGTTTTTTGCAAAGTATTGTGAACTTAAGCGCCCCTACTTGGCGACCATACTTAATTTCCTTAAAATTGAATGTTAAGTCTGCCTTTGCTGAGAGTTCTTTTTGCACAGGTATAATGATATTGCTTTTTAGATGCTTATATTCTTTGTGTTGGTCATCCCGTAATCCAAGCATCTCTCTAAATTCTTTCAATTCATATTCTCTTTCCTTAAGCCTGTGATTTTGTTTAAGGAAGGTGTAAATACGCATCGTATATTGGCTTTTGAAGCTAAGGATCATTTCTAATTTACAGGTTGTGAAATTCCTCTTGAGTTTGAGCAAATATGGTCTTAGTTTTGGGTCAAAACTTAACGTAACCATGCCTGAGCCGTCTATGTATTTGGCGGATGACACCCAGTGTGTCTGTAACTCTTCTCCGATCTCTTTAATAATAAGCACGCGACCCAATAACGATTTTGTTACTTTTTTACACTCTCGATAAGCCGACCCTCTCGCCACTCCTAGAAAATCGGCTAATTCTCCTATACCGACTCTATATGGCTTAAAGTCTTCATCATCCGGTTGAATTCTGGAAATCATCGTTAACACAAGACGTTGCTCTGCAACCGGAAGAACATAACGTGCTGACACCAATTCATTAGCTTGAGTGACAAGATAAGAAGATGGTAATTTTTCTTTCTCTGACTTTTCCATAAACACCCTCAATTAATACATTAATAATCAACACAGATAAGATTTCACAACAATTTCCAGACCTTTAAGCAATAAGTCTATGTTTATTATTATATTTTTAAGTGTTGTTTTTAGCGATATATGTGCCTTTTTTGCATTAATGAACATACATAAAGTACTCATTAATGGGGTTTTATAGGATATATCGTGCTTTTACGGCTAATGCAAGCTCTTTTTATCACATTAGAGAGCCTATCACAACATATTTCAGACCTTTCGCAACAATTCTCAGACCTTTCACAACATATTCCAGACCTTTCACAACATATTCCAGACCTTTCACAACAATTCTCAGACCTTTCACAACAAATTCCAGACCTTTCACAACAAATTCCAGACCTTTCGATCTGTAACTATATGAACTTTATTATCTATTTTAATGATGAAACAATTAAAACAAATAAACAGGTAAAACAACTACAACAAAAGCAGTTTGTTTGTTTTTTTGAATTACTGAGAAAATACGAATACTTACATTTATCTACTAATAATGTACCTTAATTATCTACTGTTTGGTAAATAATCTGATTTTATCAAACAACAATAACCAAATTTTAGCTAAAATGGAGCTTTTCTTATCATTGTTTCTGTGCTAGCCTTCATTATATTATTTACTTTTTAGCTAAAATTATATGTCAAACAATGCTCGTTTAACACCATAATTATATAAATGGCTAAGTTTTGGAGGGTGTGATGATGGCGAAGATTATAGAGTTTCCTAATAAACCTAAAGAGTTTGCGCGGCCTAGTGTTGATGCAACAAAACTCAAGTCAAATCTAATTATTTGGAAGGTTATAGCTAAAATATTTAGAGTGACTATTGATTTTATTTGGGTTGTTGCTGTGCTTTTATTTCCAATACTAAGCTGGATCATTGCTCTCGATTGTGTTGTGCAGTTCATCCGGATGATGTATTACTGGCATGATAAAAATATCTATGCCGGCGTTACTTTTATCTTGCACTTTGCTGTTCTTACTAGTTTATATATTTTTACTTTCCTTTATAAAACTAAAGACAATTAAGAGCGGTAGTAAGGTTAATTTTCGCGGCTAAAATTTTGTCTCAATGCGTCAAATATAATCAGAATCCTTTATATGGAGTTTAAACATGGGTAGTTTAAATGAAAAAATCGTTGACAGAAGCCCAGTTCCAAGCGTGCGTAAAGAGTTTGGATGTGGGGGAGAAAACCCTGAAAATAGCGTATGGCGTATTGGTCAAGGGGGAGACACAAAAGGTTTACGTGGAACAACTGGGGCTGTCATGCGGAGCGGTGTCCCAAGCAGTAAACCGAGTCTGGAAAGCCCACAAAGACAACACAAAGAACATCCCAAGCGGGTTCACAATGGTCTCAGAAGTTCTTCCAAATCATCAGGCGTACATAGTGCAAAAATGGGCGGAAGCGGCGAAGAAAAAGAAACGGGGAAAAGAATGAAAACTCTTGTTGTGGCACAACAAAAAGGAGGGGTTGGCAAAACGTCCAGTCTTATCCACCTGGCATTTGATTTTTTAGAGCGAGGGAAACGGGTGGTTGTTATCGACCTGGATACACAAGCAAACGCTTCTTTTACATTGAATGAATACAGTAGTGGCTATTTTGCTAGCCAATTATTCGATAATGATGGCGATACGTTGCGTAAAGCGTTCGTCAATCTTCCAGAGGGCGCACTGTTGAGCCTTATTGCTTCTGATCCGGTTTTGGCCAATATGGAAAGGCGGAGTTTAACTGATGCGAGTGCGTCCTTTAAAGACAACATAGCAGCCTTGGCAGACTGCGGCTTTGATGTAGCATTGATTGACACTGCCCCTGCACTTGGCGTCACTTTGGCGGCAGCTTTATATTCGGCTGATTCCGTGCTGTCACCGATAGAGCTTGAAGTCTATAGCTTACAGGGGATTAAAAAGATGCTAACGACGATAGCGAATGTACGGAAATTAAATACAAAGCTTAATTTCTTGGGTATGGTTCCAAGCAAGGTTGATGCGCGTAATCCACGGCATCTAAGGCATCACGCCGAATTGATTGAAGCGTACCCGCAACTCATGATTCCTACCGGAATTGGTTTAAGAAGCAGCATAGCAGACGCTCTTGCTTCCGGTGTTCCGGTTTGGAAGATTAAAAAAACGGCTGCTCGAAAGGCATCAAAAGAAGTCAGAGCCTTAGCAGCTTATGTTTATGACAAAATGGAGATCGCGCAATGAACACAGTCACACCAATTAAACCGAAAGCAGGTAAATCAAGCCTTGGGCTAGAAAATATGGGTGACCTTTCTTCCTTGCTTGACGCACCCATTGCCGCAGACGGCACTCCTTCTTTGTTGCAGTTAGACCTAATAGATGAAGACCCAGGGCAACCAAGAAAGGAAAAAAACAAAGGTTACTCCAAAGAAAAAATGGAAGAACTTGAGAACAGCATTAAAGCCAGGGGCGTAAAAACGCCTATTTCAGTCCGTAAGAACCCAAATTCTCCAGGCCGTTACATAATCAATCACGGCGCACGGCGGGTTAGGGCATCGAGGAATCTTGGCTTAAAAACCATTCCTTATGTTCTCGATGAAGATTACACGCGTTTAGACCAAATAGTAGAAAACTTACAGCGTGAAGACTTAAATGCGATGGAAATCGCCACTATCATTGGTTTTGCCTTAAAAGAAGGCATCAAGAAAAAAGATATTGCAATAGCAATGGGTAAATCTAATACGTTCGTGACAATGCACACGACGCTTCTTGACCTGCCAGATTATATGTCGGAAATTTATCATAGCGGTCGTTGCTCTGACGTTACTCTTATCTATGAACTCACGATGGTAGGGAAAAAACATCCAGATGAATTAAAAGAGTGGTTGCAGGATGAAACGATGGAAGAAATCACTAGAGTCCCAGTTAAATTGTTCCGTGAATATTTGGCTAAAAAATATGTGGAAAAGGCTTCTGGTGATAACGATGTTGACAACAACAGTGAATCCCAAAACAACGATAATCAAGGTCTGGACTCCATAAAAGAAAAAGGCGAAAAACAAGACGACCCCACTAAATTTAAAAAAGCAATCATCAAGGTTTATCACAACAAAAGGGATGCACGTTTGTTAGTGAACCGTCGGCCACAATCAGAGGGCTATGCTTGGTTAAAATATGATGATGGTGGCTATGTGGTTGAAGTTGATCTTCGTGAGGTATCACTTATCGCCGTTATTGAGGGGTAATGTAAAGGGAATTAATTTTAGCCGCGAAAATTTTATGGAATTAATAGCCGAATGGATCGTTAAAGAAAAGCGACTTGAATTTAGCGGATTTAAAAGAAGGCGGTTTACTAAAAATTATTTTCGCGGCTAAAATATTAATTTTGAACTGGCTTATTTTACGGAGTAATTATTATGTCTACAACCGAGCAGCTTGCCCGTTTTGAAACTGCCCAAGAAACTTTGGGGATGCTAGTGGCTATACGTACCAGCTTGGTTTATTCTGAAAAACGTAAAGCCAAACCAGATGCCAATAAGATCTCCATTTGGGAATCTGAAATAACAAAATACAACGATGAAGACCTTTCCTTGCGCTTTAGTGACACCACTGAAATTGAGCGCATCCTTACCTCATACGGCCCAATGGTCAAAGCAAACAGCGTCAATGCTTAAGCGTGGGCAGTAATGGCAATACTCTTACGTTAGCAGAACATGAAGAAATTTACGCCAGCATCCAGGCGTATTACCTAGAAAAAAGCGTCCCGCAAACCAATCCCCGCGCAATCATAACGGGAGGGCAGCCTGGTTCTGGCAAATCAAGGATCACTTCTGATGCAGCGGCAGAGTTTTCCGAGCAAGGCGGTTTTGTTATTGTAGACGCGGATAAGTTAAGGCGGTTTCACCCAGGCTATAGCAAATTACTTAGGGAAGATGATACCAATGCCGCCGACCTGACGCATCAAGACGCGAGTGGTTGGGCAAGGAAATTGCGGCGGGCAGGACAGGAAGGGAGGCGTAACCTAATTATCGACCAAACATCAAAAGACCCTGTAGTGTTGATTGCCTTGGCTAACCAATTGCATACAGACGGCTACATTGTTGAATTGCGGGTTATCGCCGTGAGCAGCCTGATTAGCGAGCAGCGCATTTATGCCAGGTACGAACAACAGAAATTAACGGATGGTTATGGACGTTTTGCAACAAAAGAATCGCATGATTTGGCTTATACTGAATTACCCAATAGCGTTGAAGCGGCTGAATTAAACAAGAGCGTTGATACAATTAAACTCTATGATAAAGATCACCGACTTATTTATGCAAATGAAATAAAACGGGGTGATTGGGCTAGAACGCCAGAAGCCAAGGATGCGCTAGTCCAAGAACGCAACCGTCCTCTTTCCATTGATGAAAGAAATGAATATATTAATGGATGTGAAAAACTAATTATTCTCCTAAGGGAAAGAGGAGCTAGGGACGGTGCTGTTCCATATATAAATAATTTAATACTCCAAGCACGGCAATTACATTATTCTGACAATATTACCACTCATATCAATAAACCAATGAAGCAACGATTACTTGTAATGAACGGACAAAGGCTCTTACAAAAAGAAAAGGAAGGGCAATGGGTAGTTGAAAAAGTCGATAAGGCCGGAACGATAAAGCCTGGTGTCTACAACATATATTTAGCGGCACAGGCTGATACACGTAATACTTATGATGGTGTAGTGATGCACTCCGATAAGGATTACGTGTATCAGCGTGTCGATAAAGAATACATAAAACATTACCGCAAGTCATTCGATAAAACCCCTGGCAATGGCAGTGTTGTTAGTATAAAATATAAAGGCAATACAGCGATTATATCGGAATCATCTGTTAAGCAAGGCCGAGGGTTGTCCAGATAATAATTTTAGCGGCGAAAATTTTTCGGGGGTTTTATGAGCGTACCAAGCGAACAAACACAAACTTTTACGAAAGGAAGGGATGCTGACATTATCCGGCAAGCAAGCCAAGACTTAGAAAGCCAAGCGGACTCTTTGTTAGATGAAGCGCGGGAAGTTGATTCGGAACAATCAAACCTTGTTGACACGTCTCCACTTGATTCACAATATAACGCCGCCCTTCAAGCTCAAGTTGATGCAAAGCACGACCAAGCAGAACGCATCGAGGACAGGCTGGAAATTCTTATTGAGGTACAGGCTTCAAGGTTGCAATTAATTCAATCGCAACAGCCAGGTATCTTGGCTTTGCCAAGCACAAGGCAACTCTGGCAACAACAGGTTCAGCAGCAGCAAAACACAATGCAAAAGTTGCGAGGTAGATTGGAAGTCGTCCGTGAAATTAAGGAAGGTATGGGCATCCATAGCCCTAGAATTGAAGAATTAGCAGCCCACAAGTTGAAATTCAAAGAGCCAAGCCTGTCTAGCGATTGGATAGATATGCAAGAATCACAACGCCGACATCAAGCGTTAATGCGGAAGCAGGAGCAAGACAAGAAACGGCTACTAAGCCAGGGTGTTGGTGATAGTGATCGCCAGAGTGGGCGGGGGTTAACCCAACGGTTGGTTGGCTAATTTAGGATTTAGTTATGACGAAGAATGAAATTTGTCTCTATACAATAGACTTGTTAAAAGGTAAAAACCAATTAACCAATGAACTTGATGGTGGTATCCGAAGCGGCGATAAAGAGTTAATCCGTAATATTCTCACCGAACGCATGGATGAGTTGAAGGAGCAATCACACCCTACACTAGCGGCAAGCGTCAAAGAGGTTCTTGATGATTTGGATCGTGTCTTTACCTAACGGATAACCGTCCATAATACGACCGCAGCGGCTACCATCGTAATACACGAAGCCAGGACATTAAGGATAGCGATTGTCCTGGTTGCATCAAGGCTATTAGCGACAGTTTTCATAGATTCATCTAATTCTTTCCGCATTTCACTCGCAGTAGCCTTTGCGCTTCCCTGCATGATTTCACCCATAGCATCCTTCCCCGCTTGCAGGGACGCGTTCAGGATACGCTCAGCCTTATCCTTGGCATCATTCCCCCACCGCATGGCAGCCCCTTCCATTTCCTCTTTGTAATGGTCTAGCATGGCTTGCTGTGCTTTCTCGCTGTCCTGCATAAGCCTGTTATTGATGGTTTGCAATATCAATATCGGATCATCACGCGAAACGGCTATGCCGTGTTTGACGGCAATTTCTTTTATAAGCTCGTCGATGGTGTCAGACATTAAAGCACCGCCGCTTTGTCCATTTGCCCATACAGGTCACTTTTTGCGATCTTGAGCCGCTGCCTTGTCATGATGGTAAGGGAACTCAGAGCCAACGCTTCATCAAAGGTCAAACGGTCTTGCAGCATGTCCCGTAAGTCGCGGCCAGAAGTGTCTTCCTTAAGGGCTGGTATTTTTACAATAGCCGACACGCGATCTTTATTGGCAGTGTACGCCTTCATTTGTTCGAAGCCCTTGCCTTCATGTTCAATCGGCCCCCAAAAAGGGTTCAACCAAACGACGAACAATGCTTCACTTGGGAATTGTCCGGCAAGTTGGGCAAACCCACTTACCGTATCGAGCAATGCTTGGCTTCCGGTAATGACCGTATGGACAACCATCTCATGCCCCATTTCTTGTAACAACGCGGGAACTTGGTTGCTTATGAGATAGTGCGTGAGTGGCACAAAAGAACTTGCGCCATTGTCTATTATCACATCATCTTTTGAATGCGCGATCAGTTCAACCAAAGTATCAAAGTTGCGTGGCTTAATTTCGTCGCCTTCCATAATTTCCAACAACTGGACATTCAAGGCTTTAAAGCCGTGGAATGTCGAGTTCACCGGATCGGTATCAATGCAAAGCGGCTTTTGCCCTTTGCTTTTTTTGTACTGGGCAATCATTGCCGCGATGAATGATTTACCAACGCCGCCCTTGCCCTGAAGAACCATGTGTATTTTTGCCATTAGATTAAATCCTCTTTGTTAGGGTTGTTGTTGAATGTAAAGCCGGTTGAAATTGGCTTATTTTGTTTCTTGTTACCCGATGATTTAGCCTGGCCTGGTAGCGCTTTCTTTCCAGCGGCAGCATCGGATGATGGTTGTGGTGACAAGATCAAGCTGTTTACATAACGGCGGAACGCCTGATAACCAAAATTGACCTTGCCTTCTTCGTGCAGCGTGTCCCAGATAATTTTTATATTCCAGCCGTCATCCAATGCCCCTTGTATTTCTGGCCGCAGTGCCAAAAATACCGTCCGGTTCTTTACATAAGGCGAAGGATTTTTCTTGGATATCCCTCGTGCTGCAATGCGAGCCGACAACGAAAGCTTTTCAACCCTTTTTTCTTCAGTATCTTTTGCCATTCTTATATGTGGTGTTTTTAGGTTTCTTTTGACATTTATAGTGTTGTTATTTCGTTTATATAGGATTATTTTTCTATATTACACCCATTTTTTTATAAAACAACCCACATTATATCCATAATTACTCTTGAAAAAACTCCATGTATGGCGTATAAACGATTTAAAGAAGGGCAGGATGTGTGAAGTTAGCTAACCTGTAAACGTTTATCTATCTTCACAACCTTTATTCGCACTTCGTACTCAACGGCATCCTGCTCTGCGAGGCTAACGGCTACCGCCTTTTTTTAGCGGCATTACCGCTAAAGGATTAACGATGGATGAAGAGCAAAACAAGAAGCTCAGTACACGCAAGCATGGCAGACATCTTCGTGTTCCTGTTCTGCCAGAGGAAGAAGCAGCCATTAAGCAGAATGCAGAAGCGGCTGGAATGTCTGTTGCGGCATATTTACGTAACATTGGTATTGGCTATCAAATCAGGGGCATCGTTGACAACAACGAAGTGGAAAAACTTGCCAAGGTTAACGGCGACCTTGGCAGGCTTGGAGGGCTTTTAAAGTTATGGCTGACCAATGATGAGCGGACGGCTAACTTTAGCGAAGCGACAATTAGGGCGGTCTTGTCCCGTATATTGGACACGCAAGACCTGATGGCGGACACCATGAAATCCATTGTCAGGCCAAGGGCAGACAAGTGAAAATTTTAGCCGCGAAAATTTTTAATGATTTTTATGATAGCTAGGCATATCCCGATGCGGTCTATCAGAAAAAGTGACTTTGTGGAATTGGTTGATTATTTGACCGACGAGCAAGATAAATCTGAAAGGGTAGGTGCCGTAACAATAACTAACTGCCATTCTGACCGTCCCGACGTAGCGGCAATTGAGGTCGTCAACACACAAGGGAAAAATACCCGCGCAAGGTCTGACAAGACCTTTCATCTGCTTGTGAGTTTTCCGGTTGGTGAAACACCGGACGCAACCATTTTAAGAGCTATCGAGAAACGGCTTTGTGAAGGTCTAGGGTTTGGAGAACACCAGCGGGTTAGTGTCGTTCATAGTGACACTGACAATCTTCATATCCATATTGCCATCAATAAAATTCACCCTACCCGTTATACCATCCATGAACCTTATTACAGCCACAAGGCTTTAGCGGCACTTTGCGAAAAGCTCGAAAATGAATACGGCTTGTCTCATGACAATCACCAGGCCAAACACACGCGATCTGAAAACCATGCCGCCGACATGGAACGCCATGCGGGGATTGAGAGCCTTATCGGATGGATAAAGCGGGAGTGCATTGACCAGATTAAAGCGGCACAGTCTTGGGAAGGTCTGCATAAGGTGATGCAAGAGAACGACCTGTTGCTCCATGAGCGGGGTAACGGCCTTGTCATTACGGCAAAGGACGGCACTACAATCAAGGCCAGTTCTTTAGGCCGTGACTTGTCGAAAAAACAATTGGAATCTCGCTTTGGTGTTTTTGTGCCGTCATCTGAAAAGATGGCAACAGAGCGTCCCTTTAAAAGCTATGAACAAAAGCCTTTGCGCTCACGGGTGGATACGGTCGAACTGTACGCCCGCTATAAAAACGAAACGGAAGGTATGACTGCCACACGAAAACAGGAATTGAATTGGTTGGTCGATCACAAAAACCGAAACATTGAGGACGCTAAACGAAGTGGGCGGCTTAAACGTGCCGCCGTAAAGCTTATTGGCGGAGGTCGGTTTGAAAAGAGATTTTTGTACTCTGGAATCAGCAAATCCTTGAAAGACGATATTTTGAAAATCAACCAGCGTTACATAAGTGAGCGGCAAGCGATATACGACAAGCACAAAAGAAGGTCGTGGGCAGACTGGTTGAAAGCGATGGCCATAAGTGGCGACACTGAAGCGCTTAATGCGTTACGCGCTAGGGATATGGCGCACGGTTTAAATGGCGACACCGTAAGCGGTAGTGGGCGGCAGTCAACGCATAAGCTCCGCACTGAACAAGACAACATCACCAAGAAAGGGACGATTATTTATCGCGTAGGCCGCACGATTATCCGTGACGATGGACAGCGGCTTAAAGTTAGCCGTGGTGTCACCCAGACGAGCCTACAAGCTGTATTGGTTATGGCTATCGAACGCTATGGGGAACATATCAAAGTCAATGGGACAGATGATTTTAAAGAACAGGTTGTACAAGCGGCTGCAGCCGCGAAACTACCGATAACTTTTGATGATCCGACACTGGAGCGTCGCCGTCAGGAGTTGATTCAAATTACCTTAAAGGAGCAAAATAATGAGCAAAGAAATGTCAGAGGACGAACTGATCGCGCAAGCAATGGCGGCACTCGACTCAGAACTTCCAGAATCAACGCTTCCGTTGCAGGAGATTCAAGACCAGGAGGGCGAACCGTCTTACCAGAGCGATTCGCCCTCAAGCCCAACATTGGCAGAGTTGGACGAAAGCCGCCGCCCGAAAGCCAAAACCGTTTGCGAAGATTGTCCGAACTCGGTGTGGTTCGCTTCGCCAGCCGAAGTGAAGTGCTATTGTCGGGTAATGTTCCTGGTGTCATGGAGCAGCAAAGAACCCAACCAGATAACCGCTTGCGACGGGATATACTTGGGGCAGGAACAATAACGCCCGGTCAGGCCGCAGCCGATAAATATATTGCAGAAAGAGAAAATAAACGGTTAATAATTTGTGATATAACGAAACATACGCGTTATAATCATTTCGACAGCGGCGATGCCGTTTTTGTTGGTATCCGCGAGGTTGACAAACATTTCCTGGCACTTCTGAGGAACGATAAGGATGAAGTCATGGTATTGCCCATTGATGAATCCACATCACGGCGGCTTAAAAGGGTTGCAGTAGGTGATTCCGTCACCGTTTCTGCAAATGGTTCGATTAAGACTAAAGGCAGAAGAAGATGAACGAAAGCTTCAACAATCAGGTTGGCCCACAAGTCAAGACCCCGACCAATACAACTGGCAGGGCAATACCCATCCTTGCCTTGTTGTTCCTAATTGGCGGGTTGCAGGCCGCTACCCAGTTATGCGCCCATGACCTTGGTTATGATCGTGGTTTAGGGTGGCAAACGAACCATATCTATCCGTTTTGGGCAATCGTCCAGTGGGCATACCATTGGTACGGATACTATCCAGCCATTTTCATGCGGGCTGGTGGATTGGGCATTGCCGTTTCTGGACTTGGCCTTATTGTGCTGGTCGTTGCCAAAATGGTGTTGGCTAACTCTTCCAAGTCCAATAAGTATCTCCACGGTTCTGCACGTTGGGCGAATATTAAGGATATACGCGGGGCGGGTTTATTGCCCGAATCACGCTCATTATGGCAAGCCGTCACTGGACAGGCTTCGGCGGCTAGTGATGGTGTTTATGTCGGTTCTTGGCTGGACAAGAAAGGCAACCAACATTATTTAAGGCACAATGGGCCAGAGCATATTTTGTGTTATGCACCTACCCGTTCCGGCAAAGGGGTGGGTTTGGTCTTGCCCACCCTTTTGTCATGGCCTGAAAGCGTCATCATTACCGATTTGAAAGGTGAACTATGGGCTATGACTTCGGGCTGGAGACAAAAGTATGCTAAGAACAAAGTGCTTCGGTTTGAACCCGCCGTGTCGAATGGCGGGGTTTGCTGGAATCCGTTTGATGAGATTCGGATCGGCACGGACAATGAAGTTGGGGACGTGCAAAACTTGGCTACTTTAGTCGTCGATCCGGACGGCAAGGGCTTGGAAAGCCACTGGCAAAAAACAGCACAAGCGTTGCTCGTTGGCTTGTTTCTTCACTCCCTCTATAAAGCAAAGAATGAAGGCATCCCTGCTAGCTTACCCGCCGTGGACGCGATGCTTTCAGACCCTAATCGGGATGTGGGGGAGCTTTGGATGGAGATGTGTGCCTATGGGCATGTCAATGGGCAGAACCATCCAGTAGTCGGCGCGGCGGCAAGGGACATGATGGATCGCCCAGACGAGGAAGCGGGTTCGGTGCTTTCAACGGCAAAGTCGTACCTGTCATTATTCCGTGACCCGATTGTCGGTCGGAATGTCAGCCGTTCTGATTTTCGTATTAAAGACTTGATGAACTACGACGATCCGGTCAGCCTTTATATCGTTACACAGCCAAATGATAAGGTGCGGTTACGTCCACTGGTGCGGATCATGCTCAACATGACCGTTAGATTGTTAGCGGATAAGATGGAATTTGAACGTGTCACAAAAGAGTTGCCTTGGTGGACACAGTTATTAACTAAGGTTGGTTTTTCTAGTCCTGCCTTACCGTTTGTCCGCACCAAAAAAACCTACAAGCATCGGTTGCTTGGTATGCTCGACGAATTTCCTAGCCTTGGCAAGCTGGAAATATTGCAAGAGTCCTTGGCTTTTGTCGCCGGATACGGCATCAAGTTTTACCTCATCTGCCAAGACATAAACCAACTCAGAAGCCGTGAAACGGGCTATGGCCATGACGAAACCATCACCTCAAATTGCCATGTGCAAAATGCCTTCCCGCCAAACCGGATTGAAACTGCCGAACACTTGTCAAAATTGACTGGCACAACCACTGTCATAAAAGAGCAGATCACCACCAGCGGTCGCCGGAGTAGCGCCTTGCTTGGTCAAGTGTCACGCACTATGCAGGAAGTGTCCAGGCCATTGCTTACGCCGGATGAATGTTCACGTATGCCAGGGCCAAAGAAAGATGGGGAGATTATTAAAGAAGCGGGGGATATGGTCATTTATGTTGCGGGTTATCCCGCGATATACGGGAAGCAACCATTATATTTTCAGGATGCCATATTTACCGCCCGTGCGGGTGTGCCCCCACCAGAGCAGAGCGACAAGTTGCGCGGGTTGAGCGTCCCCTCGACAGGGCAGGGCATTTCATTGTCTGATGCGCTATAAACGCTTAACCACTTTGTTGGCGGTTGCCTTTATGTCTGTCCTGGCTTTCGGCGCGGTGTGCTTTGCGGCAGGTGCGCGTATCAACACGACCAGGAGCATTCCTCTTGGTTTGTACTGGACAAGCAAACTGCCCGTATCGAAAGGGGCTTATGTCCTGTTTTGCCCACCAAAATCCGATGTGTTTGAGGTGGCAAAAGAAAGGGATTACATCAGTGCTGGTTTCTGCACGAGCGGGTACGGTTATATGATGAAGCGAGTTTTTGCGGTTAAAGGCGATGCCATATCTGTCACTGATAGCGGGGTGATGGTGAATGGTTCACTTTTACCTTTGAGTAAGCCGCTTAGGGCTGATAAAGCAGGGCGTTCGCTCCCTATGTACCGCATCCATGATTTTGTTTTGAAAGATTCCGACTTACTGCTTATGTCGGATGTGACCGGAACTTCATTTGATAGCCGCTACTTCGGGGCTATCAGCCGTTCCCAGATTAAGGCCGTCATAGTGCCGATTTTCACATGGTAGGAGATTGAACATGCGTTTATTCATTGCAGAAAAACCATCAGTCGCCAAGGCGATTGCAGGAGAGCTTGGAATCACTTCAAAAGGCAATGGCTATATAGAGTGTGGCCAGGACACCATTACCTGGTGTTTTGGACACATGCTTGAACAAGCAGAGCCGGATGAGTATACCGCCGATGATGCCCCGCGAAGTTCCGCCACCGGAAAGAAACTATGGCGAGTCGATGATTTGCCCATCATCCCAACAGACTGGATTGTACACCCGAGGGCGGACGCAAAGCAGCAGCTAGTAATCATTGAACGGTTGCTTAAGTCCGCTGATGCAGTCGTCAATGCAGGAGATCCAGATAGGGAGGGGCAATTGCTAGTGGATGAAGTGTTGACCTTTTTTAATAACACCAAGCCCGTTCAGCGATTCTGGGTATCGGCACAAGATTCGGTTTCTGTTCAACGTGGATTGTCGGCCTTGAAAGACAATTCCGCTTATCATGGATTTGGTGCAGCCGCACAAGCGCGGGGACGAGCCGATTGGCTTATCGGCATGAACCTGAGCCGTGCCTTTACGTTACGCGCACAGCGCGGCGGTTCCCGTGCGCTTCTGACAGTAGGGCGGGTACAAACACCGACCCTATCCCTTGTCGTCGCAAGGGATAGGGAGATTGAAGCATTCAAGCCGATTCCCTTCCATACCTTACAAGCACAGTTCCAACACACGAACGGGAATTTTGTTGCCCGTTGGATAGCGCAGGAAGACCAGGCCGGACTTGATACGGAAGGGCGCTTGGTCGATAAGGCGGTTGCGGACGGCCTTGTGGACAAGCTTAACGGCAAACAGGGGGTAATCACCGAATACAAACAGGAAGCCAAGAAAAAAGCGCACCCTAAAGCTTATTCCTTGTCCGACATTACCCTCGTGGCATCTAACCTATACGGCTACACCGCCGCTGATGTGCTTAAGATTTGCCAATCGCTCTATGAGAATCACAAACTGACGAGTTATCCACGGACGGATTGCAATTATCTCCCTGAATCGCAACATGCCGATGCGCCCCGCGTACTTGCCGCAGTAAAGCATGTCAATCCAGGGCTTGCCGCCCTTATTGACGGCGCAAACCCTAGCATCAAGTCAAATACCTGGGACGATTCAAAGATAACTGCCCACCACGGCATAGTCCCCACCATGCACCAAGGCAGCTTGGCGGGGTTGAGCGATAAGGAGAAAGCCATCTACAACCTCATTGTGCGGGCTTATCTCGCCCAGTTTTATCCTGTCCATGAATACATGGCCACAACCGTCACCGTGCTTGTCGAGGGCGAAACATTCCGTGCCAGTGGCCGTGTTGTCACACGTAACGGATGGCAGGACGTGTATACAGTCGAAGATATGGAGGATGCGGACGGTAAGGGAGACAAGGACGCAAGCGACGGCCAGTCCTTGCCGTCCATGAAACAAAAGGACGGTGTGACGTGCCTGAATGCACAGCGTAACGATTCCAAGACAAAACCGCCCTCACGGTTCACCGAAGGTACGTTGCAACGGGCTATGGAAAACATCCATAAGTTTGTCACCGAGCCTGAACATAAGAAAATATTGCGCGAAGAAGACGGGATCGGCACTTCTGCCACCCGCGCATCCATTATCACCGAATTAAAACGCAGGGAATTCCTTGAAACCAAGGGCAAGCTGATTATCAGTACGACACTAGGCCGAAGCCTGGTGGACGCATTGCCGGAAGTAGTCAAAAGCCCTGTGTTGACTGCACTCTATGAGCGCATGTTAAAGGGCATCGAGCAAGGGACTTCCGAGTTCGACGCTTTCATTGCCAAACAAGAGCAGTTCATTAAAGACCAGGTGGACAAAGCCAATAGCGGCTCTGTCTCAATTGTTGGCGGCAAGGAATCCGTCCATGTTTCCACATTGCATAAATGTATGTCTTGTAGCGCGGGGCTATCACGCCGTGCGAGCGCAAAGAAGAAAGGTTCGTTTTGGTGGGGCTGTAGCGCGTACCCGAATTGTAAGCAGACGTATCCGGATTTACGCGGGAAACCGGACTATAGCAAAGGCCGCAACAATCAGGAGGTCGCATGAACACTAAAGACAACGTAACCAGCATCCAGATAGTTAAAGAAATACCCGAAGATGCAGCTTTGCAAGACAAACTGTCTGATGCACTTGTCCCAGGCTTTCAAGCTGAATTTGATCCCGACGAAGCGGATAAGGTAGGCGCATTCGTGGAAGACGCTTTGAGTGAACAAGACGCATTGGAAAGCGGCGTTGACCTGTTGACCCTTACAAATAACAATTAACATTTGGATACATTATGAGCATTTCAAAAAATTATGTTCAGAATGACTTATTTGATTTCTTGAGTGACGGTGAAGGCGATACCGTCCATCCTCTCCCAGAGGAATTTTTTAAACCGGAGGAAAAAAACCATGCAAACCCTATACAAACCGTCCCTGTATCCGAAGGCGATCCAGGGCGAGCTAAAGACAGCGCCTCAACTGACCATCGAGATAGCGAACCGTTGGGCACTGGGATGGCCCAAGACGGTGAAGGAACTGATAAAATCAGGCCAATACCTGGAAGCGTTGGAGAAGCAGGCGGAACAGGAGCGGGACGTGTTGTCACTGCCGGGGAACAGCCATTTGGCGAGGCACGAGATAGTGCAGGAATTCGGCCTGAGCCTGTCCCCACCCGAAGTCTACTAGATTTTGTCGTTGATGCCGACGATATTGGACAAGGTGGGTTGTCCAAAAAGTACAGGGACAACATAGCCGCTATCCGCATCATCAAGGCAATGGAACTGGAGGATCGGCTTGCCACCGACGAAGAGCGGAAACAAATAGCCAGGTATGTCGGTTGGGGCGCACTCAAAGGCGTTTTCGACCCAGACAACAAACAATGGGCAAAGCAACACTTAGAAATTAAGGAATTGCTGACGGACATTGAATTTAGGGCGGCTCGAAAATCCACCCTCGATGCCCATTACACCAGCCCGACCGTCATCAATGCTATCTACGGCGCGATGCAGCGTCTTGGTTTTACTGGCGGAAGGATATTGGAGTCGTCAGTCGGTATCGGCAATTTTTTTGGCCTGATGCCCACTGAGCTACGGAATAACTCACAGTTGCACGGTGTCGAACTTGACGGCTTGACCAGCAAGCTGGTCACAGCCCTCTATCCTGAAGCCAAAATCAAACAAGCCACCGGCTTTGAAGATTTTGAAATACCCGCTGATTACTTCGACGGATGCGTTGGCAATCCACCTTTCGGGAGTCAACCAGTGGTTGATAAGGAAGGCAGCGATTATTCCGGCTTAAGCATCCATAACTACTTTTTGTCAAAAAGCATCGACAAGCTGCGCCCTGGCGGGATCATGGCGGTCGTTGTCTCGCATAGTTTCCTGGATGCACAAGACGCTACCGCACGGCAATGGATAGGGGGACGGGCGGCACTGATTGGCGCGGCACGGTTGCCCAATACCGCCTTTAAAGAAAACGCAGGGACAGAAGTTGTAGCCGACATCCTGATATTTCAAAAACACGACAGTAACGGCTTGCCCAATGGATTGGACGATTGGCGGGAAGTAATGCAGTTAGGCACTACGAATAGCGTAGGGGAGTTTGAGCCGTATACGGTCAATAAATATTTTTATGATAACAGGCAGGTCGTCCTTGGTAAGCCGACATTAGGCGGCGGAATGTACCGTGCCAATACCTATACAGTAGAACCAACCGGAGACCTTAAGCAACAACTGTCAGAATGGGTTGATACCTTGCCCGTAAATGTATTTGAATACATTGAACGGAAAGCCGACGATTCCGTTATCGACCAGGACTTACCGGAAAGCATCAAAGTGGGTTCATATTTTGTAAACGCCTATGGTGCCGTGATGCAGCGCGGCGTGGACGTTTTAGAAAATAAGACTGCCATTAAGTGTATACCGCCTAACGACAAGGCCACGGCACGGATGAAAGGCATGATTGCCCTACGTGATTCATTGCGGGTACAAATGCGCCTGGAACGGTTAGGGCAAGCCAGCGATGCACAGATTGAAGCCAACCGTGCTAAGTTGAATGTACTGTATGACAACTTTCTCAGGCAACACGGACACCTTAACAACCAGACCAACCGCCGCCTGTTCCTGGACGATACCGAATCCCAGTTATTGCAGGCGTTGGAGTTTGACTACGACAAGGGAATCAGTAAAGCAGTGGCGGATAGGGAGGGCGTTGAACAAAAGCCGCCCAGTGCGGTTAAGGCCGACATTTTCAAACGCAGGGTGGCGTTCCCGCCGCAAGACTACATAAACGTGTCCACGTCCAAAGACGCGCTGCTAGCGTCATTGAATTACCGCGGCAAGGTAGACCTGGAATATATGGCGGAGGTCTACAACAAGTCGCTATCAGAAATCGGCGTTGTCCTGGAAGAACTTGGCGATGTGGTCTACGAAGACCCACAAGGCGGTTATGTCACCACCGATGAATACCTGTCGGGCGATGTCAAGACTAGGCTCGTGGTGGCAAAAGCCGCCGCACTGGAGGATGCCAAATACCTGCGCAACATAGGGGCGTTAGAAAAGGTTATCCCGAAAGACAAAACCCCCAGTGAAATATCGGTCAGTATCGGGGCTACTTTTGTACCCGCTGATGTTTATGAACAGTACGTCAAGCACATTTCAGGTGGCGATTCGAAGGCCACATACATCAAGTCAACCGGGCAATGGTTGTTGAGCTTTACAGGCCATCCGGACCCTGCGTTGAACACTGGCAAATATGGAACTTCCGACTTGAACGCACAATCCTTGTTCCAAATGACACTCATGGGGCGCGGGGCTATAGTTAAAAAGACTATTCGCAATCCTGACGGCTCGACCTATACGGTCGTGCTTGAAAAAGAAACGGCGGCGGCACGCGAAAAGCAGAACACGATCAAGGATGAGTGGAAAAGATGGTTGTGGAGCGATCCAGAACGGGCTGACCGCATTGTTGATATTTACAACGAAAAAATGAACCGCATCGTCAACCGGAAGTTTGACGGCACACACCTGACGTTCCCAGGCATGAATCCGGCCATCACCTTGCTGGAACATCAAAAGAACGGTGTGTGGCGGGGTTTGCAGTCCTATCAAGTGCTATACGACCAAGTGGTCGGCGCAGGCAAGACTTTTGAAATGGCAACCCTGGCAATGGAAATGCGTCGCCTTGGTATTTCAAAAAAACCGCTCTTTGTCGTCCCCAACCATTTGACACTGCAATGGCGCAGTGAATTTACTCGCCTGTATCCTGGCTCGAACATATTGGCCGCTACGCCGGAAGATTTCAGCAAAGATAACCGTGAACGCTTGTTCTCTAAAATAGTCACGGGCGATTGGGATGCCGTCATCATCGGCCATTCATCGCTTAAAAAGATAGGCTTGCCCGAAGAAACCGAAAAGGCGGTTTTGCAAGAACAAATCGACGAGATAGGCGATGCCATTGAAGCCATGAAACGTGAACGTGGCGACCGCCATATCATCCGTGATATGGAAGGTATCCGTTCCAGGCTAGAGGCCAAGATGAAACTCAAGTTGGCTTCAATAGGTACACGCAGTAAAGTTGTTTCATTCGATGAACTTGGTGTCGATTCGATTTTTGTAGATGAGGTGCATGAGTTCAAAAACCTGACCTACAACTCGACGATGGATCGAAACCCAGGCATGGGCAATCCGAACGGTTCTGCTAAGGCGTTTGACCTGTTTGTCAAAGTGAGATGGTTGTTCGACACATTAGGGGAGAAAGCCCCCTTTATTACCGCCACCGGAACGCCTGTCTCAAATTCACTGGTTGAAATGTACAACATGCAGCGATACATGCAGTATCCCACGCTTAAACGGGAAGGCTTGCATGTGTTTGATGCCTGGGCGAAACAGTTTGGCAGTGTCGAGAATGTTTACGAGGTTGCGCCGTCAGGCAGCGGCTACCGACAATCGACACGGTTTGCCAAGTTTACCAACTTGCCCGCGTTAATGGGGCTTTACAACTCGTTTGCCGATACCGTCACGCTGGATGATTTAAAAGCCCAAGAACTGGCCCAAGGCAAACAGTTTCCTGTCCCTAAATTGGTTGGCGGGAAGCCTGTGCTGGTCGTTGCCGAGCGTTCACCTGACGTTGCCGCTCTTATGGGTGTCCCAAGGGCAGAAACCGACGAGTCAGGAGCGATTAAATTTGGCGTTGACCTTGCCTATGAAGTTACTGTCACCAAGAACGATGAAACAGGCAAATATTCCGTTAAGGCAGGTGATCGCATTTTAGGGCATTTTGAGACGGAGCAGGACGCAAGACTTGCGGTCGTAGAGAAAGCCTTGTCCCCTATTGTTTCTGTTGCTCCTGATTCCATTTTAGGCCGCTTTGGTCGCCTGAAGGAGCTTACAAGAGCCACTAAAGGCAAGGTCAATGCCTTGTCGCTGACGGGCGAAGCCAATAAAGCGGGTTTGGATTACCGCCTTATTGACCCAACCGCAGAAGATTTTGCAGGCTCTAAGATCAACCTAGCCGTTGGCAACATGCTCAAGGTGTACCATCAATGGGAGTCCGTAAAAGGCACTCAATTGGTGTTCTGCGATATGTCGATCCCGCTATCAGCCCGTACTGGCTACCTGTCCAAAGACCGCCGCCTTTATGTGCGCGACGATGATGGTTCTCTCCTAATGAAACGCGGTACATTGCACACCCTGGAAGGCCATGAGTCCTTGCCTTATTTTGTGGTGCAACGAGGCGACAAGGACGCTAAACGCTTTGATGTGTTCGACGCCGCTTCTGGTGTGCTGATATTGCCGGACTCTCCCACCAAGCAAGAAGCCATCAAATCAGCCGACGCCTTGCTGCTTGATGATGTTATGCGCCATGAGTGGCTTATCAAGCGTGAAACGGCTGGCGATATCGACCAGGCGTTAATTGATGATTACAACAACGAGCATGACGTTGAAACGGAAGGCTTTGAATATTTTAGCCGTGAAGATATTGCCGGCATGTCAGGTTCGTCGCAATTTTCGGTATACGACGACATTAAGGCTAAGTTGATTGCCAATGGCGTATCTAAACGCGAAATCGCCTTTATCCATGATTACTCAACGCCCGTCGCTAAAGAAAAACTATTTAAGGCGGTCAATGCCGGGGATATTCGTTTCCTGCTTGGTTCAACCCCCAAATTAGGGGCGGGAACCAACGTACAGAAACGCCTAGTCGGTTTGCATCATATTGATGCACCGTGGCGACCAAGTGACCTTGAACAAAGGGAAGGGCGCATAATCCGCCGTGGCAATGAGCTGTATGCACGTGACCCTGAAAACTTTGCCGTTTTCATAGGCCGCTACGCGACCGAACAGACTTACGACTCCCGACGCTGGCAAATTCTGGAACACAAAGCGCGCGGCATCGAGCAGTTGCGTAATTTTGACGGCACTATCAACGAAATTGAAGACATAGACGGCGAAGCGTCCAATTCCGCCGATATGAAAGCCGCCGCATCTGGCGACCCCTTAATCCTTGAAGAAACCAAACTGCGTAATTCGGTGCGCCGCCTGGAGCAGTTGCAAGCAAGCCACGCCGACGAAGCGCTAAGAATGTCACGCAAAGCGCGTGACAAAAAAGGCTACGCGGAAACCTATGGCCCACGTTACCTTGCCGATTTAGGAAGGCTTATTGATACCGTCAACAAGCACCCGCTCGATAAAGACAATTTTTCACCTATAAGCGTAAATGGGAATGTGTTTGCCAATAGGGAATTGGCGCAAGACGCACTTTCCAGCGTTGTCAATAAATTGCGTGGGAATGCACTTCGGGACGCTACGGTTACATACCGTGGGATTGAGTTTACTTTAGACCGACACACTGGCTGGATCGGTGTTTCATCAGAAACCGGAAGCTTAAACAATTATAGCGATACGGACTTGTTTTCAAGCAACGGCTTTATCCAACGTATGGCCAATTATGTTGGCCGTTTGCCTAGCATGGTCGATGAAACTAAAACCCTCATTCAACAAGCAGCCAACGATGCCATTTCAATGCGGAAACAAATTACCCAGGAGTTTTCGCAAGCAGCCGAATTGGATGCGACCAGGGAATCCTATAAGAGCGTCCAAAGGGCGTTGTTGGCTAAAGGCCCGGTCGTGCCGGACGACCAAAAAGAAGCCGTTGCCAACGGCATTGCTGGTCAAAAAGCCCTATTAGTGAAACTTGGTTTTGGCGAAGAATTGAATGAGTTTTTTAAGGAAAGTAGTAACGAGCAGCTGGAAGGGACGGTTGCCGAACCCCGCTTGCCCGATACTGACCCTACAAACAGAATGGATGCCCCTGTCAATAACTACGGATTACCACCCATTAGCTCTAAGGAGGTTTCGATGAACAAAAAGGCATTCCATGAAGTTATCGCGGAAAAGCTGATCGAGCAGTTACAACAAGGCACTGCCCCTTGGCAACGTCCCTGGCAACCAGGCGAACCCAGTGCTTTTTCCCCGATGAACCCGACCACTGGCAAGCGTTACCGTGGAATCAATGCAATCCAGCTTATGATGGAGGGCAGAGCCGACCAACGCTGGTTGACATACAAACAAGCGGCGGCGGTAGGCGGACAAGTGATGAAGGGCGAAAAGGGTACGCCTGTCCAGTACTGGAAGTTCACGGAAGAACAAGTCATAAAAGATGAAAACGGCAAGCCCCGCTTAAACGACCAAGGCGAGAAACTCACGCTGTCAGTTAAGCTGGAACGCCCCCGCGTGTTCTTTGCGACCGTGTTCAATGCTGAACAAATAGAGGGCTTGCCGCCGGTTCAGCCACGCAAGGAACATGAATGGAATGCGGTCGAACGTGCCGAACGAATCTTGCAAGCGTCCGGCGCGGTGATCCGGCACAGTGAAAGCGATAGGGCGTTTTATCGGCTATCGACGGACAGTATCCATTTGCCGCCGAAAGACCAGTTTGAAAGTGCCGACCGTTATTATGCGACCGCTCTCCACGAGCTAGGCCATTGGAGTGGCGCAAGCCAACGTCTTGGGCGTGACCTCGCCCATCCATTCGGCAGCGAAGGCTACTCGAAAGAAGAACTTCGGGCAGAAATTTTTAGCATGTTACTGGGCGACGAGTTGGGGATAGGCCACGATCCAGGGCAACATGCCGCTTATGTCGCTTCATGGGTGGCAGTCTTAAAGAACGACCCGCTTGAAATCTTCCGCGCCGCCGCCGATGCAGAAAAAATTCAAGACTATGTACTGGCTCTTGAGCAAACACACCTTCAAGAACAGTCAGTGCAGACCGAAGTAGATCAATCTGTCGTTGTATCCACTAACCAGGAGACAAATATGCAAGCACCTTCCAATATTGCAGCACAAGATATTTTGAAATCCTATCAATTTGTTGCACATGAAGTAACCAGCGATGTATTTTTGACAGTAGCCGTTGCCACACCTTTGGTCAATCATGGCCGTAAATGGGAGGTCTTTGTCGGTGAACAAAGTTTTGGCTTTTCTGATGGCATTACGGCTGATGACGCAACGCGCGAAGTCCATAAGCGCGAAGTCAATAATGCACTTTATAGTCTGTCAAATTTCAATACCGATAATATCGATGTAAAGTCCGTGCCGCCAGATCGTGTGTTAAACGAATACCCTGATTTAGTGGAAATGTTTGCCAATGCTTTACCCTTCAACCCAACAAGCAAAACAGTAATCAATGTGCCATTTAAAGAAAAAGACGATGCCAAAGAGTTAGGCGCGAAATGGGACAGGCAAGAAAAGTCTTGGTATGTTCCCGCAGGTATTGTGCTTGCCCCGTTTGACAAATGGATGCAAAAACCTTCACAGCAAGATTCATCCGATAATCTGCCTTTAGAAACTGCGCGTTTTTGGCGGCATAATTCCATCATGGCACTTAAGACAATGCATATCGATGAGTCTCGTGCGGAATCCCCAGAGCATTTTGAGATTATAAAAGCGAATAAAGCAGAGCTTAAACGGCTTCAGGAAAGGGAAGCCGCCGTTCAAGCTCGTTATGCACGTTTTCTGGAAAGGCGTAAGGAGAATACTCAAGGTCAAAATGTACCAATGCAGGAACGTGAATATCTGGCTGTGCCTTACGGCGAACGTACCGCCGCAAAAGCGGCAGGGGCGGTATGGGACAAGACAGCCAAATCTTGGTATGTCGGGCCAGATGCTAATATGTCGAAATTGGAACGCTGGAAACCTGACAACGTGCCTAGTCAGCAATTGCCCGCCATGCGTCCAGAAGAAGAATTTAGCGAAGCGTTACGCTCTTTGGGCTGCGTTGTCAGCGGCGAACATCCCATCATGGACGGCACTAAACATCGGATCACTGTAGATGGTGACAAAACCAGCGAAAAAAGCGGGTTTTATGTTGGCCATTTGGACGGACACCCTGCGGGTTACATCAAGAACAACCGGACAGGCGTTGACATGAAATGGAAGTCAAAAGGCTATGCGCTCGATCCCGAAGAAAAAGCACAAATGCAAGCGGAAGCCGCCAATAAATTGCGCGACCGCGAAGTGGCTTTACAGGCCAAACAAAAGGCGGTTGCCTTGGATGTTGTTGCGCTGCTTGGTGTTTCGGAAGCCGCCCCACTGGATCATCCTTACCTGGTTTCAAAACAGGCAAGGGCAGGGGGCTTACGTGTCGTCCCGTCAGCGTCCACTGTGTTGCCGGATAACACTAATATCATTATTGGTAAGGATTGGAAAGAATCGGCGGCTTTGCGTGAAAGCCACCCTGATAAACTGGTGTTCACTGAGGGTGATTTGCTTGTCCCTGCTTACGATACCGATGGTGCGGTATGGACGGCACAAACCATCCAAGGTTCTGGCCGGAAGATGTTTGCTAAAGACAGCGTGAAACAGGCGAATTTTCATGTTGTCGGTGCGACTGGCAACGGTATCGCCGCCCTGGTTGATGCACCCGCCATTGTTATCGGTGAAGGCTATGCGACTGCGGATAGCCTTTCTAAAGCCCTCGGCTTTCCTACTGTTTCAGCGTTCGATTCTGGAAACCTTGAGCTTGTCGCTAAGGCATTTCGTGACAAGTATCCAGACAAGCCGATCATAATAGCGGGGGACGACGATAAGCACCTTGAATCAACGCAGGGCTATAACCCTGGACGCACAAAGGCCAGTGACGCGGCGAAGGCCGTTGGTGGCAAGGCGATTTTTCCGATTTTTGCGCCTAGTGAACAAGCAGTAGATCCCAAGAAGTTTTGTGATTTTAACGACCTCGCCACCAAAAGCGCGTTAGGCGCGGAAGGCATTAAAAGACAGGTTTGCACGGTTGTCGATTCCGTTATTGAAAAACATTTGGCACGGTCGCAACAACAACCGCCTGTTATGCAGAAAGCCAGGGTTGCTGGAAGGGGGAGATAGTTGATGGAAGTCCAGCGGCTTTTTTACCTTATCGGCGTTTACGACCCAGCGTTTAACGATTCTTGGCCGTGGCATTGCCACTATGAGGATGGCCGTTACCTTTCTCTGAAACACAGGGTTTGCGGCCAGGAAAAGGCCGCTCAGTTTTCTGGCGAGGATGAAGCCCGTGCGTTTTACTTCGGCTGGAAGCATTGCCGCAAGCACAAATTTGAGTTGATTCCTGTGCAAACTTGGATGACTGTACCCGACCCCGTTTATCCGCCAGACCACCCTAAGTCGGTTCTAGCGGCCATTTGTGCAAACGAGCCGCACCCTGTCCGGCTCACCGCCTCTTTTTGGTTTTTTGGTTCTGGCCTTGATGACTTGTATAAGCCTAAAACCCTAGCAAAGCACCGTGACGCGCTTTTAAAATACGGTATTGACATTGCAACGCCGCGCCCAGACTCTATGCGGGTTGTCCCTGAACCCCCTGTCATTAATGAGCCTAAGAAAGTTGGGCTTTTTGTCGTCAAATAGGATTTCGCTATGCTTGATTATGCGCTTTCAAAAAACCATTCTGTATCAGTTATTTCATGATCTTTAGAGTCAATTAGTTGTAACTCCATGATAGTTATGTTATTTTATTTATTTAATGCTTGACATGACGGCGTTTTTTTGAGAGAATGAACCATGCCTTGAGTTAAGGCGTAGCGTTCGCGGCGTTATCCGCGTGGTCAATATCGGAGTCTATTATGTCCAATACTAAATCCCTTTCTCCACATAGGTTAGTGGTCGCTTTAGGTGAACTAACCATTTCTGAAACAAACGTCCGTAAAGCTAGTCCACGGTTCATTGAGAGCTTGGCGGCTTCTATTCTTGCCAAAGGCTTGCTACAAAACCTTATTGTGATTCCCTCCTCAAAAGAGGGCGGGGCAAAGTATGAGGTTAGCGCAGGAGGTCGGCGTTACCTTGCTATGATGCTTCTGGTCGAGACGGGTAAAATCACGCTCGATTATTCTGTGCCTGTGTTGCTTGACACATCGGAAAACGCAACCGTCACTAGCCTTACAGAGAATTTCCATAGGGAAGACCTTCACCCAATTGACGAGTTTCGTTCATTTTCGACAATGAAGGAAAATGGATTGTCTGTCGATGATATAGCCCTTTGGTTCGGGATAACTAATCAAGCCGTTATCCAAAGGCTTGCCTTGGGTGCTGCTGCACCTGAGTTGCATGATGAATGCCTTAAAGGGAGTATGTCACTTGAGCAGCTTAAAATCCTTTGCCAACTGGAAAGCCACGAACGGCAAAAGGCGTTATGGTTTGATGCACCGGATGAATGGAGTCGTAGACCGGACAGGCTACGTAACAAAATCAGGGGCGAAGTTGCGGTCGTCACCGTGTCGCACAAATTGGTGAAGTTTGTTGGCATTGAGTCATACCTAGATAATGGCGGGGCGGTCAATCATGACCTTTTCGAGCCGGACACGGAATCTGTTATAGCCAGTCCTGAACTGCTTCATTCTCTCGCTGTTACAAAGCTAACTGCAATGGCTGATGAACTGGGCTGGTCGTGGGCTGAGATTGCCCTAGAAAGGGATTGGCAGCGGTTGCAAGATTTCAAGCGGGTTTACCGTACTCATCGGGAATTGACAGAATCAGAAGCAGCCACGGCTGAGCTTTGGGATGCCCGTCAGTCTGTGTTGGAAGATTTACTCCAAACAGTTGAATCCGACTCTGATGAAGAAGAAGCTTTAAGCACTGAATATGATGAACTCAATAAGGTTATGGCCACATTTGAAGAAGGGCTTCTTGAGTGGGGTGATATTAAAAATATTGGCGGTGTTTATGCCTATGTGGAAGCTACAGGTAAGGCGGTTTTTGAAGAAGGTCTTATTCGTAAAGAGGACTTTGCAAAGCTTCGGAATGACGGGGGCGACAAAGGAGAAAAGGAAGAAGGCGTTACGCCAGATGCTGGTATATCAACTTCACTTAAGGAATATCTGGCCAGCGTCCGTGCCAGCGTTGTCCAATCCGAGATAGTAAAGAACCCTCGAATTGGTGTGGTGCTGCTCTGCCATCAGTTGGTGATGAACACCTTTTTTAAGCCTTGGTTGACACCTTACAAATATCTGGATGTTACGTTAAATACACATACGGATGCGTTGAGTAAGCACGGTTTAGAGGAACTGCCATCAAGCGAATATCTCATGGCATTGCATGACAAGCTTCAAGGCAGCTTGCCGAATGAGGAAGATTTGCTCAGTTTCATTCTGGAATTGAGCAATGAAGAATTGCAAGGGCTTACTGCATATTGCGTATCTTATTCCCTACGGCTGCATTTGTTAGGGAAAGAAGCGGATAGCCGCTACGCTGATTTGGTCAACCTGTTAGGTGTTGATGTTTCGAGTTATTGGAAACCAACCACTGAAAATTATTTTATGCGCCTAAAGAAATCGCAAATTATTAATTCCTTGATTGGTGCAGGGGTTGATGTTGAAGGCTTAAACGAAAGCATGAAGAAAGGCGAGTTGGCTGCGCGGGCAGGGGACTTGATTCAGTCGTCCCCTAACTGGCTACCTGAAGAACTTAGCATAGTTTAATTTTACCAACGAGCCAGTGCAAGGACGCACTGGCTAACTGGTCACAACATAAATATGGAGTACGCCATGACGTGTGCAGTGGTTGAATTTGAAAATGGGAAACAGTCACACTATACCAATGTTTTTGAGTGTTGGGTTGGTATGACAAGAGAAAGAAGCTATGTTAAATTGCGGCTGGTCGATGAAACCGTTGCTACAATTTAGTCCGCTTTTTCCGCCAGGTTGGTTGCTGATGAATGGTTTGTCATCAATCAATTAGGTATTTGATATGGGCATTGGTGTAAAGAAACCGAGGAATTGGGGCAAGGACGAACAAGAGATTGCACTTTACACGGCATTAAAACGATGCCAGGTTGCTTACAAGGTAACAAAAGTTAGGGCAGGGCGGCATCATGCGCTATGGCTCGCACCAAGCAAGGATGATATTACGTTGCCGTTTGTCGAATCAGTAGCGGAATTGGTTAACGTCAAGCGAGGGCGTTGGGTTTCAATCCACCCATTTGATGGCAGGTCTTTGGCGACTGGCGTTAGTAGGCGGGATGTGATTCGGGCGACAATTCAGGCGATCTGTAAACAATAGAGTGGCTTATTAGTGAAGGATAGTATATGACTTACAGAATATATGCGCGGTGGCCGGAAGGGAAAGTGTCCGACAAAACGACAACGGAAAGCCGATCCGTTGCGGATTTTGCGTGGGCTGAGTTAAGCAAAAAACGATGGAAAGAAAACAATAGGCCGGAAGGCTTAACCTTCACTTTTAGGGAAGGTGACAAGAAGAAGCCGGTGCAGATTGATTATGTTAATTTTACATCCTGACTGTATGCCATGAGGGTATTATTAAGGCAATTGATAAGAGTTAGTGGTTTTTATTATCCCTGATAATATGTTGTTATTATATTGATTTATATGTATTATTTTCTTGACTTGAGGGTGCTTTTTTGAGAGAATAAACCATGCTTTTTAGCATACCGTTCACGGCGTTTTCCGTGGTTTATATTGGAGTTTATTATGTCTGTAGGTAATCAATTAATATTTATTGGCCGTCTTGCTAAAACACCTGAATTAAAAACTCACGGTGATGTATCTGTTTGTAATATCACGTTGCTCCGCGATGATTACGCTGGTAAGGATGATGCTGGCGAATCGAAGAAGAAAACCGTAGGTGTTTCTTTCGCCGCTTTTGGCAACAATGCCGCTAACATATCTAAATATTGTTTCAAGGGCGATCAATTGACTGTTTCGGCAAGGGTTGATAATGATACGTGGACTAAGGATGAGGAAACTGTTTATGGGTATAAATTCATCATAAACGATTTCGAGTTCGGTGCGCCTGGGGAAGAAAAGCGCAACTCATTCCAAAAGTAAGAATCATTATCCAGCGCAGGGACGCGCTACCATAATGGATACATTCTTTAATGGAGATTTGAAATGAAGCCGTTACTTATAAACGTAAGTATTTTACTATTGACATCCTGCGCTGTTCTTGACTATCAGCCCAAGTTAAGCCCCGGCGACCCTAATGGAAATCGCACCACACTAGACCTGCAGGAGTGTAAAAAATTGGCAAGGGCATCAATAGATACTTCCTATGGCTCTGATAGTCAGGTTCCTGTTAAGGATAGATTCAAGCGCGCTTATGATGCTTGCATGAGTGGTCGCGGACACAATGTCATTAGATAATCTGCAATTGAGGGTTGTGTGTGCATATTCGCACGAATAAATACGCTACTAGGGAATCAGAATGAGCGAAGAAAACCTAACCCTCGTCTTCGACGGTTCAGGGGTTGAAAAAGGCGAAATAGATGTGCAAGAGCTTGCTCCTGCACTGCTGGCAATAGGTGATCTCATTCAATCAGCTAATAAGGCTATTAATGGTGACCGTGCAAAAATTTCTGTGCGTGTTAGAGCGACGGCAGAAGGCTCATTCGAGGTTGATTTATCCCTTGTCCAATCTTTGCTTGAGACCACAAAATCACTACTTGATTTTGCATCGTCCAACAAGGACGGTATCGCTGCTGCAAATGAACTTGCCGACCTAATCTTCAAAGTTGTTATTGCGCCTGTTACGGTAGCAGGCGGTGGATTGATTGCGCTTCTGAAATTTCTAAAAGGAAAAAAGCCAGAACAAATTAAGGAAGAAAAGGATGGGCAAATTACAGTCCATATTGGCAACAACTATTTCATCACAAACAAGAGAACAGTTCAACTTGCCGAGAACCTGGAAGTGAGGGAACACGCCAGAAAAGCTGTCGCCTCTTTAGCTAAAGAAGGAATTGACAAAATATCAATCCGTCGGTCAGGGGAAGAAACGCTAAACGTGAATAAGGACGAGCTTGGTTATTTTGAAGTTCCACAAATAGAAGAAAAACTTGAAGACGAAGAAAGGAGTATGACACTTCAGATCATTTCACTCAGTTTCAAGGAAGAGAACAAGTGGAAAGTGACCGACGGCCTTGAGCCTTTTAATGTGACTATTGATGACATTGATTTCCTTAATAAAATCGCCAAGAATGAAATATCATTCTCGAAGAATGACTATCTAGTTTGCGACGTTAGAGAGCGACAGTACCAGACACTTAAAGGACTGCGAAAGGAACGGGCTATTATCAAGGTGAAGGAACATCAACCCGCACCTAAACAACTCAAGCTCATTTAACTCTCATTGGGGATGATGCAGATTTTTGATAAAAGACTTTATCAACCAAGACCTTACTTTGACTAACGGACATTCAATGTGTGCTTTTTACAATATGGATGAATGTGATTTTTTCGCAATGCTGTGTCTGATTTTGAACTATTATTCTGTTTTGCAAAAGAAATATGTCTATTTCTGTAGAATAATAATATTGAACCCTCTGACTAGTCCCAATGGTAACGAAAGAAAGCCAGATCGAACACGATCTGATCAAAAAGCTCAGCGACCTTAAATACTCCTATCGCCAGGACATCCGCGACCGCGAATCGCTAGAGCAAAACTTCCGCAATAAATTTGAGGCGCTCAATCGAGTTAATCTAACAGACTCGGAATTTGCCCGCCTGCGCGACGAAATCGCCACCAACGACGTGTTCACCGCCGCCCTTACCTTGCGCGAGCGCAATACCTTCATGCGGGAAGACGGTACGCCTCTGCAATACACCCTAGTTAACATCAAAGACTGGTGCAAAAACGACTTTGAAGTTATCAACCAGCTGCGCATCAATACTAATAATAGCCACCACCGTTATGACGTGATTTTGCTGATTAATGGTGTCCCCGTGGTGCAGATTGAGCTGAAAACCCTCCAGGTCAGCCCGCGCCGTGCCATGGAGCAAATTGTCGATTACAAAAACGAGCCAGGCAACGGCTACAACAACACGTTGCTCTGTTTTATGCAGCTATTTATTGTTAGCAATGAAAGCAATACCTACTACTTTGCCAACAACCAAAACCAGCACTTCAGCTTTAACGCCGACGAGCGCTTTTTGCCCATCTACCAACTGGCGGATGAAGGCAACCACAAAATCGCGCATTTGCACGATTTTGCTGACAACTTTCTAGCCAAATGCACCCTTGGGCAAATGATCAGTCGCTACATGGTACTGGTGTCCAGCGAGCAAAAATTGATGGTTATGCGCCCGTACCAAATCTATGCGGTCAAGGCCATTGTCGATTGCATCCACCAAAACCGGGGCAATGGCTACATCTGGCACACCACCGGCAGCGGCAAAACCCTCACCTCATTTAAAACTTCTACGCTGCTCAAAGACAACCCGGAAATTGAAAAATGCCTGTTCGTAGTAGACCGTAAAGACCTCGACCGCCAAACCCGTGAAGAATTTAACCGCTTCCAGGAGGGCTGTGTGGAAGAGAACACTAATACCGAAACCCTGGTGCGGCGCATGTTATCAGAAGACTACGCCGATAAAGTCATTGTCACCACCATCCAAAAGCTCGGCTTGGCTTTAGACGAAAACAGCAAACGCAACCAAAGCAACCAGCAAAAAGGGAAACAGACCTACAAACAACGCCTTGAATCCTTACACGACAAGCGCATCGTCATTATTTTTGACGAATGCCACCGTTCTCAATTTGGTGAAAACCACAAGGCGATCAAAGAGTTTTTCCCCAAGGCGCAACTGTTTGGCTTTACCGGTACGCCGATTTTCGACGACAACGCCAGCTACAAACAAATCGACGGCACGGTCGGCTCTTTTAAAACGACCCAAGATATATTCGAAAAAGAACTACACGCCTACACCATTACCCACGCCATTGATGACAAAAATGTACTGAGCTTTCACATCGACTATTTTGGGAAAGACGATAAAAACCAGAAAAAACCCAAAAAAAATGAAATTCCACCACCAAAAGCGGTCGTTAAAGCAATATTGCAAAAACACGATGCTGCCACCAACTCGCGCCGCTTTAACGCCGTTCTAGCAACGGCTTCCATCAATAATGCCATTGAATACTACAGCTTATTCAAAAATCTCCAGAGGCAAAAGAAAGCGGAAGATGACAGTTATCAACCACTAAATATTGCCTGCGTGTTTTCGCCGCCCATTCAAGCGCTAGCCAAAGACGGCGATAATCAAAACAGTAAAAACCTTGACGACACCAAACAATTGCAAAATGACTTGCTTCAAGAAAAACTCGATAACCAAGAACAACCGGAAGAGAAAAAAGCCGCCTTAATGTCGATCATTGCGGACTACAATCAGCAATACGGCACCAACCACAGCATTTATGAGTTCGACCTCTATTATCAAGATATTCAGCAGCGCATTAAAGACCATAAGTATTCCAATCAGGATTACCCGCGCAAAAACAAAATCGACATTGTGATTGTCGTGGATATGTTGCTTACCGGCTTTGATTCCAAATATCTTAACACCCTGTATGTGGATAAAAACCTCAAATACCACGGGTTGATACAAGCCTTCTCACGCACCAACCGAGTTTTGAATGACAGCAAACCCTGGGGTAACGTGCTGGATTTTCGTTGGCAGGAACAAGAAGTCGATACCGCCATTGCGCTGTTTTCCGGCCAATCGACAGAACAAGCCAAAGAAATTTGGCTGGTAGACCCCGCCCCGGTGGTTATCGATAAACTTAAGGATGCCGTTAGCAAGCTTGATACCTTCATGAAGTCCAAGGGCTTGACCTGTGCGCCACAACAAGTGGCAAATCTCAAAGGCGACAATGCCCGCGCCGAATTTATCACCCACTTTAAAGAGGTGCAGCGCCTTAAAACCCAGGTCGATCAATACACCGACTTAAGCGAGGACAGTAAAAGCAGCGTTGAACAACTGCTGCCCGAAAATACCCTGCGCGCCTTTAAGGGCATGTATCTGGAGACCGCACAAGACCTTAAGCTTAAGCAAAACAAAGGCGGTGGCGTTGACGAAAAAGTCCAACAACTGGATTTTGAATTTGTCCTGTTCGCCTCGGCGGTCATTGATTACGATTACATCATGGCCTTAATCGCCAAATCCACGCAAAAAACCGGCAAACAAAAGATGACCCGCCAGCAACTGATCGACCTGATCAGTGCCAATGCCAATTTAATGGACGAGCGCGACGACATTATCGCCTACATCAACAGCCTGAAAGTGGGTGAAGCCTTAACTGAAAAAGCCATTCGCGAAGGCTATCAAGCCTTTAAAGCTGGCAAGTCCGCCAAAGACCTGGCAGACATAGCCGAAAAACACGGCCTGCATCCCCAAGCTTTGCAAGCCTTTGTGGATAATATTATGAGCCGGATGATTTTTGATGGGGAAAAGCTGAGTGACTTGTTTGTACCGTTAGAACTGGGTTGGAAAGCCCGCACACAAAATGAACTGGCCTTGATGGAAGACTTGGTGCCGATGTTAAACAAACTTTCCCAAGGGCGTGAGATTTCAGGGTTAGCGGCGTATGAGTAAGCAAGCAACAAGAACATTGGTGCCTGAGATGCGATTTCCTGAATTTCGAGATGCGGGGGAATGGGAAAAGAAAAAACTTGGTGATCTTTCTCAAATTTTACGAGGCGGTTCTCCGAGACCTATTGAAGAATATATAACCTCTGATATTGACGGATTGAACTGGCTAAAGATTGGTGATGTAGATCAAGGTTCAAAATATGTCACATTTACAAAAGAAAGGGTTCTAGTAACTGCATTAAGTAAAACCAGGGAAGTTAATCCTGGCGATTTAATTATGTCAAACTCAATGAGTTTTGGACGGCCTTATATTCTTAAAATAAAATCATGTATACATGATGGTTGGATTGCCGTTACGAAAATTGATGAGCAGGCAAATAGGGATTATCTTTATTATTTAATTTTATCGCCAACGAGCCAAGAGTATTTTTTAAATAATGCTGCCGGTAGCGGTGTTCAAAATCTAAATGCCGATATTATAAAGTTACTTCCAGTTTTAATTCCTAAGTATTCGGAACAACAAAAAATTGCCGATTGCCTGTCTTCCATCGACGAACTGGTCACCGCACAGACCCAAAAAATCGACGCACTCAAAGCCCATAAAACAGGCCTGATGCAGCAGCTATTCCCCGACGAAGGCGAAACCGTCCCCAAACTGCGCTTTCCTGAGTTTCGTGATGCAGGGGAGTGGGAGGAAATAAAGCTAATTGATACAGCTGATAAAAAAATAAAGTGGAGTTTTATTGGCGGTCCATTTGGTTCAAACCTTAAATCTTCAGATTATGTTGAAGAAGGCATTAGGGTAATTCAACTACAAAATATCGGTGATGCTGCGTTTGTTAATGAATCCCAAATATTTACTTCAAAAGAAAAGGCAAATGAACTCTTAAGTAACAACATATACCCGGGTGATATTATCTTATCTAAGATGGGTGACCCAGTTGGTAGAGCTTGTTTAATACCTGATCTGCATAAACGATATGTGATGTGTTCAGATGGAATACGTTTGGTGGTTGATGAGAATTCATATAGCAAATACTTTATGTATTCACTGATAAACTCTGTTCAATTTCGATCACTAATTGAAAAAACGGCAACAGGTTCAACTAGAAAGCGAATTGGTCTTGATGATTTGAAAAATCTGCCAATGTATGTGCCAAATTTAAAAGAAGAGCAACAAAAAATCGCCGATTGCCTATCTTCCATCGACGAACTGATCGGTGCACAAACCCAAAAAATCGACGCACTCAAAACCCATAAAAAAGGCCTGATGCAGCAGCTTTTTCCAGTTGTTGATGAGGTTGTGGAATGAGCGGCAAGCCCAAAGTTCACCAATACAAAAACATAGAAGTATTGGCTAAGCGTCTTCGGGGCATCCTGACCGACACTAGTAATGGCAGCCCCGATTTTATCTTGCTCTATGCCTATAACGGCACCGGCAAAACACGGCTTTCGATGGCTTTTAAAGATATTGGTAAGAATACCAAACGTCTGCTCACCGTGACGGATACCGTGAGCCAAACCGTAAACGTTTTTGAGTATAAACGCGACACGCTCTACTTCAATGCTTACACTGAAGACCTGTTTCATTGGGACAACGATTTAGATAACGATTCAGAGCGCGTATTGCAAATCAATTCGGATTCCAATTTCTTTAACGGTTTTAAAGAATTGGCTCTTGAAGAAAAAATTCGTCCTTATTTGAATCGTTATGCCGAGTTCGATTTCAAAATCGATTATGAAAAATGGACTATTACTTTTTCCCAGGGCGACACCAACCATATAAAGGTGTCGCGCGGTGAAGAAAATATTTTTATCTGGTGCATTTTTCTGGCGATTTGCGAACTCACCTTGGATGGAGCGGAAGCCTATGACTGGGTAAAATACTTTTATATCGACGACCCGATTTCGTCACTGGATGACAATAACGCCATTGCTGTCGCTAGCGATTTAGCACAGCTGCTCAAACGCGAAACCCAGCGGGTAAAGACGGTGATTTCATCGCATCACGGCCTGTTTTTTAATGTGATGTGTAACGAGTTGAAAAAAATAAAGCACAAAACGTATTTTCTGTATCGCGGTAATGGTTCAGACACTTACACTCTACGAACCACCGATGACACGCCTTTCTTCCACCATGTCGCCATGCTCAGCGAGCTACATAAAGCAGCGGAATCAGGCCATCTGTATACCCATCATTTCAATATTCTGCGGAGCATCTTGGAAAAAACCGCCACCTTTTTTGGTTACAAAGATTTTTCTGCCTGTATTAATGGAATTGACGATGAAGTGTTATTCGCCCGTGCCTTAAATTTGCTCAGCCACGGCAAATACTCGGCCTACGAGCCAAGGGAAATGGTTGACGACACGAAAGAACTGTTTAAAAAAATTCTTTCTGCCTTTTTGGAACGCTATCGTTTCGATTTGCCTGACCTCATCACAGAACAAACAATTCAATCGAGCCAGCCATGACCCAACAAGAACTAAGCAAACTAGGCAGCACGCTCTGGGAGATCGCCGACCAACTACGCGGCGCGATGAACGCCGACGACTTTCGCGACTACATGCTGTCGTTTCTGTTTTTGCGTTATCTGTCGGACAACTACGAAGCCGCCGCCAAAAAAGAACTAGGGCCGGATTACCCCAAACTGGCCGACGATGATAAGCGTGCGCCGCTATCCCTGTGGTATGAAGCTAACGGCGAAGACATATCCGAATTTGAAAAACAAATGCGCCGCAAAGTGCATTATGTGATTGAGCCTCAGCATCTTTGGAGCAGTATTGCTGAATTGGCGCGGACGGACAACCGCGACTTACTTGAAACCTTGGAAAAAGGCTTTAAATATATTGAAAATCAATCTTTTGATAGCACCTTTCAAGGTTTGTTCTCGGAGATTAATCTTAACTCTGAAAAACTTGGTAAAAAATACGAAGATCGCAATAAAAAGCTTTGCACAATTATTAAAAGTATTGCTAAAGGTATTGCCCAGTTTTCGACCGACAGCGATATTTTGGGCGACGCCTATGAATACCTGATCGGCCAGTTTGCCGCAGGCTCGGGCAAAAAAGCCGGTGAGTTTTATACACCGCAGCAAATTTCCACGATTCTTTCCGAAATCGTCACCCTCGACAGTCAGGAACCCGCTACCGGCAAAAAGAAGAAGCTGGATAAGGTGCTGGATTTTGCCTGCGGCTCCGGCTCGTTATTGCTCAACGTGCGTAAACACATCGGCCCACACGGCATCGGCAAAATCTACGGCCAGGAAAAAAACATCACCACTTACAATCTGGCGCGCATGAACATGCTGCTACACGGTGTGAAAGATTCCGAGTTCGAAATCCACCACGGCGATTCCTTGCTGAACGATTGGGACATCCTGAATGAAATGAACCCCGCCAAAAAGCTGGAGTGCGATGCGGTGGTCGCCAATCCGCCTTTCAGCTACCGCTGGGAACCCACAGAAACCTTGGGCGAAGACTTCCGTTTTAAAAGCTATGGCCTTGCCCCAAAATCCGCTGCGGACTTTGCCTTCCTTTTGCACGGCTTTCACTTTTTAAGCGACCAAGGCATCATGGCCATCATTTTACCCCACGGGGTTTTGTTCCGGGGCGGCGCGGAAGAACGCATTCGTACCAAGCTATTAAAAGATGGTCATATCGACACCGTGATTAGTTTGCCTGCCAACCTGTTTTTCTCTACCGGTATCCCTGTGTGTATTTTGGTGTTGAAAAAATGCAAAAAGCCCGACGATGTGCTGTTTATCAATGCCAGCGGACACTTTGAGAAGGGCAAGCGGCAGAACCGACTTTTACCGGAGCATATTGAAAAGATCGTCTCCACCTATCAGTTTCGTAAGGAAGAGGAACGCTATTCCATGCGTGTGTCGATGGAGCGAATCGAGAAGGAAGGCTACAACCTGAATATTTCGCGTTACATCAGCACTGCAAAATCGGAAGAAGAGATCGATTTGGATGCCGTGCATATGGAATTGGCGGTAGTGGAGAAACAGATTAATGTGGCTGCCGAGAAACACAACGGATTCCTCAAGGAACTTGGGTTACCGCCATTGCCTTAGTTTTGGCGAGCGTTATGGGGTAACCCTGGAATCGCTGGCTAGTTTCGACTGGAAAGGGTGGCGTATTAGAAGTGGAATCAGTGCAGGTTTGGGGTTTAATACAAACCTATCATAAGGGTATACCTCATTGATTATTTTTTTGAGAGGCATTTTACGTATCAATAAGGTTGTTTTTTAATTATGGTATGGTTATCATTGCCGCTTTTAGACCCTATTGGTAGGTTTTTGCCCAATGACAGTTTATGGTTATGCGCGTGTGTCTTCTATAGACCAAGACCTTACTATCCAGGAGAATGCTTTACGTGCTGCAGGGTGTGAGATCATTCGCTCAGAAAAAATTTCTGGCACATCAAGGAAAGGCCGCTCTGAATTAAGGATTTTGCTCGATTTTGCCAGGAAGGGTGATACTATTTACGTCACACGCATAGACAGGCTTGCTAGGAGTCTGAAAGATTTGCAAGATATAGTCCATGAGTTAAAAACCAATGGCGTGTCTTTGAAGGCAACTGAACAAAATATCGATACAAGTTCACCAGAGGGCAATGCTTTTATCGGTATGCTTGGTGTTTTTGCTGAATTTGAGACGAATATAAGGAAGGAACGGCAAAAAGACGGTATCAATGCGGCAAAAGCGAAAGGTGTCTACAAGGGGCGAAAGCGTACCGTAAACAAATCTGAGGTTATCCGCTTAAAGACAGAAGGTTTGCGGCCAGTCGATATTTCTCGTCAATTAAACATAGGCATAGCGTCTGTTTATCGGGCGCTAAACGATTAAAACAAATGGTTTCATGCTGAAACAAATAATACGCAGTGATTATTAAGAAGAGGCCTGAACAATTGGCTTCAAAAACAGTCGTTTTTAGCCATGCACAAAAATATGGCGTTAGCATCGAAGAACCAACGATTATATTCGATCGACATGAGTTTCCAAATTGGGTTCTACCGATATAGAGGAAAATGCGTTAATTGCTCAACACGTTGCTGATCATGGTCATCATCGTTTTCAGCAGGTTGTTTATCGTGGTAATCATTGGGACTTGAGCCACTTAGACCCCTTTGCATTTTTCGTTGAGATAGAGCAGAATAGACGCATTGTGGTAATGGTTATATTTTCGTGCCATTGTTTTACACACAACCCTAAGCATGATGGTCGAAAAGAAGAGATTCCACAGAACGAGTTATACAAAACCCAGAATGAAACTCGTGTTCTTAACGAAGAGCGTTACAATTTGTCAAAACAGTTACTGTTACAGATTGTTAAGCAATTGGATGGACGACACATTACCGTTGCCGACGCAGGCAGGAATTTTGTCACCGTAGAACAACTAGATCAGAACGGTAACACGGTTTATTATGGTGTATTTTTTGAAGTTGAGAAGAGTAGGCATCGTGGCGGTCACCTCATTCTTCGAGTGCAAACCGCATATACCCTCAACTCATTGAACAAGCGAATAAAGTCCGCAAGAAAAGTTAGATTTGCTGTTTTAATGAAAGCGGTTTTTGAAGGCCGTACCATTAGGCCGTAGAAATGGCAACGGCCACACAAGGTGGCCGCGCGGGCGAGGTTCTCTCAGTGCCATAAGCACTTAGTCACTCCAGGTGACACCTGGTTTCCCAGGCGGCGCTACATTTTTCCACTCGCTCAATGTAGTTTTACGAGGAGTAATCCTACAGCAAGTGTCCGTTAATGTCAATAAATCATCTAAATGACATTATGTCTGCGACCGCTCATGTGTCGGATATGCACAGTACCGCAGCGTATTAAGATTATGGGAAAGAGCCATCTATAATCCCATATAAAAACCAACCAAAATTATCCAAAGCAGCCGGTCGAGATTTTCAAGCGGTTTTAGTCGAAACCGACCCAAAACAGGCGGTGGACGATAAGCCCAAATTTTCCGCATAGCCGACATTCAAAGATAGTAACCTTAACTAGTTATAGTTGAATTCTCTTTGCCCAATTGCGCACAATGATTATTATGGCTTGACTTCAAAGGGTTCTAGACGCAGATCTAGTGCAGGATTACCGTCGAAGAAAATCGTAAGCTTCAACTCAAAATATTAATGCTCGCTCGGTAAAACCAAAAAATGATCCCGGCCTTAACAGTAATGAGTGAACTAAAGCCAGAGTAAGTATCGGTTATGAATTAGAATTCCCATTGGGCAGAATAGTATGATTTTTAATAAATCTACTTTATATACATAACCTAACATAATGGGATTTGATAGTGGGCATATTTGCGCGAGAATACGTAGCTTCGTAAAGGAAAGTCCTTCACGAAGCTGTGGCAAAGTCCTTAAACTATAGGGTTCTTTGGTAATCCGTAAGCAATCCAACCAGGATAATTATGATACCGATTACGATGTAAAATCCCAGTGCAGTACCCTCAAAGCCAAGTGCAAAAGGCAACAAGACCAAAACAGGGCCGACTACGCGCTCCACCCACCCGTGAATCGCAAAAGGAAGCTTTTTGACAACGCCAAGTGGAAAATCTGTAACCAGAGTCATGGCAAGATGTATTGCAGCCAGAAGATAAGCAATTGTCCCTGCTAAACCTGTCAATCCGATAATTGCCGGAGCTAAAAGGAATATTACTACGGTTAGGTAATCAAGATACCCATGTTGTGTGGGCGATAATATTTTCATGGCTTTGCTCCTATTAATAATTGTTTGAGATAGCGATGAACGTCCTGAATTATACTATTTACGGTATGAAAAGATATATTTTTTAAAGTTGATGAATTTTAACTAGTGCAGTGCAATTTGTAACCAAAATGTACATTGATACGGTTGCCTTCAACGCCCACAATACCTTAATTAAGCGATATTCGAATCCTGTCCACCACTTGCATTTTAAGAAAGATCGATTCTTTGTTCCCTACCAACCCGGCATTCAGCAGGGTATCGCCACTGGCTGTTGATAGTGAAGTCCTAGGCAACTTTTTCAGGGTCGCAGTTGTTCCAATCGTCATCGGCCATATAAACTTTCTGCGTGGTGGTTTCAAGAGTAAATTGTGGAAAGGGCGGGATTAGATGTTTGTAGACTTCGAAATACTGTCCAGGTATTAATGTAAAATTTGGTCAAAGGATTGGTTAAAATTGTAGCATCCCAAAAGACAAATTAACCTATTGGAATTTGATTTTCAAGTTGGGCTTTCAGTTGTTGGATTTCCTCCAATAACGGGGCGACCAAGCTATCGACTTCGTCTTTGCTATAGCGCGGTGTAATATGCTGGGGGCAATTCCAGTCCAGCGCTTCAATTCGGATCACGATACCGCGTTCAACCCGGGCGCGGTAAGTCGGCACTTCGAGTTGCGCTACCAATTCAGGATGGTCACTTTCATGCACGATATTCGCACGTCCCCACAATTTTAAGCGCCTCCGGTTAGCATAATCCATCAGGATAAGCGAAATACGGTTATCCGCATTGAGATTGCCGACGCTCAAATACTGGACATTGCCTCGAAAATCCGCAAAGCCAATGGTGCGCTTATCCAGTACTTTTATAAAACCTCTAGGCCCGCCGCGATGCTGCACATAAGGCCAGCCAGATTCAGAAACAGTTGCTTGGTAAAAACTATCGCGTTCGGCAATAAACTCTATTTCATGCTCCGTAAGTTGATTTCGGGCATCTTCGTCTAATTCAAAGCGGGTGTTCTTTTCCCGACTACCATATAAAGTCTGAGCAGCCTTCACAGAAGGTGTAAACGCAATTTCGGCAAATGCAGTTGCCATAATTAGTCTCCTTAGCCAAGTTGGTTAAACAAAAAAGTACTAATAATGGTGGCAATTGCAATATGGTATTCTTCCAGCACAAAGTGGCCGCCATCAAACAAATGCACCTCTGCCTGCTTTATATCGCGTTTGAATGCTTCTTGCCCAGCCGGTGTGAAGAAAGGATCATTTTTACCTGACACCACGAGTGTCGGAGGTTGTACTCTACGAAAATAAGCTTGCCATTCTTCGTAAAGTCCGACATTGGAAGGGTAATCATGCAATAACGCTAACTGTATCAGATCGTTGCCCGGCTTATCCAATAAGGCTTGGTCGTGATGCCAGCTATCCGGGCAGATTTTGTCCGGATTACTTGCACCATAGGTGTATTGGAACTTGGTCATTTCCTTAGTAAATAATGCTCGCACCGGAGTTTCCGTCTCATCATTACGGTTCTCCCAGAACGGCTTTATCGGGTTAAAGGCAGCGGAAATACCTTCAACGTAGGCGTTGGCATTCTGCACAATCAGTGCCTGAATTCGCTCTGGCCGTTGGCTGGCAATTCTAAAACCGATCGGTCCTCCATAATCCTGCATCAACAAGCTGAATTTTTTAAGTCTCAATGAAACAATAAGCTTCTCAATAATCTGGGTAAGATTATCAAACGTGTATTCAAACTCATCTACAGCTGGTGCATCGCTGTAGCCGAAACCTGGATAATCAGGTGCGATGATCCGGAACTGATCCGATAACTGCGGGATCAAGTCGCGGAACATGTGCGATGAAGACGGGAAACCGTGCAGCATCAAAAGCACTGGCGCATCCTTGGGGCCTGCCTCTCGGTAGAAAATATTGATGCCGTCAATGGCGACATTATGGTATTGAATGGTCACATTTGACTCCGTTAAAAATAAGTTAATGGTTACATCGCTGTAAACTGGGCTTCCAACGCTTTGGGATCTTTTGCCCACAACTCGCTTAGCTGCAACGACATCGGGTCTGGAAAGATGTCTTCTTTGCCCGCAATAAGGCCATTGACTATATTTTCGGCGGTTTCCTCGGCACTGGTTTTGGGCATGTCAAAGCCTTTCGCCATGTCGGTGTCGATGGGGCCAGGGAAAATGGCATGTACAGCAATCGATTTGGCCTTTAATTCCGCCCGCATGGCTTGAGTTGCCGAATAGAGCGCGGCTTTTGAGGCGCTATAACCGCCTACACCTGCCATACTGGCTAGGCTGACAACAGAAAGGACATTGGCAATCGCAGCACCCGGCTGTTTTTCTAGTACGGGCACAAAGGCTCGAATCACGTTTAGGGTGCCAAAGTAATTCACCTCCATGTCATATTGCAGGTCTGATACTTGGCCTGCAATAACAGATGCAAACGAAAGCACACCCGAATTATTGATCAACACATTGACATCTTGCGCTTGTTCAACCGCAGCCGTTATTTGATTGGCATCTGTAATATCCAGTTTTACAAGTACCACACGGGCATCATTAAAGTTTGGCAACGCATCGATGTTTCGCGCCGCCACATAAATTTTTGTAACGGGTTGTTTGAGTAAGGCATCAACTATCGCTTTGCCGATACCCCGGTTTGAACCAGTTACAAAGATTGTCTTGTTTTCAAGTTTCATAGGTATTTCCTCTGGGAAAGAACCGGCGTTTGGGTAATCGCCGATTGTTAGTAAAAATGCATCTTAGGCCGCGATTTTCGCTGCTACTTTAGGGAAGTCAATCTCGGTTTGCGCAACTTCATTGATGTAGTTGGTTAAGGTGTTTAGTGCCACATGTACTACGATTTCGACTATTTCGGCATTGCTATAGCCAGCCGTTTTAATGGTAGCAACATCGGCATCCGAGACATGACCACGCTCAATTGCCACGCGGCTGGCAAAATGGACGGCGGCAGCGGCTTTGGCATCAGATGATCTGCCGTTTCGGTTCGCCGCGATTTCTGCATCGTCTAACTTTGCCACATTCTTGCCAAGATAGGTGTGCGCTGACAAACAATAACTGCAGCCATTGATTTCAGCGATAGCCAACGCGATCCGTTCGCGGGTTTTGGCATCGAGTTTGCCTTTGCTTAATGCCCCGTTCAGGCTTAAATAACCTTCCAAAGCGGCTGGGCTATTGCCCACCAGTTTCATTAAATTAGGCACGACGCCCAGTTGTTTGTGGACGGCATCCAATAAGGGCTGTGATGCTGCAGGTGTTTGGTCGATTGTAGGAATTGCGATTCTGTTCATAAGTTTTCTCCAAGTTAAAATTAAGTTTTGTTAGCCCCTTCACACACTGCGCTGGGGACGGGTATACTTTGTCACATAACTCAAACAATGAGAATACTCACAAATTACAATATATTATTGCGTTCAACGGAATAACTTATGGATAGATTACACCTGATGACTGTCTTCGTGGCGGTGGCAGAAGAGGAATGCTTTGCAGGCGGTGCGCGGCGACTGGGTATGTCGCCACCTGCGGTGACACGGGCGATTGCCAGTTTAGAAAGCCGTTTAAAAGTCCGCTTACTGACGCGGACTACCCGCTATGTGCGAGTAACTGAGGCGGGACAGCGGTATTTGGAGGATGCCCGGCGCATCATCAGTGAAGTTGATGAAGCCGATGAAGCGGCGGCCGGCATCAATGGTGAACCGAAAGGCCATTTGGCCATTACTGCTCCGGTGTTGTTTGGCAGGTTACACGTGATGCCAGGTATAGTGGACTATTTGGAACGCTATCCCGACATGAAAGTATCGGCAGTCTTTCTGGATCGAGTTGTCAATATGTTAGAAGAAGGGTTGGATGTCGGCATCCGGATTGGCGATTTGCCCGATTCCACTATGAACGCGATACAGGTCGGTTTTGTGCGCCGCGTGACCTGTGCGTCACCGGCTTATCTTGCCAAGCATGGTGTACCCCAACACCCAAACGAGTTGAGCAAGCATTATCTTGTCGCGGCCCTAAGTGCGACACCCTCTGGCGAATGGAAATACGGCCAAGGTATTACCATCAAAATCAATCCTCGTTTGACCGAGACAAACAATGATTCGGCTATCGAAGCCGTACTAAGGAATTTGGGCATAACACGTTTGTTGTCCTACCAAATAGCGCCTTATGTAGCTTCTGGACAATTGCAAATGGTATTAAACGAATTTGAGCCAAAAGCGTTGCCAATTCACGTCGTCCACCGCGAAGGCCGATATGCTTCCGCCAAGGTTAGGACATTTGTCGATCTTATCGTTGCCAAACTCCGCTCGGATCAGGCTCTAAAATAACATAGCAAGCCAAACTTCTAAAAGAAGTAACTTTTAATCCGACGTATTACTTATGTAAAGGTGGATAATAAAAGCTTCACTTATCATATCCCCAGATACTTGCAAGGTAGGCTGTTTGTCTGCGCTTTTACACTGATCTAGTGGCAGTAAGTTCACAAGGTCCTCACCCATCACAGTAATCCCAATATGGCTGCTCGATTACTTCTTTTGTATTCATGACTAAAACTTAAATACAGCGAAAAACAAAATTTGGTTTTAATATTCTCTTCTGTAACAAACTATCCTTATTCTCGGTCCAGCCGAATATCAATTTCCCGATCAACATACTTCCATTCTTCTGATGAACGCAGTTCGGCAACCAGATGATTGAAATCAGCTTCATGTGCGGGAGAGAAGTCGAACCACGTAATAAAATCAAACGGCTCGTTCTCCGAGAGGTCACGGCAGTGATGCAACCTTCGTGCTATTGCAGGTAAATATCGGAGGCCAATCTGGATATGTTTGGATTGATCTTCTAGGATCTTTCGGCGTTCATCTTGGGTAAGCGCCCACCATGCTGCATTCTTTCGGATTAGGATCAACGCCGCGCGGGTTGCCTCGGGACGACCAAGGCCTTGTTGTTTAGCCAATAACTGATTCTTTTCATCGCGGACTACATAGCGTTCATTACTGGTAATGCCCTGAAGTACCCAGCCCGTATCTAGCCCTGATTGAACCCTTGCGCCTGCAACAATATCAAGCCTTTTTACGTTATTCAATGGCTCACCAATGATGGTATCTGATTTTGTTACCCGCCAACTGCCAGAGTCACCGCCGACAAAAGAAAAAAATCGTGAACTCATACCAACTTCCTCGTTGCGTTTTGCCGATGCATTACTGATAAAATTAAAGGCTAAAATACAGGCAATTATAAAACCCAGATAATTGTAACCCCAAAATTTTCTAAGATAAAAACTAGACATTAGTCATACACCTCAACATTCGCAATCCAGCCATCACGCAACCCTGTTTGCAAAAACCCCGCCGCATTCCTGATAGGCCCAGACGGAATTCCGCAAAAAAGTGGCCTTGCATTAACCCGTTAAGGGCATAAATCTCTAGAGCGGACATGGACAAAAAATAAATTAAAAAGTGGGCGTTATCTTTTTTCTGGCACGAGGCAAGGAATAGACTACTAAGGGTAGCATCCCCTTTTATTAAGCCTAGTAATATACTCAAGCTGTCATTTTATTCTAGGACAATAAATGTCGATGCCATGTTCATATATGCAGCATACCATCGACCCATTGTTATGCTCCATATCTTATAACGTTGGAGGATCGATATCGACAAAATAGTAATCGGAGGAGTAAGCTTGCTGGCTCTCACTGCCAATAGTACTTTCACTGCATGTGGCTGCAGACGGTGCAACACCTCCTTTGGTATTAAACCGCAGTAGGTACTCGCTTGCCGCGATAGGGTTAGTTCTCGGATCGGCTAAGTTTGTAGTATTCGTTGTGACACCCGAAGTTAGGGTCGAAACAGCACGTCCACGAACTTCAATTAGAAACCAAGGGATGTCCGTCGGGACCACTGTATCCTGTGCAATCACCCTCCCCGCAACCGTTTCACGATGGCCTGTTGCTGTCAGAGGAGATTGATTTGGCTCAGTGAAGGTAAATTGCCATACCGGCGCGTTTGCACGGATCCCATCCGCACTGAGCAAACCCATAGCGCTAAGTTCAGCATCGTTCACCAGCCCGCCAAAATTGCTGAGTATGTGGTAGCTGTTGGACACAGGCCGAACCAACAAAGGGGTGAATTGCCTAGGCGCCAATTGGGTTAGCGGGGTACGCAACAACCAAGTCGGCTGCTGGGCGGCATTGCGATCACAGCGATAAATCTGGAAACCTGATTGCGTGGCGTAAAGCGCCCTAACAACGGGTGTCGAGCCAAAGGCCGAGGACACTGCCGCCGCGATATTAGGTGTCAGTTGAAAGTTTGGGAGCGTTGCTGCCTTGACCCGAACAAAGCTGATATCAGCAAAACTCACTGTCGAAAATGCCGATGCAAGGGCGATGGCCAAAGCAGATATTTTGTATGTATGTTTCATAAAGTGCCTTTTAATGTTGATTAAAAAAATATTATCCAAATAGGTGAGGCTTTTCAGCAAAGCACCTTTTTACAATAGTTAAAATTGGTGTTGTTATGTTACGCGTTTAGCCAAACTATAATGGCAAACCTAGTCGCCCTATAATTCAGGGGGACTTATTCTTACCTACACATAAGTGCGATCCTAATGAACAATAAAGATTTAGGCTAGCAAAGTGCATCGCGAACTCTGCTAGCCAATAGGCGAACTCGCTTATTTAGAAAATTTATCGGACAACCAACCCGGTGAGACCCGCTGGCAAAGCATTGATAGCCTCGCGTTTAGAAAGTTTGCCATCCCTTTGTATGTTATAGACACCGATGCTGTGATCGCCATTGCTAAGAACGTAAAGCATATGGCCGTCGGGCGAGACAGCAAGGTCGGTTGGACGGCTTTCTGTCGCAGCTAAGGCATAGCTATCTACACAACCTAAAGCCGCAAAAAAAAGTAACATATGCCATGGATATAAAAAAAGTTATTAGACATCGATCCTCGCTTGGCAAAGCGTCACCAACAGC
>Ga0208244_100137_pt1 | contig 99350 bp, 91 predicted proteins | sample SubbioCR12Aug_5A_FD_184828 | JGI IMG/M metagenome (GOLD analysis project Ga0208244, IMG submission 184828) | Serpentinite rock and fluid subsurface biosphere microbial communities from McLaughlin Reserve, California, USA - CR12Aug_5A (SPAdes) | ecosystem: Environmental > Terrestrial > Deep... | reverse complement strand
TCGAGGGCAATTCCTACCGCATGCGCGATCAGTCCGAGTTCTGATCCCCTTTCCTGACGGATTTTCGCCTCCGCTGGCCTCCTGATCGCCAGCGGGGCGTCCGCTTGCGCCTTCGGCGCGCATGACCCTCACATCATTTCAAGGACCACAGCACTCCAGTTTTATGTCGGCTGATTTGCACCAGTTTCACACCGGCGCGGACAGCCGACCGCTGGTACGCTGAAACTCCATGGAAAACCGTTGCAAGGGCTGGCGCCGGCGGCGATGCAAATGGTGTTCCAGGACCCGTTCGGCTCGCTTAATCCGCGCCTGCGGGTGGGCGAAATCATTGCCGAGGGATTGCGGGCGCTGGCGGTTGCCGATGACCCGAAATTACGCGTCGCCGAACTGCTGGAGCAGGTCGGCCTCGCCGGCGACATGGCGGGGCGCTATCCGCATGAATTCTCGGGCGGTCAGCGCCAGCGCATCGCGATTGCCCGGGCGCTGGCGGTGCGTCCGCAACTGCTGATCTGCGACGAGCCGACCAGTGCGCTCGATGTTTCGGTGCAGGCGCAGATTCTCAATCTGCTGACCGACCTGCAGGCGCAATCGGGACCGGGGGGCTTGGCTTATCTGTTCATCACCCACAACATCACGGTGGTCGATTATCTGGCGCAGGAAGTCGCGGTGATGTATCTCGGCCGCATCGTCGAGTACGGCACGGTCGATGAGGTGTTGCGCGGCGCGCGCCATCCCTACACCCAGGCGCTGCTGGCGGCGGCACCGAAAATCGAGCGGGGCGGGGACGGAAATAAGGCGCATGTCCGCGTGGCGGGCGACCCGCCGTCGCCGGTCAATCCGCCGCCAGGCTGCCATTTTCACCCACGATGCCCCTGGGCCGAGGCGCGATGCCGGGAAGCCTATCCGGAAGCCGTGGCGATTTCGGCGACGCATAGCGCACGCTGTTTTCTGGCGATCTGAACCCGCTCCGCAAACCTTGGTTGCGCGCGGTTTTCCGGTAATCTGGCAGCGCTAATTCTTTTTCGGCTGCGGCTTGACGGTCTTCTTGGGGGCGGGTTTGGCGGCCAGTTTTTTGGCGGGCGAACTGGCATTCTTCGTTTTTTTGCTTTTCGCGGCAACGGATTTTTCGGGTGGCAATTGCGGCAGCGCACGGGAAATCTGCTCGTGGCTGCTCTTGCTGCCTGGCCGCGGCACCAGCAGGTTGAGTCCGGGGCCGATCTTGGTGCGCGGGGTGATGCCGTTGATCTGCTTGAGTCTGGCCACATCGATGCCGCGCTGGACAGCCAGTTTGTCCAGTGTCTCGCCGCGCTTCAGCGTGTGGGTTTGCCAGTTGGATAGCGGCATGTCCTGCGCGGTGTGGCGTTCCAGGTTGGCATGAAAAGTGTCCACCTTGCCGACCGGCAGCACCAGCGGACCGGCCTGGTGGCCGTTCATCACCGGGCGGTGATAAGCCGGGTTGAGCAAAATGAAGTCTTCGATCGACATTTCGGCCAGCCGCGCGGCGATGGCGACATCCATGCGACTCGGCTTCAGGACGGTTTCAAAATAGGGTTCGTTGGGGATGGCGGCAAGCTTGAAGCCGAACAGTTTCGGTTGCGCGATGATGTTCTTCAGCGCCTGCAGCTTGGGCACGTAATAGCGCGTTTCGGTCGGCATTGTCAGGTTGGCGTAATCGGTGGGCAACCCCTTCGCCTGATTCTTGGCAATGGCGCGGGCGACGGCGTTCTCGCCCCAGTTGTAGGAAGCCAGCGCCAGATGCCAGTCGCCGTGCATTTCGTAAATCGTCTGCAGGTAATTCAGCGCGGCGTCGGTCGAGGCGATGATGTCGCGCCGTTCATCCACCCACCAGTTCTGTTCGAGGTTGTAGGACTTGCCGGTGGAGGGGATGAATTGCCAGATGCCGAGCGCGCGCGCCGAGGACAGCGCCAACGGATTAAAGGCGCTTTCGACCATCGGCAAGAGCGCCAGTTCGGTCGGCATGCCGCGTTTTTCCAGCTCGACAACGATGTGATAAAGGTAACGACGGCCGCGCTCGACGAAGATGCGGCGCAGCATGTCGGGACGGTTGAGATACCACGACTGGCGATCCGCCACCAGCGGGCTGTTTAAATCGGCCATGCCAAAGCCGTTCCTCATGCGCTGCCAGAGATCGTCCGGCGTAACCGTCAGATCGATCAGCGGTGGCAGGGGCGGCGGCTCTTCGATGACTTCCAGCGGCAGGGCGGCGGGCGGCGGGCGTTCTTCAACAGCCTGACCGGCTGCGGAAGTGGCAAGCAGGCAGATGGTCAGGAGCAGTCGAAGCGGGGTGACGAAGAACATGGGTCAGCCGGAAGTTGGGCGAAGCGGAGGTGGGCGAGTTTAAGCGACTTGGTCATTGAAAGCCAGACTGCCGCCAGCGCGCGCGCCGCCGCTCCCTGCGGGAATCCACAATGGCCGCAGCGTTGGCGGCGGCGCATAATCGCGCCGCGACATGCTGCTTTGCCAAGCCCACTTTGCCAAACAATACCCGAGGAGAATTCAACATGAAGATGCGCACGTTAGTCATCGGTCTTGCCGCCGCAACCTTTTCGCTGGCCGCGCTGGCCCAGCAGCCCATCGTCATCAAGTTCAGTCACGTCGTCGCGGCGGACACGCCGAAGGGCAAGGGCGCCGAGTTCTTCAAGACCAAGGCGGAAGAACTGACCAAGGGCCGCGTCAAGGTCGAGGTCTATGCCAACAGCACCCTGTATAAAGACAAAGAGGAAATGGAAGCGCTGCAACTGGGCGCCGTGCATATGCTGGCGCCGTCGCTGTCCAAGTTCGGGCCGCTCGGCGTCAAGGAATTCGAGGTGTTTGATCTGCCCTACATCTTCGACGGCTACGACAGCCTGCGCAAGGTGACGCTCGGCCCGGTCGGCCGCCAGTTGCTCGACAAGCTCGAAGCCAGGGGCATCAAGGGCCTGACCTACTGGGACAACGGTTTCAAGTCGATCTCGGCCAACACGCCGATCCGGACGCCGGCCGATCTCAAGGGCAAGAAGATGCGCATCCAGTCGTCCAAGGTGCTTGAGGAGCAATACCGCACGCTTGGCGCGATTCCGCAGGTGATGGCTTTCTCCGAGGTCTATCAGGCCCTCCAGACCGGCGTGGTGGATGGCACCGAAAACCCGCACTCCAACCTCTACACGCAGAAGATGCATGAAGTGCAAAAGCACATGACCGTCACCGACCACAGCTATCTCGGTTACGCGGTGATCGTCAACAAGAAGTTCTGGGACGGCCTGCCCGCCGACATCCGCAAGCAGCTCGATGACGCGATGGAGCAGTCGACGCGCTACGCCAACCAGTATGCCAAGGTCGACAACGACAACGCGCTGGAGATGGTGCGCAAATCCGGCAAGACACAGGTCTATACGCCGACCAAGGAAGAACTCGCCGTCTTCAAGAAGGCCATGCTGCCGGTGCATAAGAAGATGGAGTCCCGCGTTGGCAAGGAAACCATCGACGCGGTGTACAAGGCGACCGGCTTCAATCCAGCCAAGCTCTGATCCAGTCTGAATCTTCCCGCCGCACGGCGCCGCTGCCATGGCGCGGTGCGGCGGTGTTCGTTCGGGGAACCCGATGTTAAACAAAGCTCTGAATCATTTGGAGGAACTGCTGGTCACGTTCCTCATCGGCGGTGCCACCCTCATCATTTTTTCGGCGGTCATGCACCGTTATCTGGCGGGCCTCGCCATTCCCGGCGTGCAAGACTGGCTCTTGACGCTGAATTTCGGCTGGGCGCAGGAGCTCACCATCATCATGTTCGTCTGGATGGCCAAGTTTGGCGCGGCCTACGGCGTGCGCACCGGCATCCACGTCGGCGTCGACGTCATGATCAACCAGTTGTCCGACAGTAACCGCAGCAAGTTCATCATCTTCGGTCTGCTGGCCGGCGCGACCTTTACCGCCATCGTCGGTACCCTGGGCGCGCATTTTGTCTGGGAGAACGGCGCCAACTTCGCTATTTACACGGTGCTGGGCGTCGCCACCGGCGATCTCTACGCCGGCCCCGTCACCCCCGATCTCGAATGGTCGACCTGGATCGTCTATTCCGCGATTCCGCTCGGCTCCTACCTGATGTGTTTCCGGTTCCTGCAGGTCATGGCGAATTTCAGGCGTACCGGCGAGTTGCCGCACCACGAGCACGGCCATGTCGAAGGGATCGAGGATGATCATGTCCCGGTGAACGTCAACCCTTACAGCATGGGTGACGATCTTCACCCGCAAGACCTCAAACATAACCCGGACGGCACGCTCAAACGGGCGGGAGAAGACAAATGAGCGCCGCCATCATCTTTATCCTCCTTGCCACGCTGATGCTGACCGGCATGCCGGTGTCGATCTCGCTGGGCCTGACGGTGCTGATCTTTCTCTTCGGCTTTACCGAGGTGCCGCTCGAGGCGGTGGCGCTCAAACTGTTCACCGGCATCGAGAAGTTCGAGATCATGGCGATCCCGTTCTTCATCCTCGCCGGCAACTTCCTCACCCATGGCGGCGTGGCGCGGCGCATGATCAATTTCGCCACCGCGATGGTCGCCCATATGCGTGGCGGCCTGGGTCTCTCTTCGGTGTTCGCCTGCGCCCTGTTCGCGGCGGTGTCGGGCTCCAGTCCGGCGACGGTGGTGGCGATCGGCTCGATCATGTTGCCGGCGATGGTCAAGGCCGGCTACCCGAAACGCTTCGGCGTCGGTGTCATCGCCTCCTCTGGCGGCCTGGGCATCCTGATTCCGCCCTCGATCGTCATGGTGATGTATGCGGTATCCACCAACAGCTCGATCGGCGCGCTGTTCATGGCGGGGGTGATTCCCGGCCTGTTGCTGGCGCTGTTTCTCGGTTTCACCACCTGGTATCGGGCCTGGCGCGGCAATTATCCGCGCGAGCGGCCGCATTCCTGGGGGGAGCGCTGGCAGGCGTTTCGCAAGTCGGTGTGGGGCCTGTTGCTGATCATCGTCGTCATGGGCGGCATCTACAGCGGACTCTTCACGCCGACCGAGGCGGCGGCGATGAGCGCGGTCTATGCCTTCGTCATCGCGGTGTTCGTCTATAAGGACCTCAAGTTCGCCGACGTGCCCAGGGTGCTGCTCAACTCGGCGAACATGAGCGCGATGCTGCTCTACATCATCACCAACGCGGTGCTGTTCTCCTTCATTCTCACCAACGAACAAATTCCCCAGGGGATCGCCGAGTGGCTGCTGGCGTCGGGCCTCGGCGTGATCGGTTTCCTCATCGTGGTGAACATCCTGCTGCTGTTGATGGGCAACTTCATGGAGCCCTCGTCGATCATCCTCATCACGGCGCCGATCCTCTTTCCGATCGCCATGAAACTCGGCATCGACCCGATCCATTTCGGCATCATGATCGTCGTGAACATGGAAATCGGCATGATCACCCCGCCGGTCGGCCTGAACCTTTACGTCGCCAGCGGTATCAGCAAGATGGGCCTGACCGAGTGCACCAAGGCGGTCTGGCCCTGGCTCTTGACCATGCTGGCGTTCCTGATGCTGATCACCTATGTGCCGGAAATCTCGATCTGGCTGCCGCGCACGCTAGGCATGATGTAGCGCCAGCGCTACCCTCAAGCCCGGCATTGCCGGGCTTTTTTCTTGTGCGGCCGCCGGGCGGATGGCCAAACTACGATAAAATCGCTACCCTTTTGTTTTACTTATCAATCTGCTGGAGAAAAGAATGGCAACTGAGCGCACCCTGTCGATCATCAAACCCGATGCCGTGGCCAAAAATGTGATCGGCAAGATCTATTCCCGCTTCGAGACCAACGGCCTCAAGATCGTCGCCTCGCGCATGGCCTGGCTGTCCGAGCGCGAAGCCGGCGGCTTCTATGCCGTGCACAAGGATCGCCCCTTCTTCAAGGACCTCGTGCAATTCATGAGTTCCGGCCCGGTGATGATTCAGGTGCTCGAAGGCGAGGGCGCCATTGCCAAGAACCGCGACCTGATGGGCGCCACCGATCCCAAGAAAGCGGCGGCCGGCACGATTCGCGCCGACTTTGCCGACAGCATCGACGCCAATGCCGTGCATGGTTCGGATGCTCCGGATACCGCCAAGGTGGAAATCGCCTACTTTTTCCCGGCGCTCTCCGTCTTCTGATTTGCCGCATGGTCAATCTGCTCGATTTCGATGTTGAAGGCCTGACCGCCTGGTTCGCGGAGCGGGGCGAAAAGCCGTTTCGCGCGCACCAGTTGTCGCGCTGGATGCATCGTTTCGGCGTGGATGATTTTGGGCAGATGACCGATGTGGCCAAAACGCTCCGCGCCAGGCTGGCCACGGAAGCCGAGATTCGTGGCCCGCAGCCGTTGCAGGACAGCATCGCCGCCGACGGCACGCGCAAATGGCTGCTGGATGTGGGTAATGGCAACGCCGTCGAAACCGTCTTCATTCCGGAAGCGAATCGCGGCACCCTGTGCATTTCCAGCCAGGTCGGTTGCGCCCTCGAATGTTCGTTTTGCTCGACCGGCAAGCAGGGTTTCAACCGCAACCTCTCCACCGCCGAGATCATCGGCCAGCTCTGGCATGCCAACCGCGTGCTGGGCGCGGTGAGGCAGCCGGGAATAGATGATTCTGGCGAACGAGTTATCAGCAATGTCGTCATGATGGGCATGGGCGAACCGCTGGCGAACCTCGACAATGTTGCCGCCGCCCTGCGCCTGATGCTCGATGATCATGCTTACGGGTTGTCGCGGCGCCGGGTGACGGTGTCCACGGCCGGATTGGCGCCGGCCATCGATCGGCTGCGTGACAGCGTGCCGGTGGCGCTGGCGGTGTCCCTGCACGCGCCCACGGATGCGTTGCGTGACGAGCTGGTGCCGATCAATCGCAAGTATCCGCTCGCCGAACTGATGGCGGCGTGCCGACGCTATCTGGAAAAAGCGCCGCGTGATTTCATTACCTTCGAATATGTGCTGCTGGCGGGCATCAATGACAGCGACGCCGCTGCCCATGCCTTGCTGCAACTGACCCGCACGGTGCCCTGCAAGTTCAACCTGATTCCGTTCAATCCATTTCCCGGCTCCGCCTACCGGCGTCCGAGCCCCGAGCGGGTGCGCCGCTTCCAGGAAATATTGATGAATGCCGATGTAGTTGCCACGGTGCGCAAGACGCGCGGCGACGGCATCGACGCGGCCTGCGGGCAGTTGGCCGGACAGGTTCAGGATCGCACCCGGCGGAGTGCGAAGTTGGCGGGCGCATCGCTATCCGGCACACGCACGATTATTCCGATTGCGCAGGAGGTGCATGCATGATGCGCAAACCGGGCTTATTTTTACTGGTCCTGTTTTTGGCGGGTTGCGTCGGCGCCCCGGTCGGTGATGCCGATGTCGGCAGCGTCGAGCAGGCCGTTTCCCGCCAGGCGGCCACGAGCGATGCCGGCCAGCGCGCCAAGGTGCATACCGAACTGGGCCGCTACTACCTGCAGGCAGGAAACTACGACATCGCGCTCGAGCGGGCGCGTATCGCGATTGATGCGGAGAGCGGTTATGCGCCCGCCCATAATCTGCTGGCGCTGGTTTATATGGCCCTGGTACGTAATCCGCTGGCGGAGCAGAGCTTCCAGCGGGCCTTGCAACTGGCGCCGGGCGACCCGGAAATCAATAACGACTACGGCTGGTTTCTCTGCCAGACCGGCAAGCCGGAGGAGTCGCTTGCCCATTTTCGGCGGGCCATCGGCAACACGCTCTACCAGGCGCCCGGCAAGGCGCTCACAAATGCCGGGCTGTGCTCCCTGATGATCAAGGATGACCGGCAGGCCGAGGATTTCATGTCTCGCGCGGTGCGCATTGATCGCGCCAATCTGACCGCGCTGTTCTGGCTCGCCGACATCGCCTACCGCAGCAATCGGCTGGCCGAGGCGCGGCAGATCACCAAGGAACTGCATGCCCGGCTGGACCCGACCGCGGAGTCCGCCTGGCTGGCATTGCGCATCGAGCGCAAGCTGGGCGACCGTGAAGCCGAGGCGCGCTTTACCGGCATCCTGCACCGTAAATTCCGCAATTCGCCCGAGCAGCAAAAATTGTCGCGCGGAGAGTTCGATTGAACGCCGAATCGCAAACCTCCGCCGCTGACGCGGTAAAAGTCGGCGCTGGCGGGACGGCGTCAGCCGGCACGCCGGGTGGAATGGGGACGGCGTCAGCCGGCACGCCGGGTGAAATGGAGGCGGCGGCTGCCCCTGCTCCTGCCACGGTCGGCCAGCGACTGCGTGCCGCACGCGAGGCGGCCCATCTGTCAGTCGTCGAGGTGGCCGATTCGATCAAGTTCAGTCCGCGTCAGATTGAACTGCTTGAGGCCGATGATTACGCCGGACTGCCTGGCGCCACCATTGTGCGCGGCTTCGTGCGCAGTTACGCACGTTTGCTCAAGCAGGACGCCGATCTGCTGTTGCATGTGCTGGATGCCGATACATCCATTGCGCCGGCCGAAGTGCGCCCCCCTGGCAACATGGGTGTTGCCAGCGAGCCGGGCAAGCGCCAGTTGGCACCCCTGATATCGGCGACGCTAGTCCTGGGGCTGGCCGCCCTGCTGCTGGGTTTGTGGCATTTTTTGGTCCCGCCGCTGGCGACGGAAACGATTGTTGCGGCAGGTAGCCGGCTCTGGTCGGCGCCGCGCGCCTTGTTGTCGCCCACGCCAGCCAGCGAATCCGCGACTGCCGTTCCCGCGCCGGCAGCCGCAACGCCGGAGTCAAGTGCGCCGGTTCCGCCAGCGGCCGCGCCGGTTCCCGCTGAAGCTGGCAGCGCGCCGGCCGCGGTTGGTGAAGTTACCCTGCAATTTGTTTTTCATGGACGCTCCTGGGTCGAGGTCGGCGATGTCACCCGGCAGAAGCTGCATTCCGCCGAGAATCTTGCCGGTAGTCGTTTGACGCTGACCGGTCGTCCGCCCTTCGATATCGTCATCGGCAATGCCGGCAAGGTTGCGCTGATCTACGCGGGGCGCCCGATCGATCTGGCGCCCTACACTCGCGCCGAAGTGGCGCGGCTGACCCTCGAATAATGACCGCTACGGATATTCCGGTGCGTCGGTTGACGCGCCGCGTCATGGTTGGGAACATCGCCGTCGGCGGCGGGCTGGACGGCGCGCCAGCCGCTCCAGTGGTCGTCCAGTCGATGACCAACACCGATACCGCCGATGTGTTTGCAACCAGTCAGCAGGTGGCGGAGCTCTACCGCGCTGGCTCGGAGGTGGTGCGCGTCACCGTGAACACCCGCGAAGCCGCCGCCGCCGTACCGAAAATTCGTGATCGGCTCGCGCAGTTGAACCTCGCTGTGCCCCTGGTCGGCGACTTCCATTTCAATGGCCACAAGTTGCTGGCGGAAGTGCCCGAGTGCGCCGCCGCGCTGGCCAAGCTGCGCATCAATCCGGGCAACGTCGGCAAGGGCGCGCGGCGCGACGAGCAGTTCGCCAAGATGATCGAGATTGCCGGCAAGTACCAAAAGCCGGTGCGCATCGGCGTGAACTGGGGCAGCCTCGATCAGTCCTTGCTGGCGCGCCTGATGGACGAGAATGCAAAACGCGCGGAACCCAAGGATGCGCCGGGACTCATGCGCGAGGCGATGGTCGCCTCCGCGCTCGAATCCGCCGCCCAGGCCGAAGCGCTCGGCCTGCCGGGCAATGCCATCATCCTGTCCTGCAAGGTCTCCGGCGTGCAGGACTTGATCGCCATCTACCGCGACCTGGCCAGGCGCTGCGACTATCCGCTCCACCTCGGGCTCACCGAAGCCGGCCTGGGCAGCAAGGGCATCGTCGCCTCGACCGCCGCGCTGGCGGTGCTGTTGCAGGAAGGCATTGGCGACACCATTCGCGTATCGCTCACCCCGGAACCCGGCGGCCTCCGCACGCGCGAAGTCATCGTCGCCCAGGAAATCCTGCAAACCATGGGCCTGCGTGCCTTTGTGCCGATGGTGGTGGCCTGTCCCGGCTGCGGGCGCACCAGCAGCACTGTGTTTCAAGAGCTCGCCCAGGATATCCAGACCTATGTGCGCGCGCGCATGCCGACATGGCAATTGCAGCATCGCGGCGTGGAGAACATGACGCTTGCCGTGATGGGTTGCGTCGTCAATGGCCCCGGCGAAAGCAAGCATGCCAACCTCGGCATCTCGCTGCCCGGCACCGGCGAGGAGCCGGTCGCGCCGGTCTATGCCGACGGCGCGCGCATCACTACATTGCGCGGCGAGAACATTGCCGCCGAATTCAGAACCATGATCGACGCCTATGTCGAGCGCAACTACCCAAAACATTCATGAGCCAGACACTGCAAGCCATCCGCGGGATGAACGACATCCTGCCCGCCGACGCCGAGCGCTGGGAAGCCTTCGAGGAACTGATCCGCGACTGGCTGACGGCTTACGGCTATCGGCCGATCCGCATGCCGCTGGTCGAGCCGACCCCGCTGTTCGCCCGCGCCATCGGCGCCGTTACCGACATCGTCGAAAAGGAGATGTATTCCTTCACCGACAGCCTGAATGGCGAGCAACTGACGCTGCGCCCCGAAGGCACGGCCTCCTGCGTGCGCGCCGTGCTGCAACACAACCTGTTGTATGACGGCCCGAAGCGGCTCTGGTACAGCGGCCCGATGTTCCGCCACGAACGGCCGCAGAAGGGCCGTTACCGCCAGTTTCATCAGGTCGGCGTCGAAGCGCTCGGCCTGGCCGGTCCGGACATCGACGCCGAGCAGATCATCATGTGTTCCCGGCTGTGGGACGATCTGGGGCTGAACAGCGATGGCAGTATCAAGCTCGAAATCAATTCGCTGGGCCAGTTGGACGAGCGCGCAGCGCATCGCACCGCGCTGATCGCCTATCTGGAAAGCCACGCCGACCAGTTGGACGAAGAAGCCAGACGACGGCTGCACACCAACCCGCTGCGCATCCTCGACACCAAGAATCCGGCGCTGCAGGCGTTGGTCGAGGGGGCGCCCAAGCTGATCGACTATCTGGGCAGCGACTCGCTCAAGCATTTCGAAGGCGTAGAGCGGTTGCTGAAAGATGCGGCGATTCCCTACCGCATCAACCCGCGCCTGGTGCGCGGGCTCGACTATTACAATCTCACCGTGTTCGAATGGGTGACCGAGCGACTCGGCGCGCAGGGCACGATATGCGCCGGTGGCCGCTACGACGGCCTGGTGGAGCAGCTCGGCGGCAAACCCGCGCCGGCCTGCGGCTTTGCGATGGGCATCGAACGGCTGATGGCGCTGCTCGAAGCGCGGACAGGTTTCATCGCGCCGCCCGCGCCGGATGTGTATGTCGTGCATCTGGGCGAGGCTGCAGAGCGGCTGGCTTTCCGCGCCGCCGAGATGCTGCGGGATAGCGGCTGCGCCGTGTTCACCCACATGGGCGGCGGCAGCTTCAAGGCGCAATTCAAGCGCGCCGACGCTTCGGGCGCGCAACTGGCGGTGATTATTGGCGACGACGAAGCCGCGCGGAACGAAGTGACCATCAAGCCGCTGCGCGTGGCGGCCGAGCAGCAGCGCGTGCCGCTCGATGAACTGACGATTCGTGTCGGCGAATGGCTGTACGGCGCCGACGAAGAAACTACCGAGGAATAAGCGAGGAACAAGACATGGCGACCTACGATCTCGAAGAGCAGGAACAAATCGAAGAACTCAAAACCTGGTGGAAGCTGCACGGCACATGGATCACGGCCGTGGTCGTGGCGCTCGCCGTCGGCGTGGTCGGCTGGCAGGGCTGGCAGTGGTGGCAGCGCGGCCAGTCGGCGCAGGCCGGGCAACTGTTTGGCGAATTGCAGCAATCGCTGGTGCAGCAGGATGCCAAGCGCGTGCGCCTGCTGGCCGGCGAGTTGATCGACAAGCACGCGGGGACGGCCTACGCCGGCATGGCCGCCATGCTGTCGGGCAAGGTGCTGGTCGATGGCGGCGACCTCAAATCCGCGCAGGCCCAGTTTGGCTGGGCCGCCGAGCATGCCAAGGACCCCGGCCTGCGCGATCTGGCGCGCCTGCGTCAGGCCATCGTATTGGCCGAGGAGGGCAATCATGATGCGGCGTTGCAGCGACTCGCCGTCCCGCCAGCGCCGACTTTCAAGACGCGCTACCTCGAAGTGCGCGGCGACATCCTGATGGCGCAGGGCAAGCCCGCCGAAGCGCGCGCCGCCTATGACGAGGCGCTCAAGCTGCTGCCGCCCGCTGCCGCCGCTTCGCCCTATCGTGAAATTCTCGAAGCCAAACGGGATGCGGGAGGTGCGGCGTGAAAACCCCCGCCCCCCTTGGTCTGCGCAACCGCTGGGTTTTCATGCTAACCCTTTCCGCGCTGCTGGGCGCCGGCGGTTGCTCGACCATCAGCTCGACGGTTGACAAGCTCAACCCATTTTCCTCGTCCGCGCCCAAGGTGAAGCCCGCCGAGCTGGTGGCGATCAAGCCCAGCGCGGAGTTGACGAAACTCTGGCAGGCCGGCATCGGCAACGCCGGCGAGTTCGTGTTTACGCCTGCCGTGGTCGGCAATAGCGTCTATGTCGCGGCCAAGGACGGAGCACTGGCCCGCTTTGACGAGGGTCGTCAGGTCTGGAAGATCAGCGCCGGTCAGGCGATCTCGGGCGGCGTCGGCGCCAGCGACAAGCTGGTGGTGGTCGGCACCGCCAAGGGCGTTGTGCTGGCATTCCACGCGGCGGATGGTCGCCCGGCCTGGACGGCGCGCGCGAGTTCCGAGATTCTCGCCGCCCCGGCGGTAGCTGGCGATCTCGTCGCGGTCAGAAGCGGGGATGCGCGCATCTTCGGATTCGAAGCAATGGATGGCAAACGCCGCTGGGTCTATCAGCGCAGCACGCCCGCGCTGGCCCTGCGCTCGCCGGTTGGCGTCACGCTGACGGAAAGTGCGCTCTATGCCGGCTTCCCCGGCGGCAAGCTGGTGGCCGTCGCGCTCAACAATGGCGCGGCGCTGTGGGAGAGCGCCGTTGCCCTGCCGCGCGGCGTCACCGAACTGGAACGGATTGCCGACGTCGCGAGCGATCCCGTGGTGGAGGGCAGGAGCGTCTGCGCCGTCGCCTATCAGGGGCGGGTTGCCTGTTTCGATACCGCCAATGGCAATCTGCAATGGGCGCGCGACGTGTCCTCCATCAATGGTCTCGACATCGGCAATCGCGCCCTCTACGTCACCGACGAGAAGGACGCGGTGCACGCTTTCGACCGCGGCAGCGGCGCCAGTCTCTGGAAGCAGGACAAGCTTGCCCTGCGCGGGGTGTCGCGGCCGCTGGCCGTGGGGCGCCATATTGCCGTTGCCGACTTTCAGGGCGTGGTGCATCTCCTGTCCGCGACAGACGGCGCTTTCGCCGCGCGGCTCACCACCGATGGTTCGGCGGTTGTCGCTGCGCCAAGACGCTTGGGCAGCACGGACGACAGATTTGTTGTGCAGACGAAAAATGGCGCCGTTAATGCCATGGCAATAAAATAAATGCTCCCCACACTGGCGATCGTTGGTCGTCCCAACGTTGGCAAGTCCACGCTGTTCAACCGGCTGACCAAGACGCGCGATGCGCTGGTTGCCGACCAGCCCGGCCTGACGCGCGACCGGCATTACGGTCACGGCCGGCTTGGCGATCGCGCGTTTCTCGTCATCGACACCGGCGGCTTAGAGCCGCAGGCCACCGAAGGAATCGTCCATGAAATGGCGCGCCAGGCCGAGGCGGCGATTGCCGAGGCGGACGCGCTGCTGTTCATCGTCGATTGCCGCGTCGGCCTCACGCCACAAGACCGGGTCATCGCCGAGCGCTTGCGCAAAAGCGGCCGGCCGCTGCACCTGGTGGTCAACAAGGCCGAGGGCATGAATCGCGACGTGGTGGCCGCCGAATTCCACGAGCTTGGTTGTGGCGAACCGCGCGTCATTTCGTCGGCCCACGGCGAGGGCGTGCGCGAATTGCTCGAATTCGTGCTGGCGGATTTTCCGGCCGAAGAGCGCGCGGCGGATGACAGCGGCGGTCCGCGCGTCGCCATCGTCGGGCGCCCCAACGTCGGCAAGAGCACGCTGATCAACACGCTGCTCGGCGAAGAACGCATGATCGCCTTCGACATGCCGGGCACCACGCGCGACGCCATCGCCACGCCCTTCGAGCGGAACGGCAAGCACTACACGCTGATCGATACCGCCGGCCTGCGCCGCAAGGGGCGGGTCTTTGAAACCATCGAGAAATTTTCGGTGGTCAAGACGCTGCACGCCATCGAGGCGGCCAACGTCGTCGTGCTGATGGTCGACGCGAGCCAGGATATTTCCGATCAGGATGCGCACATCGCCGGCTTCTGCATCGAGGCGGGCCGCGCGCTGGTGCTGGCGGTGAATAAATGGGACGCCATCGACGCCTATCGCCGCGAGCAGATCAAACAGGACGTCGCCCGCAAGCTCAATTTCCTCGGTTTTGCGCGCGTGCATCACATCTCCGCGCTGAAAGGGCAGGGCGTGGCGGGCGTGCTGCAATCGGTTGATCGCGCCTACGCCGCCGCGATGGCCAAGCTGACCACGCCCAAGCTCACCCGCGTGTTGCTCGATGCCGTGCAAAAGCAGGCGCCGCCCCGGCATGGCAATGTCCGCCCCAAACTGCGCTATGCGCACCAGGGCGGCAGCAATCCGCCGATTGTCGTCATCCACGGCAATGCGCTTGAACATGTACCCCCCGCTTATGTGCGTTACCTTGAACACGTTTTCGTCGAGACCTTCAAGCTGCAAGGCACGCCGCTGCGCATCCAGTTCAAGGTCACCAAGAATCCTTACGTTGACAAAAAATAGGGTGAAGCGATGACCTATGTCGTGACCGAAAACTGCATCAAGTGCAAATTCACCGATTGTGTGGATGTCTGTCCGGTCGACTGTTTTCGCGAGGGACCGAATTTCCTGGTCATCGATCCCGACGAGTGCATCGACTGCACCCTGTGCGTGCCCGAATGTCCCGCCGAGGCGATTTTTGCCGAAGAGGATGTCCCCGCGGCGCAACAGGATTTTATCGCCTTGAATGCCGAACTGGCCAAGCAATGGCCGCCCATCATCGAACGCAAGGACCCGCCGACGGATGCGGACGAGTGGCTGGGGAAGCCTAACAAACGCAGTCTGCTCGAACGCTGCGGATAGTAACGCCCGCCCCCCTTCGCCCCCCTCGCGGGGGGTTCTTAACGGCTCGCTTCGCTCGCTTATCACGGGGCGCTTCTTTTGGCTTGGGTGCGGATTGCGGCTGGCGCCGCGCGCCGCGTTTGCTTGGGACGGCCCGGCGCAAACGCTGCATTTTCACAGTAAGATGCGCTAGACTCGGCCCTTGACCACTGACCCCTGAACCCTGATGTCCGGCAACACCATTGGCACGCTGTTTAGCGTGACTTCATTCGGCGAATCGCATGGTCCGGCCATCGGTTGCGTGGTGGATGGCTGCCCGCCCGGTCTGGCGCTGTGCGAGGCCGACATCCAGCGCGAGCTTGACCGGCGCAAGCCCGGTACCTCGCGGCATGTCACCCAGCGGCGCGAGGATGACAAGGTTGAAATTCTTTCCGGTGTGTTCGAGGGCAAGACCACAGGCACGCCGATTGCGCTCCTGATCCGCAACACCGACCAGCGCAGCAAGGACTACGGCAATATCGCCCAGAGCTTCCGGCCGGGCCATGCCGATTACACCTACTGGCAGAAGTACGGCATCCGCGACTATCGCGGCGGCGGCCGCTCGTCGGCGCGCGAGACGGCGGTGCGCGTCGCCGCCGGCGCCATCGCCAGGAAATGGTTGCAGGAGCGTTACGCGATTACGGTGCGCGGCTGGATGAGTGAGTTGGGGCCGATCGCCATCCCGTTCGTCGATGCTTCCGTCATCGACAGCAATCCGTTCTTCGCGCCCAATGCCGCCATCGTTCCCGAACTGGAGGCCTACATGGACCGGTTGCGCAAGGCTGGTGACTCGGTGGGAGCGAGGATCGAGGTGACGGCGACCAACGTGCCGCCGGGCTGGGGCGACCCGGTCTATGGCCGACTCGACGCCCAGATCGCCTATGCGATGATGGGCATCAACGCCGTCAAGGGGGTGGCGATCGGCGCCGGTTTCGCCGCCGTCGCCCAACGCGGCAGTGAACATGGCGACGAGCTGACGCCACAAGGATTTTTGAGCAACCACGCCGGCGGCATTCTCGGGGGCATTTCCTCCGGGCAGGAAGTCACCGTCAGCATCGCCATCAAGCCGACGTCGAGCATTCGTCTGCCGCGCCGTTCGATCGACCTGGCGGGGGCGCCGACCATCGTCTCGACCGTAGGGCGCCATGATCCCTGCGTCGGCATCCGCGCCACGCCGATTGCCGAAGCCATGCTGGCGCTGGTGCTGATGGATGCGGCCCTGCTGCACCGGGCGCAGTGCGCCGATGTGCGCTGTCCGACCCCGGCCATCCCTGGCAAATTAGCCGCTTAGCCGCTAAGCCGGCCGATCTCGCCTGATAGAATTCAGCCATTCACAGTCAATAATTCGACAAACTCGGGAGGTAAACATGCGCGTTGAGCACCACGACCTGTACAGCGAATTTCCGGAAATGCGCGATGCCATCGACGCCCTCAGGGCGAAGAGCGGGCATTTCGCCGGGTTGTTCGGCCGCTACGACCGACTGACCGGCAAGGTCGAGGATCTTGAAGAACATGACATGCCCGTTGCCGACTTCACGCTGGAAGACATGAAAAAAATGCGCGTCAGGCTGAAGGATGAGATTTATCAGTTGCTGCTGGTTTTTCGGATCGGCCAGAAGCACTGCGCCTGATCGCTGCCAGCTTTTTTCCGGGGGCGGCGGCGTCCGGCGATTTGTTTCCGCTTCATTTAACGTAGGCGTCGCATGCTGGCTTCTCCCCTCGGACGCCTGGGTGTCTGGTATTTCTTCTACTTCGCCTTTGTCGGCGCTTTCGCGCCGTTTTTCACTCTGTATCTCCAGGATGTCGGTCTTTCCGCTTGGGAGATCGGCGTATTGATGTCGGTGCCGCAGGTGATGCGTCTGGTGGCGCCGAACCTGTGGGGCTGGTTGGCCGACCACTTGGGCCACGGCGGCCACCGGGTGCGAATTGTCCGTCTGGCCGCCTTGTTTTCCGCGCTGGGGTTTGCCGGCTTTTTCTTCACCCGGGATTACGTCCCGATGTTGCTGGCGATGGCCCTGGTCTGGTTTTTCTGGAGTGCCGCGCTGCCCCTGGTCGAGGCCATGACGCTCGACTATCTGGCGGAACACCCCGACCGCTACGGACGGATTCGCCTCTGGGGTTCCATCGGCTTCATTGTCAGCGTGTTGGTGATCGGCGCGCTGCTCGACTACCTGCCGATTGCCGCCCTATTGTGGGCCATCCTGGCCATTCTGGCGAGCGTGCTGGCGAGCGCCCTGACCCTGCCCGATGCAAAAGTCGGCGTTGGCGGGACGGCGCCGCCACTCTCCGGTTTGCTCAAGCGCCCCGAGGTGCTGGCGCTACTGGCGGCGTGTTTTTTCATGGCGGTGGCCCACGGCCCGCTCTATGTCTTTTATTCGATCCATCTAGTGGACCACGGCTACGGCAAGATGGCGGTCGGCCTGTTCTGGTCACTCGGCGTGCTGGCCGAGATTGGCGTGTTCATGGCCATGCCGCGCCTGATGCGGCGGGTGCCGTTGCGCCGCATCCTGCTGGCGAGCTTTGCCCTGGCGATATTGCGCTTCCTCCTGATCGGCTGGGGGGCGGATTCGCCGCTGCTGTTGGTCATCGCGCAGCTCCTGCACGGCGCGACCTTCGGGGCCTACCATGCAGCAGCCATGGCGGTGCTGACGCGCTGGTTTGTTTCACGGCAGCAGGCGCGGATTCAAGGTATTTACGGCAGCATTTCGTTCGGCGCCGGCGGCATGGTTGGCGGCATTGTCAGCGGCGCGGTCTGGGGTAGTCTGGGCGCCGGAATCACCTACACGCTGGCCGCGCTCTGCGCTGTCTGCGGCTGGTGGCTGGTTTGGCGCAGCCCGGCCGCGGCATGGCCTGTGAGATAATGAAAGTTCATGTGCCGGATTGCTGTATTCAAGGAGACGATTATGAAAATATTGATGCTCATCCTCGCTTTCGCCGCCTTCGCCCTGGTCGGTTGCAATACCGTGCAGGGCATTGGCAAGGACATCGAAAAAGGTGGCGAAGCGATTCAGAAGGCTGTCAAGTAGATTGCAGGCGGCCGCAACGGACAATCCTGCTTATTCAAATAGGAAGAATTTAATGAAAATCTGTGTTCTCCCGGGCGACGGTATCGGCCCGGAAATTACCGCCGAGGCGGTGCGCGTACTCAAGGCGCTCGACCTGAAAATGGAGATGGAAGAGGCGCTGCTGGGCGGCTGCGCCGTCGACGCCACCGGCAATCCCTATCCTGAAGCCACGCAAAAGCTGGCGCGGGCGGCCGATGCGGTGCTGCTCGGCGCCGTGGGCGGCCCGCAGTGGGACAACCTGCCGCGCGAACAACGCCCGGAGCGCGGCCTGCTCGGCATCCGCAAGGATCTCGGCCTGTTCGCCAACCTGCGTCCGGCGATTCTTTATCCCGAGCTCGCCAACGCCTCGACGCTCAAACCCGAAGTGGTGGCTGGTCTCGACATCCTGATCGTCCGCGAACTGACCGGTGACATCTATTTCGGCCAGCCGCGCGGCATCGAGGTGAGGAACGGCGAGCGCGTCGGCTTCAACACCATGATCTACTCCGAAAGTGAGATTCGCCGCATCCTGCGCGTCGCTTTCGACGCCGCCATGAAACGCAACAAGAAAGTCTGCTCGGTCGACAAGATGAACGTGCTCGAATGCACCCAGTTATGGCGCGATGTCGCCATCGAGGTGGGCAAGGAGTATCCGGAGGTTGAACTGTCGCATCTGCTCGTCGACAATGCCGCCATGCAGTTGGTGCGCGCGCCGAAGCAGTTCGACGTGATGGTGACCGGCAACATGTTCGGCGATATTCTTTCCGACGAAGCGTCGATGCTGACGGGTTCGATTGGCATGCTGCCCTCGGCCTCCCTCGATGCCAACAACAAGGGGATGTACGAACCTTCGCACGGCTCGGCGCCGGATATTGCCGGCCAGGGCGTGGCCAATCCGCTGGCGACGATTCTGTCGGCTGCCATGCTGTTGCGCTATTCCTTTGCCAATGAAGCGGCCGCGCAGCGCGTCGAGGGCGCGGTGAAAAAAGTGCTGGCGCAGGGCTTCCGTACCGGCGATATTTACGAGCCCGGCACCCAGCGCGTCGGCACGCGGGAAATGGGCGACGCCGTGTTGGCGGCGCTGTAAACAATCTGAAGAGGTGAGTGTCATGAAGAAAGTAGGTCTGGTGGGCTGGCGCGGCATGGTCGGCTCGGTCCTCATGCAGCGCATGCGCGAGGAAAACGATTTTGCCTTGATCGAGCCGGTGTTTTTTACGACATCGAATGTCGGCGGCCAGGCGCCGGCCGAAGCCGGCGGCGCACCCTTGAAGGATGGAATGGACATCGCCGCGCTCAAGCAGATGGACATCATCATCACCTGCCAGGGCGGCGACTACACCAAGGCGGTGTTCGGGCCGCTGCGCGCCAGCGGCTGGGATGGCCTGTGGATCGACGCGGCCTCGACGCTGCGCATGGCCGACGATGCGATCATCATCCTTGATCCGGTGAACCTCGATGTGATCCAGGCGGGGCTGGCCCGTGGCGTGAAGAACTACATCGGCGGCAACTGTACGGTGTCGCTGATGCTGATGGGGTTGGGCGGCCTGTTCCGCAACGATCTGGTTGAATGGGTTTCCGCCATGACCTATCAGGCGGCCTCCGGCGCCGGCGCCCAGAACATGCGCGAGCTGATCGCCCAGATGGGCGTGCTGCACGATGCCGTCAAGGCCGAGCTGGCCGACCCCGCCTCGGCCATCCTCGACATCGACCGCAAGGTGGCCGAAACCATGCGCTCCGCCGCGTTTCCGACCAAGAACTTCCGTGGCATGCCGCTGGCCGGCAGCCTGATCCCGTGGATCGACGTGCCGGTTGAGGGGGGGCAGTCGAAGGAGGAGTGGAAGGGTGGCGCCGAGTGCAACAAGATTCTCGGTCGACCGGCGTTTCGCACTGCCGGCAGCATCCCCATCGATGGCCTGTGCGTGCGTGTCGGCGCCATGCGCTGCCATTCGCAGGGGCTGACCATCAAGCTCAGGAAGGATGTGCCTCTGGATGAGCTTGGCGACATCATCGCCCAGGGTAACGACTGGGTGAGGGTCGTCCCCAACGAGCGCGAGATTTCCGAGCGCGAATTGACGCCAGCCGCCGTCACCGGCACGCTGACCGTGCCGGTCGGGCGTCTGCACAAATTGGCGATGGGGCCGGAATATCTGGGCGCGTTCACCTGCGGTGACCAGTTGTTATGGGGCGCGGCCGAACCCTTGCGGCGCATGTTGCGAATTTTGCTCGCTTGAATGAAGATGGCAAGGTAATGCAAAGGTTGAGCTTGCACCGTTAAGGCCATGATGTTATTTTGCTTTCCGCTAACACCCGCTGACGCGGTCGTTGGCCTGTTCAAAAGCTGTGTTTTAAGTGTGGTCTAACCAGTCCCCAGCGGGGAGGCATTGTGAATAAACCAGGCAAATCAACGTCAACCAAGGCATCACTGCGGGTATCGCTGCTGGCGGCATTGCTGACATCCGCTTGGGGTGTCGCGGGTGTTTCAGACGCGCAGGCGGCGGGCCTGGGCAAGCTCACGGTGTATTCGGCCATCGGTCAGCCGTTGAATGCCGAGGTGGCGCTGACGGCGACGCCGGAAGAAATGTCCGCGCTGTCGGCCAAGCTGGCTTCGCACGACGACTTCAAAAAAGCCGGCATCGAATTCATGTCGGCACTCTCCGGTCTGCGCATGATTGTGGCGAAGCAGCCAGACGGCCAGCCCGTGCTGAAATTGACCACCGAGCGGCCGCTCAATGAGCCTTTTTTGCATTTTCTCGTCGAACTGAACTGGACTGCGGGCCGTTTGGTGCGTGAATACACCTTCCTGCTCGACCCACCAGAAATGCTGCAGGTGGCCAAACCAGCCTCCGTGGTCACCCCCGTCGTTCCTCAAGCGGTTCTTCCGATCATTCCGCAAGCAGCGCCGGCGGCGTCCCCCAAGGCGCAGGCCGAACCCCGCCCCGCGCGTTCCGCCGATGCCACGCCGACCATTATTCCCAAACCCGCCAAACCGCGCGCCGCTCCGACAAGCGAGCCGTCGGTCGTCATGCCAAGCACCGGCGAGCGTCAGGTCAAATCCGGCGATACCCTGAGCAAAATTGCCCGGGAGAACAAGCCGGCGACCGTCGGCCTCGACCAGATGCTGGTGGCGCTGTTCAACAGCAACCGCGAGGCCTTCGACGGCAACAACATGAACCGCCTGCGTGCCGGCAGGATTTTGCGTCTGCCCGATCCCGGCGAGGTGGCTGGCGTCGATGCTGGCGAGGCGCGCAAGTTGATTGTTGCGCAGACCGCCGATTTCAACGCTTACCGACGCAGCCTTGCCGCCGCCGCCGCGCTGGCTCCGGCCACCGAGACGCAGCCGCAGCAACGCGCCGCCGGCAAAATCAAGCCGCAGATCGAGAGCAAGGCACCGCCTGTCGCGACCAAGGACAAGCTGGAAGTTTCGCCCACCGAAGCCGCAAAATCCGCCGGGGCCGCCAAAACCCCCGGAGCAACGAGCAAGGCCGCCCTTGAAGAAGATTTGATTGCGCGTGACAAGGCTTTGCGCGAGGCTTCCGGCCGGATTGTGGAACTTGAAAAAAATCTCGAAAACCTCAAGCATCTGGTTGAGCTGAAGAGTCAGGCCGGCGCCCAGGTGCAGCAGCAGGCGCAGGCCGCCTTGCCCCTTTCTCCCGTGGCTCCCGTTGTAGAAAAGCCAGCGGAAGCTCCTCCAGTGGCCAAACCAGCCGAACCGCCGCCCGCAGTCATCGCGCCGTCCGAGCCTGCGGCGAAAAAACCGGCGGCCCCGCCGCCACCGCCGCCGGAACCCAGCTTTGTCGAAGAAAACCCCGAGCTTGTTTTTGGCGGCGGCGGATTGCTCGCCCTGCTGCTCGGCTATCTGGGTTTTTCCGCCTATCGCAGGAAAAAACAAGCGCGGGAAGAGGTTGCGCAGCATGATGAACCCGGCGTTGCCGGTGCCCCGGCGGCTCGCTTTGGCGCGGTAGCCGGCGCCGCCAGCGAAAGCGTGGATAGCGGTGAAGTCTCCATCCAGGGCGACTTCAGCGAAGGCGGCGTGCTGACGACCGCGGAAAGCGTCGATCCGGTCGCCGAAGCTGAGGTCTACATGGCCTACGGTCGCGACAGCCAGGCCGAGGAAATTTTGTTGGAAGGTCTCAAGACCGATCCGACACGCACGGCCATTCATCTCAAACTGCTTGAGATCTATGCCAATCGCAAGAGTGTGCCCCGCTTTGAATTCGTGGCGAGCGAACTGCATGGTCTGAATGGCGGCAAGGGGCCCGACTGGGACAGCGCTGCCGCGCTGGCGGCTGGCCTGGGCCTGACGGGCGGACTATTCGCGGTCGCGGCGGCGGCGAGTCCGGCGGTTTTCGCTCCTGCCGAGTCGGCTCTGGCAGCGGAAGCGCAACCCCCTGCCGATGAGGAGGTCGGTTCTTTCGATTTTGATCTCGATCTTGGTACCGCCAGTGGGGTCAGTGGAGACAGTGGAGTCAGTGTATTGGCAGTTGCCGCGGAACCGGTTGCGCAGCAACCCGCAGCCGAAGCGGCTGGCCTCGATTTCGACTTCGACCTGGGTTCGCCGACACAGAATCCGCCGTCCGTCGAGGAGGCTGAAACCGCGGCAGTTGAAGGCAATGCCGTCGAGTTTTCACTGGATATCGGCAGTTCGGCCGAGGCCGCGGCAGTGGAGCCCGCGGTTGCCGCCGGCAATGAGATCGAATTCGATCTCGATTTGGGGTCTGCCCAGGTGACTCCGGTCGCCGCCGAGACTGTTGAACCCGTTGCGCAAAACGGTGTGGGCGAGCTTGATTTCAATTTCGATCTGGAGTTGGGGGCCGAAGAGCCAACACCGGTCGGCGTCGAAACCGAGCCCCGCGCAACCGCAACGGGCGCCAAACCGCTTGTCGCGTTTGATCTTGCGGGCATCAATTTCGATTTGGGTGAGTCTGCACCGATGGGTTCCGCGGCAGAGCAAGGTGCGCCCGCCGAGGAGGCAACCGAGATGGCGGAAGAGGCAGCGCCAGCGGTTGAGCAGGATGCAGCACCCAAAGAGGTTGCCGCGGAAACGGAAACGGATGACTCGGAAGTGGCGACCAAGCTGGAACTTGCCCTGGCCTATGAGGAAATGGGCGATCGGGAAGGCGCACGCGAATTGCTGAATGAGGTTCTCAACGAGGGTAGCTCAGCCCAGCAGGGCCAGGCGCGCGCGCGACTCGATCAGTTGGATCTTTGACCCGCGGGTCACCGCAGCCACGGCGCTTCCCGACGCCGTGGCCAATCTCTCCGATGTGGCATCCGGTATCACTGTTGCTTTCATGGCTGGCCTTTGCCTTGATTTTGCAATGGTTGCCGCCAGGTCTGCTGGTGGGACTCGCCGCGTTATGTCTTGTGCTGGCGCTGACTTTGGCGGCAGAACGCAGTCGTAATCTGCTCATGCGTTCGCGCTGGTTGCTGTTGTCGCTGGCCATACTGTTCCTGCTGCTTACCCCTGGCGAATTCCTGCCGGGTATTGGCGGTGATCTGCGGCTGACCTACGAAGGGTTGTGGCATGCCGGGGAGCAGTTGAGTCGCTTGCTGGCGATGCTGGCTAGTCTGGCCTTGCTGCACGAGAAAGTCGGCACGCACGGCCTTTTGACCGGACTTTATTGCTTGCTGGGGCCGTTCCCCTGGCGTGATACGACCGTCGCCCGCCTGATGCTGGTCATTGAATTAGTCGAGCAAAAGCAGCCAATCGGCTGGCGGGAATGGCTGATGGCGGAACAATCCGCGGCGACTGCCCCTGAAAGTTATCATCTGCCGATGCCGTCGTTTCACTGGCGGGATGGCTTGCTGATCGGCAGCCTGCTGGTCGCGATGGCCGTCGCGGGGTTCTGGCGGTGACTATATTCCCCCCCGCAAACGCCGCTATGCGGCGTTCTCCCCCCAGGGGGCCAAGAAACACTTGGGGCGCCCCGGCGTGTTTCTTGTGAGAATCGCGCTCGGCCTCGAATACGACGGTGCGGGATTTTCCGGCTGGCAGTCTCAGCCTGGCGGCAATACCGTGCAGGATGTCCTGGAGGCGGCGCTGGCGCGGATCGCCGGTGCGCCGCTCAGGGTCGTTTGCGCTGGACGAACCGATGCCGGGGTCCATGCGCTTGCCCAGGTTGTGCATTTTGATGCCGCGCTGGAGCGTCCCATCACGGCCTGGGTGCGCGGAACCAACGCCTTTTTGCCGGCGGCGGTGGTGGTGCGCTGGGCCGTGCCGGTTGCCGACGATTTCCATGCGCGGTTTGCCGCGCGTGCGCGCGCCTATCGCTACGTTCTGCTCAATCGACCCGAGCGCCCCGGCGTTTTTGCCGGGAAGGTGGGCTGGTGCCATCGTCCACTGGATGTCGCGGCGATGCAGGCGGCGGCGGCCTGCCTGGTTGGCGAGCACGATTTTTCCGCTTTTCGGGCGTCAGGTTGTCAGGCCAAGTCGCCGGTCAAGACGCTCTATCGCTTTGACATTGCCAGGGAGGGCGACCTGATCCTGTTTGACTGTTGCGCGAACGCCTTCCTTCACCATATGGTAAGGAATCTCGTTGGCGCCCTGGTCTATGTCGGCATGGGACGCCGCTCGCCGCAGTGGCTGGGCGATTTGCTGGCGACCCGTGATCGGTGCCTGGGTGCGCCGACCTATGCACCGGATGGGCTTTATCTCGCCGGAGTGGATTACGGCGATGCGTGGGGATTGCCTCGGCGGGGACGTATCATGGCGCACTTACCGTTGCCTATCTATTGAATCATGGGACGAACCCGTATCAAGATTTGCGGTATCACCCGCGCCATGGACCTCGATGCCGCCCTGCGCGCGGGTGTCGATGCCATCGGTTTTGTGTTTTACCCGCCGAGTCCGCGCGCGCTGTCCCTGGAGGTGGCCGCCGATCTGGTGCGGCGTGTGCCGCCCTTCGTGGCCCGCGTTGGCCTGTTCGTCAATGCCGAGCCTGCCAGCGTGCGGCAGACTTTGGCGGCCGCTCCCATCGATCTCCTGCAGTTTCATGGCGAAGAAGATGCGCGGTACTGCGAACAGTTTGGCTTGCCCTATCTCAAGGCGGCGCGAGTTCGCCCGGAACTCGATCTGCTAGAATTCGCCCGCGCTTATCCGTCAGCCCAGGGCTTGCTGCTCGACGCTTGGGTAGAGGCGTACGGCGGAGTGGGTCAGTCCTTCGACTGGTCGCTGATTCCGCGGAATTTGCCGTTGCCAATGGTGCTATCCGGCGGTCTTCATGCCGGCAACGTCGCTGAAGCTGTGGCTAAAATACATCCTTGGGCGATAGATGTCAGCAGCGGTGTCGAGTCTGCCAAGGGGATCAAAGATGCCGACAAGATCGCCGCATTCGTTGCGGCAGTGAGAACAGAAGATGCCAGATAATCAATACAATATGCCAGACGATCATGGGCATTTTGGCAAATATGGCGGCATTTTTGTTGCCGAAACGCTGATTCCTGCCCTGGCGGAACTGGGCGCTGCCTATGCTGCTGCCAAAGCCGATCCTGCTTTCCGGGCCGAGTTCGAGTACGAATTGGCTCATTACGTAGGTCGTCCCAGCCCGATCTACCATGCCAGGCGCTGGTCGGAACGGCTGGGGGGCGCGCAGATCTATCTCAAGCGCGAAGACCTCAATCACACCGGCGCCCACAAAATCAACAACTGCATTGGCCAGGCACTCTTGGCGCGGCGCATGGGCAAACGGCGGGTGATTGCCGAGACCGGCGCGGGTCAGCATGGCGTCGCTTCCGCGACTGTCGCCGCGCGTTATGGCATGGAGTGCGTGGTTTACATGGGCAGCGAGGACATCAAGCGTCAGGCCGCCAACGTTTACCGCATGAAATTGCTGGGCGCCAAAGTAGTGCCGGTCGAGTCGGGGTCGAAAACCCTCAAGGATGCCTTGAACGAGGCCATGCGCGACTGGGTGACCCATGTTGCCGATACCTTCTACATCATCGGCACGGTCGCGGGGCCCCATCCATATCCGATGATGGTGCGCGATTTCCAGGCGGTGATCGGCCGGGAGTGTCTTGGCCAAATGTCGGCGCTGGCGGGACGGCAACCCGATGCGGTGATTGCCTGCGTCGGCGGCGGCTCCAACGCCATGGGGATTTTTTACGATTACATCCCGCATGCGGCGGTCAAACTGGTTGGTGTCGAGGCGGCGGGGCATGGCATGGCCAGTGGCAAGCATGCCGCTTCACTGACGGCCGGACGCCCCGGCGTTCTCCACGGCAACCGCACCTATCTGCTGCAGGACGCCAACGGCCAGATCATCGAAACCCATTCGATTTCCGCCGGGCTCGACTATCCCGGCGTCGGCCCAGAGCATGCCTGGCTGAAGGACACCGGCCGGGCGGAATATGTCACCGTGACCGACGCCGAGGCGCTGGCCGCCTTCCACGATTTGTGTCGCGACGAGGGCATCATCCCGGCCCTCGAATCCAGCCACGCGCTGGCCTACGCGACGCGGCTGGCGCCGACGCTGCCGAAAGATAAAATCCTGCTCGTCAATCTGTCCGGCCGGGGTGACAAGGATATGCATACGGTTGCTGAAAAATCGGGGATTCAGTTCTGATCATGGGTCAGGATGACAAACTGTTGATGCGCATACTCAGCGGCTTGGCGGATGCAAACATCAGTTTCGACGAATTGTGTGTTCTCTTGAGACAACTTGGCTTCGCGGAGAGAATCAGGGGCAGTCATCATATGTTCCGTCGTGAAGGGGTGAGCGAACTTGTCAATCTCCAGCGCGATGGAAATAAGGCCAAGCCATATCAGGTAAGGCAGGTGCGTGCCGTGGTCGTGCGGTATCGATTGGCGAAGGAGCAATGATGGATCGCTACGAAGTAATCATTTACTGGAGCGACGATGATGCCGTTTTTGTCGCCGAGGTTCCGGAGTTGCCGGGTTGCATGGCGCATGGGGGGAGCAGGCAGGAGGCGCTAAAAAATACCGATGATGCCATCGGCTTGTGGGTTGATACGGCACGCGAGTTCGGTCGTCCCGTTCCCGAGCCCAAGGGCGCCCGGCTGATGTATGCCTAACTTTCATGGTCGGCAAGCCCACCCCCGTGCCATGAAATCCGTTAAAAGCAATAAAACGCCCCCCACCCCCAGCCCCCGCCCCAAGGCGGGGGTCAAAGTTTGTTCGCTGCGCTCATGGGGTTACTCGGCGTCAAATTGCGTATTTCACGTTAACCTTGCTGATTTATGGATGACTGAATGAGCCGCATCACAACGACATTTGAGAAACTCCGGTTGCGGGGCCTGCATGGAAAAAGAGCGGCGCTGATTCCCTTCATCACCGCCGGCGATCCCGAGCCCGGGCAGACCGTGCCGCTGATGCGGGCGCTGGTCGCGGGTGGCGCCGACATCATCGAACTCGGTGTGCCGTTTTCCGATCCGATGGCGGATGGGCCGACGATTCAGCGGGCTTCCGAACGTGCGCTGTCTTGCGGCGTCAGCCTGCGCGCCGTGCTGGGCATGGTGCATGAGTTTCGCAAGACGGACAAGACGACGCCGGTGGTGCTGATGGGTTACGCCAATCCCATCGAGGCCTATGGCAGCGAGGCTTTTGCCCGTGATGCGCAGGCCGCCGGTGTCGATGGCGTGCTGGTGGTTGACTACCCGCCGGAGGAATGCGCCGAGTTTTCGCGCTTGCTAAAGCAATTTTCCATCGATCCGATTTTCCTGCTGGCGCCGACCTCGGTCGCGGCGCGCTTTGCCGACGTGGCCCAACTGGGCAGCGGCTATATCTATTATGTTTCGCTCAAGGGCGTGACCGGGGCGGCGACCATCGACCTTGACGAAGTGGCGCGGCGCATTCCGCAGATTCGCGCCAAGGTCGGCATGCCGGTCGGCGTCGGCTTCGGCATCCGCGACGCCGCCAGCGCGGCCCGCATCGCCAGCGTCGCCGACGCCGTGGTCATCGGCAGCAAAATCATCGAAATCATCGAGCAGGCGCCTGCCGGCACGGCACCGGCTCGCGTGACCGAATTTTTGCGTGAAGTGCGCACGGCCATGGACGCGGAAGGGTAAAAGTATGAGTTGGCTACAAAAACTGCTGCCGCCGAAGATCAAGCGCGCTATCGGTGCGAGTGGCACGCGGAAGTCCATGCCCGAGGGGTTATGGAGCAAGTGTCCCGCCTGCGAGGCGGTGTTGTATGCCACCGACCTGGCGCAGAACCTCAATGTTTGTCCCAAGTGTGCTCATCATCACCGCCTGAAGGCGCGCGAACGGCTTGATTTGTTGCTCGATGCCGAAGGTCGGCACGAGATCGGCGCCGAGGTGTTGCCGCTCGATGCGCTCAAGTTCAAGGACAGCAAGCGCTATCCCGATCGGCTGGCGGCGGCCCATGAGGACACGGGCGAATCCGATGCCATGGTGGTGATGCAGGGCGCGATCAAAACCCTGCCGGTGGTGGTGGCCTGTTTCGAATTTGAATTCATGGGCGGCTCGATGGGCTCGGTGGTCGGCGAGCGCTTCGTGCGCGGCGTGAATGCCGCCATCGAGAATCAACTGCCCTTCATTAGCGTGACGGCTTCGGGCGGGGCGCGCATGCAGGAAGGTCTGTTGTCGCTGCTGCAGATGAGCAAGACGACGGCGGCGCTCACCCGGCTGGCGCGTCACAAACTGCCTTTTATCTCGGTGCTGACCGATCCGACCATGGGCGGCGTCTCGGCTTCGTTCGCCTTCATCGGTGACGTCGTCATGGCCGAACCGGGCGCGCTGATCGGCTTTGCCGGGCCGCGCGTGATCGAACAGACCGTGCGCGAAACCCTGCCCGAAGGGTTCCAGCGCGCCGAATTCCTGCTTGAAAAGGGCGCCATCGACATGATCGTCGACCGGCGCGAGATGCGCGACCGGCTGGCGGCCGTGCTGACCCTGTTGCAGCGGATCCCCGCCGTTTGATCGAGCACGGCCTGGCAGATTGGCTGGATCATCTCGAACGTCTGCACCCGCGCGGTCAGGCGGGCATCGAGCTTGGGCTGGAACGCGTGCGGCAGGTCGGCGCTGTCTTGCGGCAGCGCCAGGACTGCCCGGTCATCACCGTGGGCGGGACCAATGGCAAGGGTTCGACCTGCGCCATGCTCGAAAGCATTTTGCTGGCCGCCGGCTATCGCGTCGGCGTTTACACCTCGCCCCATCTGCTGCGTTACAACGAACGGGTACGCCTGAATGGCGCGCCGGCGGATGACGCCGACTTCCGTGCGGCGTTTGAGCGGGTCGAGGCGGCGCGCAGCGGCGTGCCGCTCACCTATTTCGAGTTCGGCACGCTGGCGGCCTGGGAAATGTTTGCCGTCGCCGGGCTCGACGCGATCATCCTTGAAGTCGGCCTCGGCGGCCGGCTTGATGCCACGAACATATATGATGCCGACTGCGCCATTGTGGCTACCATTGGGCTGGACCACATGGATTATCTTGGCCCGACCCGCGAACATATCGGGCGCGAAAAGGCCGGCATCTGCCGTGCCGGTCGGCCGCTGATCTGCGGCGATGCCGAGCCGCCGCAAAGTCTGACAGAAACCTGCCGTCTCGCCAGCGCCGACTTTTGGCGGCTGGGGCGAGATTTTGGCTTCCAGCGTCAGGAAGGGCAGTGGCAGTACTGGGGGCGCGATGAGCGCCGGTTGAGCGGCCTGGCCTTCCCGGCCTTGCGCGGGGATTGCCAGTTGCACAACGCCAGTTGCGCGATTGCCGCGTTGTATGCCTTGCATGACCGGCTGCCGGTTGCGGTACAGGATATCCGGCGCGGCCTGGCCGAAGTCGCGGTGGCCGGCCGCTGCCAGGTCTTGCCGGGGCGGCCGCAGGTCGTGCTCGATGTCGCCCACAACCCGCAGGCCGCCGCGGCGCTTGCGGCGAGTCTCTCCAGCATGGACTTTGCGCGGACCTCCTGGGCGGTGTTCGGCATGATGGCCGACAAGGACATTGTCGGCGTGATCGCGGCGATCCGTCATCGGGTCGACCGCTGGCTGCCCTGCGATCTGCCGGGGCAACGCGCGGCGACTGCCGCCGCCCTTGCCGAGCTCATCACAAAAGTCGGTATTGGCGAGACGGCAGGGCAGTTTTCCTCACCAGCGACGGCGCTTGCCCATGCAGAAGAGAAGGCGGGCGACGATGATAGAATCCTTGTCTTTGGATCGTTCCTGACGGTGGCGGGTGTGATGCGAACTCTCGGCCGTAATGCGTGACATGGCACAAGAAGATAAACGTAGCAATAAGGACGCACCCGGCGAATCCGGCGATGCCGCGACGCTGCTGAAAAAGCGCGCGCGGCGGCGGTTGATCGGCGCAGTGGCGCTGGCGCTTCTGGCCGCCATTGTTTTGCCGATGGTGATGGATCACCAGCCGGCGCCACCCCTGAAAGACATTCAAGTGCGCATCCCCAGTCCAGACGAGGGCGTGACGCAGCGCGTGACCGGCAAGCTTGCCGCGGTACAACCTACTTCCCCCGCCCCCGTCGAAAAACCCGAAACCAAGCCCGTTGCCAAGCCCGAAACCAAGCCTGAAGCCAAGCCCGTTGCCAAGGTCGAGCCAAAATCCGAAGCGCAGGCAGAACCCAGGTCCACCGCTGAAAAGAGCGGCGGCGAAGCCTGGGAGGTGCAACTGGGCGCCTATCAGAATCCGGCCAGCGTCACCATCCTGATCGGGAAGCTGAAGCAACTCGATTTGCCGACCTACACCGAAAAAGTTGATACCCCGAACGGGCCGCGCACGCGCGTGCGCGCCGGGCCTTTCCCCACCCAGGAGGCCGCCGTGAAGGCGCGGGAGCGGATCAAGACCATCGGCGTCGATGGTTCGGTGGCGAAAAAATAAGTGACGGTTTTTGATTTTGTCGTGATCGGGGTGGTGCTGCTATCCCTGGCCATTGGCGCCTGGCGTGGCGTGGTGAGTGAAATCCTGGCGCTGGTTGCCTGGGTGATGGCTTTTCTGGCGGCGCGTACCTGGGCGACCCCGGCGGGCGGTTGGCTGGCGACCGGTTTGGCTGATCCACTTGCTAAGCCGCTGGCTGAGCCGCTGATGCAGCAGGTGGTCGGGTTTGTTGCCATCTTTGTCGCCGTCCTGATACTGTTCGCCCTGGCGCGCTGGATGGTTTCGCTGTTGTTGCGGGCGGTTGGGTTGGCGCCGCTGGATCGGGTGCTGGGTTCGCTGTTCGGTATTGCGCGCGGAGTTTTGGTGGTGTGGGTTGGGGTGTTGCTGGCCGGGCTGACCGCCCAGCCGCAACAGCAGTGGTGGCGGCAGGCGGTGTTGGCGCCGCCGCTTGAAACGGCGGTGCTGGCGGCCAAGCCCTGGTTGCCGCCGGATTTGGCAAAACGGATTCGCTACCGATAGGGTTGAACAATGTGCGGTATTTTGGGCGTGGTAGCCACCACGCCGGTAAATCAGTTGCTCTACGACGGTTTGCAGGTTTTGCAGCATCGCGGTCAGGATGCAGCCGGCATTGCCACGGCGGAGGGCGGGCGCTTCCTCATGCACAAGGGGCCGGGGCTGGTGCGCGATGTGTTCCGCACCCGCAACATGCGTGGTCTGGCCGGCAACTGGGGCATCGGCCACTGCCGCTACCCGACGGCCGGCTCGGCTTACAACGCCGCCGAGGCGCAGCCCTTTTACGTCAATTCGCCGTTTGGGCTGATGCTGGCGCACAACGGCAACCTGACCAACGCCGAAATGCTGAAGCGCGACATGTTCCTGCAAGACCTGCGGCACATGAACACCAACTCGGATTCCGAGGTGTTGCTGAACGTTCTGGCGCACGAGTTGCAGGTGGCGTCGACGCAATACCAGGTCGATGCCGAAACCATCTTCAAGGCGGTGGCCGGCGTGCATCGGCGCGTCAAGGGCGCCTATGCGGTGGTGGCGATGATCGCCGGTTACGGCCTGCTGGCCTTCCGTGATCCCTATGGCATCCGTCCGCTGGTGATCGGCAAGAACGAGACGCCGCTGGGCATGGAATTCCTCGTGGCATCTGAGAGCGTGGCGATCGACACGCTCGGCTTCCAGTATCTGCGCGATGTCGAGCCTGGCGAGGCGGTGCTGATCGACACGCGCGGCCAGTTCATCAGCCGGCAGTGCGCGGCCAAGACCATGCATGCCCCCTGCATGTTCGAATATGTCTATCTGGCGCGTCCCGATTCGCTGATCGACGGCGTCTCGGTGTATGGCGCGCGCGTCAAGATGGGTGAGTTTCTCGCCGACAAGATTCGCCACACCATGCCGCACCTGGCCATCGACGCGGTGATCCCGATTCCCGATTCGAGCCGACCCTCCGCGCTCGAACTGGCCCGGCGGCTCGCGGTGCCGTACCGCGAGGGCTTCGTCAAGAATCGCTATATCGGCCGCACCTTCATCATGCCGGGGCAGGCCTCGCGCCGCAAATCGGTGCGCCAGAAGCTGAATGCCATGGCGCAGGAGTTTCGCGGCAAGAATGTGTTGCTGGTCGACGATTCCATCGTGCGCGGCACCACCAGCCGCGAGATCATCATGATGGCCCGCGAGGCCGGCGCGAAGAAAGTCTATTTCGCCTCGGCCAGTCCGCCGGTGCGCTTTGCCAATGTCTATGGCATCGACATGCCGACGCGCGCCGAACTGATCGCCTCCCATCGCAGCGACGAGGAAATCTGTCGCGAGATCGGCGCCGACGCCCTGATCTACCAGGACCTCGATGCGCTGAAAGTTGCCGTAAGCTCCCTCAATCCGGCGCTGACGCACTTCGATACCTCGTGCTTCGATGGCCATTACATCACCAACGACATCAGCGCGGATTACCTGGCCAGCGTTGAAAGCGCGCGCGGTAAGCCCAGCCCGCAACACGACAGCGATGACGAAGGCGGCCAACTGGACCTTAACCTGGTGAACTCTGCATGAACGATAAATCACGCTATCAGCTCGATACCCTGGCGGTGCGCGCCGGCCAGGAACGCAGTCAGTTTGGCGAGCATAGCGAGGCGCTCTATCTCACCTCCAGTTTCGTCTTCGCCAGCGCGGCGCAGGCGGCGGCGCGCTTTTCCGGTGAAGAAGAAGGCAACGTCTATTCGCGCTTCACCAATCCCACGGTCACCATGCTGCAGGAGCGGCTGGCCGCCCTGGAAGGCGCCGAGGCCTGCATTGCCACCGCCAGCGGGATGGCGGCGATCCTGTCGACCCTCATGGCGCTGCTCAAGGCCGGCGACCATATCGTCGCGGCGCGCGGCATCTTCGGCGCCAGCCAGCAGATGTTCGGCAACCTCATGCCGCGCTTCGGCGTCACCACGACGTTTGTCACCGGCAGTGCGCCGGCGTCCTTCCAGGCCGCGCTGCAGCCCAATACCAAACTCGTTTTCGTCGAAACGCCGTCGAACCCGCTCACCGAAGTGTTCGACATCGCCGCGTTGGCGGACATTGCCCATCAGGCGGGCGCGCTGCTCGTGGTCGACAACTGTTTCTGCACGCCGGTCTTGCAACGCCCGCTCGAACTGGGCGCCGATCTCATCATTCATTCGGCCACCAAATATCTCGACGGCCAGGGTCGCGTGCTGGGTGGCGCGGTGTGCGGCGGCAAGGGGTTGGTCGAGGAGGTCTTCAAGTTCATGCGCACGGCCGGGCCGACCCTCTCGGCCTTCAATGCCTGGGTTATCCTGAAGGGTCTCGAAACGCTCAAGATCCGCATGCAGGCGCAGTCAGCCAGCGCACTCGATCTCGCGCGCCGGCTCGAAGCCTTGCCCGGCGTGGCGCGGGTGTTCTATCCGGGCTTGCCCTCGCATCCGCAACATGCACTGGCCATGCGCCAGCAGGCGACGGGCGGCGCGATTGTCGCCTTCGAGGTGAAGGGCGGGAGAGCGGAAGCCTGGCGTGTCATCGATGCCTGCCGGATGCTCTCGATCACGGCCAATCTGGGCGACGTGAAAACCACCCTGACCCATCCGGCCTCCACGACCCACGGCCGCATTTCACCCGAGGCGCGCGCCGAATCCGGCATCACCGAAGGCCTGCTTCGCGTCGCCGTCGGCCTGGAAGCTGTCGACGACATCGAAGCCGACCTGCGGCGCGGCCTGAATTAACTTTCATGGCCGATAGCGCCACCCTGGCGCCAGATTTCGTATTTCGTTAATTCCTTGACTCCTGATTCCTGAAAATGAAACGTTCCCGCTTTACGCGTCGTACCCGACAGACCCCCGATACCGAGGAGTTGATCCGCCTCACCACGCAACTCAGCCTGTCGGGCAGCCGGCTGGAAGATGAATTCTGGGAGCGCAGACTGGCCGGTCTGGTCGAGCGTCTCCTGGCTGGCAATGACGAGACGGCATTGAATGCCGCGCTCGATCATCTTTACGGCGCGGGTGGCCGCGCCTATGACGAACTGGCCGACATGGTCGAATCCTGCGCGGAGTGCCGCCACTACACGATCGAGAGCGCCGGCGCCGATCAGGACGTGCTGCTGTTTGCCGCCCCGGTACTGGCCTGGTCGCGCTACGCCATCCCCTCCGGGCCGATCCCGGCGGAGGTGCTGGCCACTTTGCGCGTGCAACTGCAGGCTCATGTGCTGGCCGCCGATGTGCGTTTTGGCCTGGCCGATTTCTTTTACAGCCCGGATCAGCTGCCGCAAAGCTATAGCGACACGGCGGCGCTGACCGAAAAACTGACCAAATCCGCCTTGCACGGCCGCGACATTAAGCTTGATTCGACGGAAATGCCCGAAACGATCAACTTTTTGTCGGACACCCGTTATCTGATCGGCGTGCTCTGCGCGCCGGCCGGCGGGCCGCTGTTTCGCTGGCAGGAAGCGGACGGCAACCGCACCGAGGCGCACAAGCAGTGGCGCGGGCAGGGCGGTGAAGCGCTGCGCCCGCTCTTGCCCGCCTGTGCGCTCGAACCCTTGTTGCCGCAGTCATTCCATGCGGCGGTGCGTGAAGCCGACCGCGCCTCGCGGCCGTATTCGCTGCGCTCGGCCGTCTCTTTCCTGCAGACCACGCTCAATGTGAATGCCGCCAATCTGCACGCCGTGGTGGCGCCTTATTACGACCGGCAACTCGAAGAATTCCGCATCGGCTTCACCGTGGACGCGTCATCCGACGTGGTGCATGGCGTGGTCTGGCCCCTGCTCGAAAACGAGGACGAGGCCGCCGAGACCCCCGGCCAGATCGAGGCCGTGTTGCGCGAGGTCGGCGTGGCGGAGGTGCTGGTGCTTGATCACCGCTTCCCGCTCGAATATTGCGACGACTGCGGCGCACCCCTGTATCCGAATCCGGATGGCGAGCCGGTGCATGCCGAACTGCCGGAACAGGAAGAGGAAGCGGCGCCTCGGCATTTACACTAAGCATTCACACTGAACATTTGCCTAATCAATGACCGCGCCGTCGAGTCTCGATGAACTGATCGGGGCCTTGCGCTGTTTGCCCGGCGTCGGGCCGAAATCCGCCCAGCGCATGGCTTACCATTTGTTGCAGCACAACCCGCAAGGCGCCGAGCGGCTCGGGCGAGCCCTGGACAACGCCCTCCGAACCCTGCGCCGCTGCGACCGCTGCAATGGTTTCACCGAGGCGGCGATTTGCGATCGCTGCCTGTCTGCCAAGCGTGATCCGTCGCAGTTATGCGTGGTCGAGATGCCGGCGGATCTGAACACGATGGAGCAGACGCACGCCTATCGCGGCTTCTATTACGTACTGATGGGGCGGTTGAGTCCGCTCGACGGGGTCGGGCCGCGTGAACTGGCTTTTGACCGTCTGCTGGCCCGCGCTTGCGACGGCATGGTGAAAGAGGTAATTCTCGCCACCAACCTGACGCATGAGGGCGAGGCGACCGCGCATCACCTTGCCGAGATGCTGCACGCCCGGGGCATCAAGGTCAGCCGGATTGCGCGCGGCCTGCCGCTGGGCAGCGAGCTCGAATATTCCGACGCCGCCAGCGTGGCGCAGGCGCTGCAGGAACGCCGGGACTACTGATCGGCAACCTCATGGCAACCTCGCCCATTTAGTTCTTTAATCGCGTTACGCGCTTCGGTATAATCCGCTGGCTTTTTGATACTGACGATAAACAATACAGGAACCTCCCTCCATGAGCTGTGACGATAAGATGGATTGTGGCAGGCGTCGCTTGCTGGTCGCGACCGCGACCCTGGGTGGCGTGGCCGGCGTGGCGGTGGCCATTCCGTTTGTCAGCACCTTTGCCCCTTCCGAACGCGCCAAATCCGCCGGCGCTCCCGTCGAGGCCGACATCAGCAAGCTGGCACCAGGCCAGATGATGACCGTCGAATGGCGCGGCAAGCCGGTGTGGATCATCCACCGCACCCCGGAAATGCTCGACACGCTGACCAAGCTGACCGACAAGATGGCCGACCCGAAGTCGGGGCGGCCAATGCAGCCCGGCTACGCCAAGAACGAGCACCGCTCGATCAAGCCGGAGTTTCTCGTCGCCATCGGCATCTGCACCCACCTGGGCTGCTCGCCATCGGAAAAGTTCAAGACCGGCGCCGAGTCGGGCGTCACTGACGACTGGCAAGGCGGCTTTTTCTGTCCCTGTCACGGTTCGTTCTTCGATCTGGCCGGCCGCGTCTACAAGAACATGCCGGCGCCAGACAATCTCGAAGTTCCCCCGCACGTTTATCTGTCCGACGCCAAGATTCTGATTGGCGAAGACAAGAAGGGAGCCTAAGTCATGGGCGCCACCGAAAGCAATAAATACAAATCCGACGGCACGGCCGCTGGCGGCCTGCTGGAATGGGTCGATGCCCGCTTCCCCTTGATGTCGCTGTGGAACGACCATCTGGCCAAGTATTACGCGCCGAAGAATTTCAACTTCTGGTATTACTTCGGTTCGCTGGCGATGCTGGTGCTGGGACTCCAGATCATCACCGGCATCTTCCTGACAATGCACTATAAGCCGGATGCCGCGCTTAACGCCTCCGGCATTCCGGCCGCCTTTGCCAGCGTCGAATACATCATGCGCGATGTGCCCTGGGGCTGGCTGGTTCGTTACATGCACTCCACGGGCGCCTCGTTCTTTTTCATCATCATCTATCTGCACATGTTCCGCGGCATGCTCTACGGCTCCTACCGCAAGCCGCGCGAGCTGATCTGGATTTTTGGCATGCTGATTTACCTGTGCCTGATGGCGGAAGCCTTTCTGGGTTATCTGTTGCCCTGGGGTCAGTTGTCCTATTGGGGGGCGCAGGTGATTGTGAATATGTTCACCGCCATCCCGCTCATTGGTCCCGATCTGGCCCTGTTGCTGCGCGGCGATTATGTCGTTTCCGATGCCACGCTGAACCGTTTCTTCGCCTTGCATGTCGTCGCCATCCCGCTGGCGCTGGTTGCTCTGGTTGCCGCGCACATCATGGCGCTGCACGAGGTCGGCTCGAACAACCCGGACGGTATCGAGATCAAGAAGAAGAAAGGCCCGGACGGCATCCCGCTCGACGGCATTCCCTTCCACCCGTATTACACGGTGAAGGACATCGTCGGCATCGTGGCATTCCTGATGTTGTTCGCGATCTTCATCTTCTTCATGCCGGAAGGCGGCGGCTACTTCCTGGAATTCAACAATTTCTATCCCGCCGATCCGCTGGTGACGCCGCCCCATATCGCGCCGCTGTGGTACTTCTCGCCTTATTACTCGATCCTGCGCGCCAACACGGTGAATTTCTTCTGGATCGATGCCAAGCTTTGGGGGGTGATCTTCATGGGTCTGGGGACGGTGATCTTCGCCTTTCTGCCCTGGCTTGACCGCAGTCCGGTCAAGTCGATCCGCTATCGCGGCCCGCTGTTCAAGGGCGCGCTGACGATCTTCGTCGTCTGCTTCATCGCTCTGGGCGTCCTCGGCACCCTGCCGGCAACCCCGGGACTCACGCTGATTGCGCAGGTCTGCTCCATCCTCTACTTCGCCTTTTTCCTGCTGATGCCGATTTACACGTCGCTCGATAAATGCAAGGCCGAGCCGGAAAGGGTGACCGGATAATGAAAAAACTGTTCATTGCACTGCTGTTTGCGCCGCTCCTGGCTTTTGCCGCCGGTGCGGACGTCCGTCTGGACAAGGCGCCCGATCTATCGCGCGATTTGCCGGCCCTGCAAAATGGCGCGAAGGTCTTTGTCAATTACTGTCTCAACTGTCACTCGGCGTCCTATTACCGCTACAACCGCCTTACCGACATCGGCCTGACGGAACAGCAAATCAAGGACAACCTGCTGTTCACCGCGGACAAGGTGGGTGAACCCATGACCATCGCGCTGCGGCGTGCCGACGCAAAAGCGTGGTTTGGCGTCGCGCCTCCCGATCTGACCTTGATCGCCCGCGCCCGCACTTCCGGGGCCGGTTCCGGGGCCGACTGGCTCTACACCTATCTGCGCTCCTATCACCGTGACGATTCCCGGCCGACCGGCTGGAATAATCCGCTATTCCCCAACGTCGGCATGCCGCACGTCCTGTGGGAACTGCAGGGCGAGCAAGTCATGGGCGCCGACCACAAGCTGACGCTGGTCAAGCCCGGTCTGATGACCACGGCTGACTACGACGCCATGGTCGGCGATCTGGTCGGCTTCCTCACCTACATCAGCGAGCCGATGGCCAATTTCCGCAAGGTACTGGGCGTCGTCGTGCTGATTTTCCTTTTCATCCTGTTTATCGTTTCCTACGCGCTCAAGCGTGAATACTGGAAAGATATTCATTAACCCAACAGCGTGACCATACTGACATGGGACATCGAGATATGAATCCACCCGTCCGGCGCGTGGTGCGTGATTCTGACTACTCCTGGGGAACGAGTGCCATGATGAACCTGTACTCGGGCACGACCTGCCCGTTCAGCCATCGTTGCCGTATCGTTCTCTATGAAAAGCAGATGGATTTTCAGGTGATTGATGTTGATCTCTTCAACAAGCCCGAGGACATCGCAGTGATCAACCCGTATAACCGGGTGCCGGTGCTGGTGGATCGCGACCTCGTGCTTTACGAGTCGAACATCATCAACGAATACATCGACGAGCGCTTTCCGCATCCGCAGTTGATGCCACCCGACCCGCAAACCCGGGCGAAGGCGCGGCAGTTGCTACATACGATGGAACACGAGTTGTTCAGTCATATCGATGCGCTCGAACGCAACCTGAAGTCGGCGGACAAGTCGCGTGTGCATATCCGCGATCGACTGGTTGAACTGGTGCCCTTGTTCGCCAAGCAGAAATTCCTGCTCGGCGACGATTTTTCGATGCTCGACGTGGCCATCGCACCGTTGTTGTGGCGCCTGGATCACTATGGCATCGAATTGCCGAAGGCGGCGGCGGGCGTCATGAAGTTTGCCGAGCGCATTTTCTCGCGTCAGGGATTCATCGATGCGTTGACGCCGTCGGAAAAGGTGATGCGCCGCTGATTTTGGCGGTGCATTGCCTGACGCATTTTCCTCTAGAACGATGGCAACCACCAAGCCGTATCTGATTCGCGCCGTTCACGAATGGTGTCTGGACGAGGGGTTTACGCCTTACCTTGCCGTCCAGGTCGACCCGCGCACCCGCGTGCCGCGCGAATTCGTCAAGGACGGGCAAATCGTCCTGAACGTCGGCGTCGAGGCCACCCATAAACTGCTGATCGGCAACGTAGAGATCAGCTTTCAGGCCCGCTTCAACGGTGCATCCTTCCCGGTGTTGGTGCCGGTTTCTGCCGTGCTGGCCATCTACGCGCGCGAGAACGGGCAGGGCATGGCTTTCGAGGCCAGCCCAGAAAATGCGGCGGGTGAAGAAGTCGGCGCTGGCGGGACGGCGTCAGCCGACTCGCCACGTAGCATGGGGATGGCGAACCTGGAAGCCGCGACTGAAAAAACAGAGCCGCCCACGCCCCGCGGCAGCCACCTGACACGCATCAAATAACAGTGGCGCCCCCAGCACGAATCGAACGTGCGACCCCCTTCTTAGGAGGGGTAAATCCGATTTTACGGTTTTCCTGTCAACCGTGCGGCTTTCCGAGCGTTAAAGTTATCTGAATGTATTTTCGGAGGCAAAACGGAGGCAATTATGGCATCTTTCGAGCAGCGGGAATCAGGATTTTGGCAGGCGCGAATCCGGCGTAGGGGTCACGCACCGATCAGTAAATCGTTTCGCTCAAAGTCAGACGCTGAAGCGTGGGCAAGAAAGACAGAATCCGAGCTTGAGCGTGGTCTATGGCGTGACACGTCGGCAGTTGAGACCACGACGATTAGAGACCTGATTGACACGTATCGAGAGAAAGAGCTACCGGGAAAGCGGGGCCGGCACTTCGATAGCAGTCTCAAGCTACTGGATGATGAGCTAGGCAAATATCCATTGTCGGCACTGTCCAGCAAGATCATTGCCGATTTCAGGGATAAGCAGGTCAAGGCTGGCAGGGTGGCATCGGTGAGGAAAGAACTGGCCTTGTTGTCGCGCATGATCGATCTGGCAGGCCGGGAGTGGGGTGTTCCCTTAGCCGCCAACCCATGCAAGATGGTATCGAAGCCGGCAGAAGGTAGGGCGCGGGATCGGCGACTAAACCCCGGTGAACTCGGGCAGATGGTGGCCACGGCGGAAGATCGCCTGATGCTGCTTGTCTGCGTCGCTATAGAAACTGCCGCCCGACTCGGTGAGTTGCTGGCTCTGCGCTGGGCTGACGTGGATCAAACCACGATGACGCTGTACGGGATCGAGCAGCGAGGACTCAAGAATGGAGATGAAAAGCGGGTGGTGCCACTCTCCCATACCGCCGTTGCTGCCTTAGCCGATCTAAAGGCAATTCAGAAGGTTGAGAAAAGCAAGCTATCCGGTGGCAAGGTCATCAAGCTGGCCGACCAGCAGCTAGTGTTCGGTAGATATTGGAACTGTTCTGAGAGAGCCGGAAAGGCATGGCGTCGGGCGACCGCCAGGGCAGGGATTGACAACCTGCATTTTCATGACCTGCGCCACGAGGCCGCTTCCCGGTTGTTTGAAACCGGCGTTTTCGATGTGATGGAAGTCGCGGCGATTACCGGACACAAGACCTTGCAAATGCTCAAACGCTATACGCACCTGAAGGCCGAAAAACTGGCAGAGAAGATGCGGCGCATAGCGTGACAGCTAATGAGTTAAGATTGACATGCGTAACGTAACACTACACAATACGGAATGATTAAGACATTCCGGCATAAAGGGCTGCAAGTCTTTTTTGAGACGAGCAGCAAAGCTGGCATCCAGCCGCATCATGCGCCACGGTTAAAGCGGCAGTTAACGCGCCTCGACCTTGCAAAGAGTCATGAGGACATGAATGTGGCTGGCTGGAAACTGCACCCTTTATCGAATGGACATTGGTCGGTATGGGTCAACGGCAACTGGCGCATGACCTTCGCCTTTGAAGGATTTGACGCCATTCTGGTTGATTATCAGGACTACCACTAGGAACCAGGAGCAAAGATCATGACGCGAATTCACAATCCGCCCCACCCAGGGGAAACGCTGAGGGAAGATGTATTACCTGCCCTTGGTTTGACTGTGACTGATGCCGCCGAGCAACTGGGCGTGACACGCACTGCATTCTCGCGCGTAATCAATTGCCATGCTGCAATCTCCCCTGAAATGGCGCTTAGGCTTGAGGGTTGGCTCGGGGTTGAGAATGGGGGGCGAGCAGATCTATGGATCGCGCAGCAGGCGGCCTTCGATCTATGGCAGGCGCGGCAGGCTGGCATCCCGAAGGTGCATAAAGCTCCCGCCATTGCCGCATAGCTCTCCTATGCAGCACGCCGCAACTGCCTGGCGCGATCTCGCTGCTTCTTCCGCTCGCGTTGTACAAAATCAAGCGGCTCGTGGATCGTTCCGCCATGCCACCCGATGCCGCCAAACTCAAGCAGGTGCTCCGTCGACGGAACCTCAAGCACGTGGACAATGCAAAGCTCGACTTCACCAGCCGCTTTACGGCCAACAACAGATGACAGCTCACGGTAGAGTTCATCAGGCTTAATGCCTTGTGTGGCGAGCGCTGTCACAGCGGCGATTACCATGCCTGAGTAACGTCTCCCTGACAGTTCACCAGCGATTCCTGCTGCCCTGGCCTGCTCCATGGTCGCGCCATTTTTAAGCAAAGTGCGCGCGATCTCATGCCCTGCTGCGACGATGCCAAAAGCATGAATGTCGGCGACAGAATCAATAACTTCCTTTGATGCGCGAAGCGCTGCAAGTGATACCCGCATCAATTCACGCGAGCTTGCAATATCGTAATCAATTGCTGCATCGCTCATGATTTTCTCCTTCAGTTACGGTTAAAAAAACTCAAAAAACCAACTCAACCCCAGCCCAGCCCGCCGGGCTAGCTTTTAGAGAGTGGGGCGGTTTTGGCTTTGGCGGCGTCTGCGTATTTCGGTCGATGGTGAACACCCATTTCGGTTCAACGTGAACGCTGATTTCGGTTGATGGTGAACGGCTGTTTCGGTTGAACGTGAACACTTTTCGGGTTTTCCGAAATAGGTGTTCACGGTTCCGAAACAGGTGTTCACGCTGCCGAAATGGAAGGAAGAGAAGTCGAGGTAAGGGGTTGCGCATGACTAACCCACGGCAGCAAGCTCCGGAGATTTCTGGAGAGCAGGCATGCCGGCAAAGCGAGTACCCATGCGCAAGATCAAGGAAATACTTCGGCTCAAATTCAACGGTGGGTTGAGCCACCGACAAATCGTGGCGGCGCTGGGCATCAGCCTGGGCGCCGTCTCCAAAATCGTCAGTCGCGCCGAGCGCGAAGGCATGACTTGGCCGGTCATCGCCGACCTTGACGAATCCGACATCGAAACCCGGCTGTTCCCCAAGGCCGCGCCGGGGAAACGGAAACGCGCTCCACCCGACGGCGGACTGATCCACCGCGAGTTGCGGCGCAAGGGCGTCACCCTGCAACTGCTGTGGGAAGAGTATGTCGAAGCCCACGGCGGCGCCGCCAGCGGCGCCGCCAGCTACCGCTACACGCAGTTCTGCCAGCTGTATCGTGATTACGCGGGCCAGCTCAAACGCTCGATGCGCCAGGAGCACCGCGCCGGCGAGAAACTCTTTGCCGACTATGCCGGACAGACCCTGCCGATCCTCGATCCCGCCGGCGGTCCGGCCAGCGCCGCCCACATCTTCGTCGCCGTCCTGGGCGCGTCGAATTACACCTACGCCTGCGCCACGCTTGCGGAAGGCACCACCGACTGGATCGGTGGCCTGGTCGGCGCGCTGACCTATTTCGGCGGCGTCACCGAACTGATCGTTCCCGACAATCCCAAGGCGCTGATCTTTGACGCCAACCGCTACGAGCCGCGAGCCAACCGCACGGCACTGGACTTCGCCGCCCACTACAACACGGTAATGCTGCCGGCACGGCCAAGAAAGCCACAGGACAAAGCCAAGGTCGAAGTCGGCGTGCAAATCGTTGAACGCTGGATTCTCGCCCGCCTGCGCCATCGGCGGTTCTACTCCCTGCATGAGGTCAATATCGCCGTCGCCGAATTACTCGAAGACCTCAACCGCCGTCCGTTCAAGAAGCTTCCGGGCAACCGCCGCGAGTGGTTCGAGCGTCTGGACCAGCCGGCCCTCAAGCCCCTGCCCGCGCTGCGTTATCAGGTGGCCTTCTTCAAGCGCTGCCGGGTCAATATCGACTATCACATCGACATCGACGGGCACTACTACAGCGTCCCCCATGCGTTGGCCCGCCAGGAGGTCGAGGCGCGACTGTGTTCTGGCACGGTGGAGATTCTTCACCACGGCAAGCGCATCGCGAGCCACGCCAGAAGCGCCCAGCGGGGCGCGCATACGACGGTGGCCGACCATATGCCGGCGGCGCATCGCGCGCACCTGGAATGGACGCCGGGGCGCTTTCTGAACTGGGGCGCGTCGGTCGGCGTGGCGGTGGCGCAGGTGGTCCGCCATCTGCTGACCAACCGCCCGCATCCGGAAATGGGCTATCGCGCCTGCCTGGGCCTGCTGGCGCTGGCCAAGCAGTATGGCAACGAGCGACTGGAGGCCGCCTGTACGCGGGCGCTGGCGATCGGGGCGCCATCGCGCAAATCGGTGGCGTCGATCCTGAAGGCGGGGCTGGACAAGCACGCCGCGCCCAATGCCAAACAACTTGAACTGACTTTGCCTGAACACGCCAACGTGCGCGGGCCTGACTACTATCACTGACCTGGAGAACCCATCATGATGACTCACCACACCTTGACCCAACTGCGCACGCTCAAGCTCGATGGCATGGCGCGCGCCTTCGAGGAGCAATTGACCCTGCCGGCGAATGACAGCCTGTCCTTCGAGGAACGACTGGGCTTGCTGGTCGATCGGGAAATGACCTGGCGCGATTCGAAGCGTCTGGAGCGACTGCTCAAGGCGGCGCGCTTCAAGAGCGCCAACGCCTGCCTGGAGGATATCGACTATCGCGCCAGTCGCGGCATCGATCGGCGCTTGATTGCGAGCCTGGGCGCAGGCGACTGGATCCGCAACGCCCAGAATGTGATCCTGACGGGCAAGACCGGTTGCGGCAAGACGTGGCTGGCGTGCGCCCTGGGCAATCAGGCGTGTCGCCAGGGCTTCTCGGTCCAGTACGTCCGGCTGCCGCGCTTGTTCGAGGAGCTGCGTGTCGCGCATGGCGATGGCAGTTTCGGCCGCCGTCTGGCGCAACTGGCAAAAACGGATGTCGTCATCATGGATGACTGGGGACTGACGCCGCTCGATCAGGCGGCCCGCTCGGATTTGCTCGAACTGCTCGATGACCGCGTCGGCACCCGCTCGACCATCGTCACCAGCCAGTTGCCGGTCAAGCACTGGCATGAGTATCTGGCTGACCCCACGCTGGCCGACGCCATCCTGGATCGCCTTGTTCATCAGGCCCACAAACTCGATCTCAAGGGAGAGTCTCTGCGCAAAAACACCACCACTGAATCCATCGGCTGAACACGAGTTACCCACCGCCGCCCGCCAGCCAGCCTGCTATAGAGGGAGCGCAGTCTGGCGGGCGGCCGTGGATAACTCTTCCGCCGTGCCAATCCGACACGATCGTGAACACCCAGGCTACAATTTGACCCCCGCGCAACACCCCCTCGGCGAGTGTTCACGTTCGACCGAAACAGGTGTTCACAATCAGCGAAATGCGCATGAGCCTGTCTGTGCAGTTGAAGCTACCCCCCCCCGCGCTGCATAGAAGCGGTGGCAAATCGGAGGGAAGAAAGGCGGGGCAAATCGGGATATTCAGTGGCAAAACGGGGGCACTCGGTGGCAAAAATCCGGTTTTTTACGTTGTTACCAATGCTTATGGAATCTTGCTAAACTGCCGTAAACCCGCATCGTTACTAGGTTTCCGTGGCGCCCCCAGCACGAATCGAACGTGCGACCCCCTTCTTAGGAGGAAGGTGCTCTATCCACTGAGCTATGGGGGCAAGACGCGTATTCTAACTTGGACTGGTCTACGCTACTGCGGCTGATTGCCCGCAGCGGCAGCCCCGGTTGCCGCGTCGGGTTTGTCCAGCCCCAGGCGGTGCAGCACCGCTTCTTCGCTCAAGTGCAGCAATTCGCCGATGGCCTTGTAGTCGTCCGGCAAGGCGGCATCGTCCCAGCCGTTGGCCGAGTGGCGTGCCAGATCAACCGCGAGTTTGACGTTCCGCGCGCGTGGGTGGTCGTCGTTGTCGTGATTCATCAGGGTAGTCAGCAACTCGGGCAGGCGCCAGGACTGGGCTAGTGCCAGTTTGATTTGATGGAGCGGGACGTTGAAAACTTCTGTTTGGACTGCGGCCGAGCGTAGCGTCCGGTCGGCTTGGAGTCTTTCAGCAACCTGTACGGTGAGTTTCGGCGCAAAGCACCACATGAGAATCTCTACGAAATCGTAAAGCAGGGTGGCAACGATCACTTCATCAACGTCGAGGTCGTGCCGATAGATCGCCCAGTCGCGCGCCCACAGCGCTGCCTTGCGCGCGCGGTTGATGGTTTTGAGCAGGCCCAGCAGGGCGCGCGGATGCGGCTTCAGTTGATCCTCGATCAGCGGTAGTTCCTGAAAGTCGCGGAAGAAGGGCTCCATGCCGATCATCATCAGCGCGCGTTCGATGGTGGTAATGTCGGTGTCGCGGTTCTTGTTGCGTTTGGCCTCGATATAGGCCAGTACGCGCAGCGTCATCAGCGGGTCGTGAAGAATGACCGACGAAATAACGCGCGCGTTGGACTGGTTGGCATTGGCGCGCAATTCGGACAAGCGTTGCTCGGTGTGGCGCAGCACGGGAATGCTCGCCTGGTTGAAAAAAGCCACCCAGGCGTCGAGATCGGGGAAAGGTTTATCAATCATCGGTGCATTATCGGCGCGGGTGCAGGCAGAAAAATACGGAGCAGGCGGTTTTCATGCCAGCACATTACCTTGTATTGTCGGTTCGTTCCAGATAAAATCACGCCCCTTTCATCCTTGCCCCACCCGAACTGCATGCGGGGGGGCTTCACCCAACCCAAAAGGAGCGTGCATGCGACATTACGAAATAGCTTTCATCGTCCACCCGGACCAATCCGACCAGGTTCCCGCCATGATCGAGCGTTACAAGACGCTCGTCACCGGCAAGTCCGGTGTCATTCATCGCCTGGAAGATTGGGGTCGTCGCCAGATGGCCTATCCGATCCAGAAAGTGCACAAGGCACACTACGTGCTCATGAACATCGAGTGCGATGGCGAGACCTTGACCGAGCTGGAAAATTCCTTCAAATTCAACGATGCCGTCCTGCGTCATCTGACCATCAAGGCGGACAAGGCCGAGACCGTGCCTTCCCCGATGATGAAAGAGGAAAAGTCGCGTTCGTTCACCGCGTCGGCTGCGCCCGCCGAAGTTAAGCCGGCCGAAGTCGCGGAGGTCCCGACTGCCAGCGTAGAGGTTGCCGCCTGAGTTGGCTAATCGCACCGAGCTCGCAGGTCGGTTGCTGGAGCGCGGCATTTTGCGTTACACCCCGGCGGGTGTCCCGGTGATCGAATTCCGGGTCGTCCATGCGTCGGAGCAGATGGAAGCCGGAACCGCCCGCAACGTCGAATGCGAGCTTGCCTGCGTAGCCCTCGGCCCAACCGCCCGGCTGCTCAAGGAAGCGTCACCCGGCACGGAGCTCACGGTCAGCGGTTTTCTGGCCGCGAAGAGCCTGAAACAGAAGACGCCCGTGCTGCATGTGACCATGATCGAATTTGCAGAGACAATTTGATAAAAGGATTTTGATATGGCTTTCAAGCCCAGTAGCAAAAAGAAAGACGACAAGACCAAGAACAAGAACCGCAACATGTTCAAGCGTCGCAAGTTCTGCCGCTTTTCCGCCGAGAAGATCGAGCAGGTGGACTACAAGGACGTTGACCTGCTGCGCGACTTCATCAGCGAAAACGGCAAGATTATGCCGGCGCGCATTACCGGCACCAAGACGCGCTTTCAGCGTCAGTTGTCGACCGCCATCAAACGCGCGCGTTTCCTGGCGCTCATGCCCTACACCGACCTGCACCAGTAACGAGGAGATAACCCATGCAAGTGATTCTGATGGACAAGGTGGTTAACCTCGGCGGTCTCGGCGATGTCGTCCGCGTCAAGGAAGGTTATGCCCGCAATTTTCTGATTCCCAAAGGCTTCGCCAAGCGCGCCACCCCCGAGAACATGAAGGTGTTCGAGGCGCGCCGAGCCGAGCTGGAGCGCCTCTCCGCCGACAAGCTCACCGCGGCGCAGGCCGTGGCCGCCAGGCTCGAAGGCCTGAAGGTCGAGATCGCCCGCAAGGCCGGTGTCGATGGCCGCCTGTTCGGTTCGGTGAGTCCCGCCGATGTTGCCGAAGCGCTGACCGCGCAAGGCGTTGCAACCGACAAGAGCGCCGTGCGCATGCCGGAAGGTCTCTTGAAGACCATCGGCGAGTTTGTTCTGGAAGTCTCGCCCCATGCCGATGTCGTGGCCAAGGTGACGGTGGCGGTCATCAGCGAACAGTAGCGAATTTTGTTCTTACTTGCAAAAGAGCTGCCTGTTGGCGGCTCTTTTGCGTTCACCGGCGCGTAGTTGTTTCTGCCGGCTTAGAATCGCCGCGTCATGCTGCACCTTCATCTAAGCAATCGCCCCGACACGCTGGCCCTGGCGCAGGCGGCGTTGTTGCGCGCCGCGCCGCTGCCCCTGCTGGAAACCGAGCAGGTGGTCGTCCCGGCCACGGCGGTGGCGCGCTGGCTGGGGTTGCGGCTGGCCGACGAACTGGGGATCGCCACCCGGATTGCCTTTCCGTTTCCCGCCGCTTACGCCTGGCAGCTGTTTGGGCGGGTGCTGGCGGAGGTTGCCGCAGTCAATCCGTTTGATTGCGCCGCGCTGCAATGGCGTCTGTTGCGCTTGCTGGGTGAGAGCGCCGCGCCGGAGGTGAAGCATTATCTGGTCGACGATGATGGCGTCAAGCGCTACGAACTCGCCAGCCGGCTGGCTGCCCAGTTTGATCGCTATCTCGTCGAGCGCCCCGACTGGATCGAGTGTTGGGGTGCGGGCAAGTTGCTGGGACTCGGGCCGGACGAGGTCTGGCAGGCCGGTCTGTGGCGCGCCCTGATGAATGAGTTACCGGAAGTTAGCGCCGAGCATCCGCAGACACGCTTCATGGCGCAATTGCGGCGGGACGCCGCTGCGCGCGCCCGTTTGCCGCGCCGGATCAGCCTGTTTGCCGTCGAGGCCATGCCCGCGCTCTACTGGGAGGTGTTTCTCGGTCTGGCCGAATGGATCGACCTGCACGTCTTCGTGCTGACGCCCTGCCGCGAATACTGGGGCGATATCGATCGGGAGCGCGTGCGGCTGCGCATGACCATCGAAAACCCCGCAGCGGCCGCGTTACTCGAAGCGGGACACCCCCTGCTGGCCTCGCTGGGACGTGCGCGTCAGCATGTGGTTGCCCGGCTTGCCGAGGCGGGCGAGCGCCTGCCGACCCGGGAGCATCAGTATTTCATTGGTCCGCCGACCACGCTGCTGGGGCGCTTGCAGGAGGATATTCTTGATCTCGCGACCAGCGTTGATGTGCCGCTCGATGCTTCGTTGCAAATCCATGCCTGTCACGGCCCGCTGCGCGAAGCCGAGGTGCTGCACGATGCGCTGCTGGCGCTGTTCGAGGCCATGCCCGACCTTGCTCCGGCGGATCTTCTGATTCTCACCCCCGACATCGAAACCTATGCGCCGGCCATCGAGGCGGTGCTGCTGCATGCGTCGGCCAAGCGACGCATTCCCTGCGTGGTCGCCGATCGCCCGCGGGCGGCCGCGCCGTTGTGGCGCGCGCTGCGTCGTCTGTGCGCGGTGGCCGAAAGTCCACTCGACGCCGAAAGCGTCATGGGCCTGCTGGAAGAGCCGGCCGTGCGGCGCGCCTTTGACCTTGCCGAGAGTGAATTGCCGCTGTTGCGCGACTGGGTCGCCGCGGCGGGAATCCGCTGGAGCCTGGATGGGCGCGCGCGCGCGCGGCGCGGCTTGCCTGCGGAGGATGCCCATACCTGGCGGGCGGGGCTGCGGCGTTTGTTGTTGGGCGTCGCACTGCCCGATCTTCCCGAACAGTTGTATGGCGAAGTGTTGCCGGTGCCCGGCATCGAGGGCGGCCGGGCGGAATTGCTGGGCCGTTTTGCCGACTATCTCGAAGCGCTGTTTGCACTGGTACAGAAAGTCGGCGCTGGCGATGGGTTTGGACGTCCCGCCGACGCGCCAAAAGTCGGCGCTGGCGAGACGGCGTTGCAATGGGTCGATATCTTGAGCGCGGCGCAGGAACGCTTCCTCGTCCCGACCGAAGCGGAGGAGGACGAAGCGCAACGCATCCGCGCCGCGATCAAGGCGCTGGCAACGCAGGCGCGCGCGGCCCGCTGCGAAACCCGGCTGCCGCTCGCCGTCATGCTGCGCGAACTTGACGCCGCGCTGGTCGAACGAGCCAGTGCGCGGGCCTTTGCGTCCGGCGCGGCGACCATCGCCGCCTTGCAGCCCGGCCGACCGTTGTCGGCGCGGGTGCTGTGCCTGGTCGGCGTGAACGACGGCGCCTGGCCGCGTCCTGACGCGCCGACCAGCTTCGACCTCATCCTCCGCCATCCCCGGCCGGGTGATCGCAACCGGCGCGGCGCGGAACGTTATGCGTTTCTTGAGGCGCTGCAGTGCGCCGGCGATGCCCTCGTCATTACCTACACCGGACGCGATCCGCGCGGCAATGCCGAATTCCCGCCCGCCGCGCCGCTCGCCGAATTGCTCGACACCCTGGCCGGGATGACCGGCCGGGCAGCCGCGGCGCTGGTCGTGCAACATCCCTTGCAGCCTTTCAGCCCGGCGTATTTCGACCGGTCCGCGCCGCCGTTGTTCAGCTTCGATGCCGAGCAATGCAATGCCATCCGCGCAGAACGTGCCGCCAGCCCATTTCTGGTCGAGACGCCCGCCCGTGAGCCATTCGCTCCGTCCGCTGAACTGGAATTGCCGCGCCTGCAACGCTTTTTCGACCACCCCGTGCGCTTTTACCTGCGCGAACAACTGGGCATTCATCTCGAAGAAAGCGAAGAGCTGCTTGAAATTCACGAACCCTTCGTCACCGACAACCTCGACAACTACCGCCTGCGCGAGGCGCATTTCGCCGGACTGAAGGCCGGCGCGACGGCTGACGAAATCAGGCGCCTGGTGCGGGCGAAGGGCTGGCTGCCGCATGGCGTGGCCGGGGATATCGCCAGCGCGGCGGCGCACGATGAAGCCCGCGCGCTCTGGCAATCCGCTCAAGCCTTCGTCACGGCCGAAGCCTTGCCGCCGCTGGAGGCGCGCTTCGACGACGGGCAGACGGTCCTTTCCGGCCGGCTGGAGCAGATCACGGCAAACGGACTGTGGCGCCTGCGCTTCGGCAGCGCCCGTCCGCAGGATCTGCTGCGCCTGTGGATCGATCATCTGCTGTTGCAACTGGCCGCGCCGCCCGGCGTGGTGAAGCAGAGCGTGTTGCTGGCCAACAATGGCGCGACGCTGCTTGGTCCCGTCGGTGCGGCGTCCGTGCGCCTGGGGGAGCTTCTCGCGCTGTATCGACAGGGACTGCACGCGCCGCTGCCGTTCTATCCAAAAACCGCCTGGGCCTGGCTGGAAGGAAAATCGGGCTGGCGCGGCGTCTGGAACGGCGGAAAGCACCCGCCGCGACTCGGCGAGCGCGAGGATGCCTATCTGCGCCTGGGGCTGCGCGATCGGGCGGATGATCCGCTTGAGTCGGATTTCCAGCAAATGGCGCAGCAAATTTACGGACCGTTGCGGCAGGTCATGAGAGAAGCCGGCGATGCTTGAACGGCCGCCCTTTGATGTGACGCTCGCCGGCACCGGCTTGATCGAGGCGGGCGCTGGCACGGGCAAGACCTGGACGATCACCGCGCTGGTGTTGCGCCTGTTGCTCGAACAGCATCTGGAAATCGGCCAGATTCTCGTCGTCACCTACACGCGCGCCGCCACCGGCGAGTTGCGCGGCCGCATCCGTAATCGGCTGATTCAGGCGCTGGCGGCCTTCGAGGCGGGAACGACCAATGACGAATACCTGCAAGCGCTGCTGCTTCGGCATGCTCCAGAACAGGCCATTGCCCGGCTGCGGCTCGCCATCGAAAGTTTTGACGAAGCCGCCATCTTCACCATTCACGGCTTTTGCCAGCGGGCGCTGACGGAAACGGCCTTTGCCGCCGGACAGCCATTCGAGCGCGAACTGCTCGCCGATCAGCAGGACATGCTGGCCGACGTGGCCCGCGATGCCTGGCGCAAGTTGATGGCAACGGCAGCGGAGCCCTGGGCGCGCTGGCTGATCGGGGCATTGGGCGGGCCGGACGGGCTGGTTCGCCGGGTGCGCTCCCATGTGGGCCGTATCGACGCAGAGATCCTGGCGCCGGACGCCGATGATCCGCAAGCGGCAGAACAGGCCTTTGCCGCCGCCTTCGCCACGGCGCGCCTGCTCTGGCAGGCCGATGCGGCGAAGATTTGCGCCTGGCTGGCCGGCGCCAAACTGCACCAGGCCAGCTATGCGCCGGAAAAAATGCAGCCCCGGATTGATTGCCTGGGGCAACTGTTCGCTGCCGAAACCCCGCTGTTTCCCTTGCCGGACGCCGTGGCGTTTTTTGGGCTGGCCAAGATCACGGCAAAACGCACCAAAACCAGCCCGCAACCCGAGCACGAATTCTTTGGCGCGGTCGATGTGCTGCTGCAGACGGCCGGGCGTCTCGAAGCCGCGTATGAAAATGCCACGCGCCGGCTGCTGCATGACTTCCTGCTTACGGCCCGGCTTGAGCTGGCCGCCAGAAAGCGCCGCAGCGGACAGATGGCCTACGACGACCTGCTCGCCGATCTGGCCCATGCGCTGCAAGGGCCGGCCGGCGCCGCGCTCGCCGCCAGTCTGCGCGAGCGCTATCGGGCGGCGCTGGTCGATGAGTTCCAGGACACCGATCCGCTGCAGCTTGATATATTTTTTGGCATATTTGGGCAGAAATTCGGTCAGCAGGATCACCCGCTGATTTTCGTCGGCGACCCAAAACAGGCGATCTATGGTTTTCGCGGCGCGGACGTGTTTGCCTATCTGACGGCGCGGCGGCAGGCCGACGCACGCTACGCCCTGCTGGAAAACCGGCGCTCCGTCCCGCCCTTGCTGACGGCCGTGAATGCCCTGTTTGCACGCCCCAATCCCTTCCTGCTCGACGACTTGCCATTCGAGCCGGCCAGGGCGGCGACCATGGAGCGCACGCTTTGCCGCATCGACGATGGCCTGTCCCCGCTCACGCTCTGGTCGATGTCGAAACCGGGCGACGAGAAAAGCTTTACGAAGGAGGCGGCGCTGGGGATGGCCGCCACGGCGGTTGCCACTGACATCGCACGCCTGCTGGCCCTGGCGGCGACGGGACGCGCCACGCTGGATGAGCGCGCGCTCAAGGGCGGCGACATTGCCGTGCTGGTACGCAAACATCATCAGGGCGAGGCGGTGAAGCAGGCCCTGGCGCGGCGCGGCATTGCCAGCGTCAGCATGGGCGGCGGCAGCGTCTGGCACAGCATCGAGGCCGAGGAAATCGAGCGCTGGCTGCTCGCGGCGGCCGCCCCGTCGCGCGCCGGCCTGGTGCGGGCGGCGCTGGCGACGGTGCTGTTCGGCGCGGCTGCCGGAGAACTCGCGGCCTGGGCCGACGCTGATCCGGCCTGGTATGAGCGCCAGGGATCGTTCCACGACGACTTGCTGCTCTATCGCGAGCGCGGCTTCATGGCGATGTGGCGTCGGCTGTTGCGGCGCGAGGGGGTGGTTGCCCGGGTCCTGGCGCGCCCCGACGGCGAACGGCGTCTGACGAATTACCGCCATCTGGCCGAATTGTTGCAAGCGGCCGAACACGCCGACACGCTCGACGTTGCAGGGCTGGCGCGGCATGTGGCGCGTGAGCGCGCAGGCAGCGAAGCCGAGGAGGCGCAACTGCGGCTGGAAAGCGATGCGCAACTGGTGCGCATCGTCACCATCCATGCCGCCAAAGGCTTGCAATATCCCATCGTCTACTGCCCCTTCCTGTGGGACGGGCCGGGCGCCGACGACAAGCATTGGCCAGTGTTTGCCCACAATGAAAATCAGGCCTGCCTCGATTTCGGTTCCGCGCAAATCGATGCGCTGCGGCAGCAGGCCGATCTTGAGGACGCCGCCGAAGAACTGCGCCTGGCCTATGTTGCGCTGACCCGCGCCGAGCATCGTTGCGTCATCATTTGGGGCAAGGTGAATCAATGCGCGCGCTCGCCGCTCGCCTGGCTCTTGTTCGCGCCACGCACGGCGGATGACAGCGCTGCCGACAACCCACGCGCACAACTGGCCGACAGACTGGACAAGCTGGACGAGGCCGCTTTGCGGGCCGAGATTGCCGCGCTGGCTGACAGCTTGAAGGGGGCGCTGTCGATTGCGCCCTGGCCGGTGGATGGCGCGCCTGTCGTGGCGGCGCCCGTGGCTGCGCAAGCACTGATGGCGCGGCCCTTCCTGGGAACGATTCCCGCGCCCTGGCGCATCAACAGTTTTTCCAGCCTGGCGGCGCGACTGGGCAACGAAGAAACGCCGGATCGCGATGCGGTGACGGTTAATGACGCCGTCCCGCCAGCGCCGACTTTTACAAGCATTCATGCTTTCCCGCGCGGCACGCGGGCGGGCAGTTGCCTGCACGCCCTGTTTGAGCGGGTGGACTTCCAATCGCCCTCCGCAGCAGGTCCGATTGCCGCCGCCGTGCTGGATGAATTCGCTTACGCACCCGAATGGCGGCCGGTGCTCGAACGCCTGGTGGCCGATGTCGTGGCGACACCGCTGAACGCCGCAGGTCTGTGCCTGGCGCAGGTGGCGCGCGGCGAACGGCTGATCGAGCTGGAATTCACCTTTCCGCTGGGATCGGTAGCGGCGCGCGCCGGCTATATGAAGGGTTTCATCGATCTGGTATTTCGTCACAACGGGCTCTGGTACATCGTCGATTACAAGTCGAACTGGTTGGGCGAACAGGCCGCCGACTACGCGTCGCCGCGCCTGGGGGAGGTGATGCGCGCGCATCGCTATGACCTGCAATTGCGCATCTATGCGGCGGCCCTGAAGCGCGCGCTGCATCTGCGCGAACCCGCGCTCGATTGGGCTGAAAGTTTTGGCGGCGTGTTCTACCTGTTCCTGCGCGGCATGGGGCCAGGTACGCAGGCCGGGGTATTTTTTGTCCGGCCGGATGACGCGGAAATCGAAACATTCTGGAGCGGGGTCAATGGCTAACAGCATCGTTGCCCATCTGTCGCGCTATCTGGGCGGCGAGGATCCGGATGCACGGCTGGCCGTGGCGCTGGCCTGTCAGGCCACGCAGGCGGGCCACGTTTGCGCCGATCTCGACCAGGAGGCGGGCTGGGGGCCCTGGGCGGGGGAGATGGACGGCAGAGCGCGGGCCGGGCTGCGCGCGCGCTTGCCGGAAATGGCCATTGTCGGTGGCGCCGATGAGCAAAGCCCCTCTCCCCCACCCCCTCCCCCGCAAGGGGGGGAGGGGAGCTTCGCGAGACGTTCCGCGTATGCAACGACAACGCCGCTGGTCTGGGACGGCCGACGCCTGTTTCTGCGGCGTTACTGGGCGTATGAGCAGCAGGTTGCGCATGATCTGCAGGCGCGTGTGCAGGTTCCGGCGGCGCTCGGCGCTGCAATGCAGGCGGCGCTGGCCGGCCGCTTCGCCGATGCGGGACAGCAGAATGCCGCACGGATTGCGCTCACACACCGGCTGGCGGTGATTTCCGGCGGCCCGGGCACCGGAAAGACGCATACGCTGGCGCGCATCATCGCCTTGTTGCTGGAGGAAAATGCCGACTTGCGCATCGCGCTTGCCGCGCCGACCGGCAAGGCCGCCGCGCGCATGACCGAGGCGCTACGCGCCGCGGCGCTCTGCACGGCCAATATTGCCGTCGCGCCGGAGGGGCGAACGCTGCACCGCTTGCTGGGCATGCGCGCCGATGGCAGCGGTTTTTATCATTGCCGGGAACGGCCGCTGGCCGTGGATGTGCTGGTGGTCGACGAAGCCTCGATGATCGACCTGTCGCTGATGTGTCATCTGCTCGATGCGCTGCCCGCCGCGGCCCGCTTGATCCTGCTCGGCGACCGCGACCAATTGGCCGCCGTCGAAGCCGGCGCGGTCTTTGCCGACCTGTGCGCCAGCGAGCAGTTGGCATCCGCCGTGGCGACGCTCGTCACCCGTTTTCGCTTCGCTGGCGAAAGCGGCATCGCTCGGCTGGCCGAAGCCCTGCGGACCGGGGACGCGGCGGGGACTCTCGCCCGATTGCAATCCGCCACGGACGATCTTGACTGGCAGCCGCGCTCTGACACGCAGGCGCTGGCTGCCGCCGCTCGGGACGGCTACCAGGCCTATCGGGAGGCCGTGGTGGAAGGCTTGCCGCCGGGAGAACTGTTTGAAAGCTTCCAGCGTTTTCGCGTGCTCTGTGCGCACCGGCAGGATGTCGCCGAGATCAACCGGACGCTCTCCCCGCCCGATGGATTGCTGGCGCAGTCGGGCACGCCGGTCATGGTCGTCAAGAACGACCCGCTGCTGCGCCTTTTCAACGGTGACATCGGCCTGGTTTTGCCCGATCCGGTCGACGGCAGTCTCAAAGTCTGCTTCGTCAGTTCGGGAGATGGCGCGGCAGTGAAGCCGCGCTGGATACCCTTCGCCCGCCTGCCGGATTGGGAAGTGGCCTGGGCGATGACGGTGCATAAATCACAGGGCTCGGAATTCGAACGGGTCATGCTGGTGCTGCCGGGAGCGGTATCAGCGGTGGTCACGCGCGAACTGGTTTATACCGGCGTGACCCGGGCGAAGCGCCATCTCAGCCTGTGGGCGACGGCGCCCGTCCTGCAAGCGGCCAGCGAAAACCGCGCCGGACGCATGTCCGGACTTCCGGGATTACTTTTCTGATTGGATCTTATTCAGGATGCGCGCTCGGCCGGAGGCTTCGGCCTGATTGGCGGCGGAGACCTGGCGACCATACTGGTCACGCTCGTCCTTTGAGCGGCGCACGGCCTCGATGCTCTTGATGCAACGCCAGCGCGAGCCGGTCTTGGTGATGAGCAGCTTCATCTCCTCCACCGGGTGGTGGGTGCGGCAGTGATAGCAGTAGCGGGTAGCGGGTTCTTTTTTCTCGGTACTCATAAGCCTGCGAATTATAACAGTCTGGAATAGTTTGCTGGCTAGCTGGCCGCCAGGCCGGTCGGTTTGATCTTCGAGTCGATCGGTTGTCCCTTGCGGGCGCGGCTGCCGCGATGGTTGGCGAGCTCCTTGGTGGTGAGCCGATATTCGGCGGCTTTGCCGCCGCGACCGATGCCGGTCACGGTGAACGCCGCGCCGTCGCCGATGGCGACCGCCACGAGCTCGTCCTTGGGAGGAATGTCCTGGATGATCGTGCCGCGTCCTTTCGCCAGGGTCTTGAGCTCGGCCGCCGGGAAGAGCAGCAGTCGGCCGCTTTGCGAGATCGCCGCCGCCGTCTCGCCAGCGCCGACTTTTGCGGGAAGCAGTGGCTGTTCGCCTTTTTCGAGCGTCATGAAGGCCTTGCCGGCGCGGTTGCGCGAGACGAGGCCGGCGATGCTGGCGATGAAGCCATAGCCGGCAGAGTTGGCAAAGAGATACTGCGCGTCGGCTGCATCAGTCAGTGCTTGGGCGAGTTTGCCGCCTTCCTGGAAGTCGATCAGCGTCGTGATCGGCACACCATCTCCGCGACCGCCGGGCAGGTCGGCGATGCGCACGCTGTATGCCCGCCCGTGGGTGTCGATGATCACCAGCGGCCAGATGGTGCGCGCCTCCATCACCAAAAGCGGGCCGTCGCCGCTCTTGTAGGCGATGCTGCTCGTGTCGATGCCATGCCCCTGCCGCGAGCGCACCCAGCCGTTTTTCGAGAGGATCACCGTCACCGGTTCGTCGGGAACGGCGACTTCGGCGGTGCTGGCGGGGGCGACGGTTTCGATCAGTGTTCTTCTCGCATCGCCGTATTTCTTCGCATCTTCGGTGATTTCCCTGGCGACCAGTTTGGTCAGCGCCCCCCGGTCTTCGAGCACGCCACGCAGTTCCTTGGCCTCCTCGGCCAGCGCCTGCTGTTCCTGTTCGATCTTGATGCCTTCGAGGCGCGCCAGTTGGCGCAGGCGGATTTCGAGGATGTCCTCGGCCTGGATCTCCGACAGCTTGAACTTTGCCATCAGTTCCGCCTTCGGCTCGTCAGCCGCGCGGATCGTCCTGATGATCTGGTCGATGGAGAGGAAGGCCGTCATGCGGCCTTCAAGGATATGCAGGCGGCGTTCGACCTCATTCAGCCGGTGTTTGCTGCGCCGTTCGACCGTGACGTGGCGGAAGGCAATCCATTCGTGCAGGATGGTCAGCAGCGGTTTCTGCGCCGGCCGGCCATCGGCGCCGATCATCGTCATGTTGAGCGAGACGTTGGCTTCGAGGCTGGTGCGCGCCAGCAGCACGGCCATGAATTCGTCCTGCGGTACGCGCGAACTCTTCGGTTCCAGGACGATGCGCACGGGGTCCTTTTCGTTCGACTCGTCGCGCACGGCGTCCAGCACGCCGAGCATCGCCTGCTTGAGGTTTTTCTGCTCCTGCGAAATATCCTTCTTGCCGGTGCGCGGCTGCGGATTGGTGACGGCTTCGATTTCCGAAAGCACCTGCGCGGTCGACACGCCATGCGGCAGTTCGTACACGATGACGCGCCACTGGCCGCGCGCCAGTTCCTCGATGCGCCAGCGACAGCGCATGCGCAAGGACCCGCGGCCGCCGACGTAAGCCGCGCGAATGTCGGCGGCGGGTGCGATCAGTTGGCCGCCGCCGGGGAAATCCGGTCCCGGTAGCACGGTCAGCACTTCTTCGAGCAGAGCGGCCGGCTTTCTGATCAGCAACCTAAGCGCATCAGCCACCTCGCGCAGGTTGTGCGGCGGAATTTCGGTCGCCATGCCGACGGCGATGCCCGACGCGCCGTTCAGCAGCACAAACGGTAGACGGGCTGGCAATAATGACGGCTCGGTCAGCGTGCCGTCGTAGTTTGGAACAAAAGCAACAGTGCCCCGGTCGATTTCCGTCAGCAGCAGTTCGGCGATCGGCGTCAGCCGGCATTCGGTGTAGCGCATCGCCGCCGCGCCGTCGCCGTCGCGCGAACCGAAATTGCCCTGGCCGTCGACGAGCGGGTAGCGCAACGAGAAATCCTGCGCCACGCGCACCATGGCGTCATAGATGCTGCTGTCGCCGTGCGGGTGGAATTTGCCGATCACGTCGCCGACCACGCGCGCGCTCTTGACATGCTTGGCCGTGGCGGCCAGCCGCATTTCGTTCATCGCATGCAGGATGCGACGCTGCACCGGCTTCATGCCATCCTCGACCTGCGGCAGGGCACGGCTTTTCACCACGCTCATCGCATAGGCGAGATAGGCGCGTTCGGCGTAACTGTCGAGAGGCAGAGTGCTGCCGTCGTCGTCAAAAGTCGGCGCTGGCGGGACGGCGTCAGGCGGCGGCGGGGCGTTCGGGATGTCGTCGAACAGATCGGGGGTGTCGTGGCTCATGTATATAAATGCGCATTGTTTTGCGCATAGTGAATGTGTATGATGTACTTCATCAAAATATCGATCAGGAGACAGTCATGGCGACTTCACGACAAGCCACCGATGGTGCGCGCCGCGCCACCAACGTTTCTCTCAGCACGCAACTGCTGGCTGAAGCGCGGGCGCTCGAGGTGAATATCTCGCGGGCGGCGGAGCATGGGCTGGCGCGGGCGATTGCCGAGCGGCGGGCCAGTCTCTGGCTGGAGGAAAACCGCGCCGCGCTGGAAAGTTCGAACGCTTTTGTCGAGCAGCACGGTTTGCCGCTGGCGCAATACCGGAGTTTTTGATGGCGCGCTTCGATGTTTACAAGAATCCCGACGGGGCGGGCTATCTGCTCGATATTCAGGCCGACCTGCTCGACCATCTCAACACGCGGGTGGTCGTACCCTTGTTGCCACGGTCGATTGCCCCGCAACCGGCGCGCACGCTGAATCCCTGCTTCGACATTGCGGGCGAGACGCTTGTCATGGCTACGCAATTCATGGCGGCGGTTCCCGCCAACATGCTGCGCGCGCCCCTGACCAGTTTGGGCACGCGACGCGATGAAATCGTTGCGGCCATCGACCTGCTGATGCAGGGTTTTTAACGACAGCGCAGCGTTTGCGCCGGGCCGCCCCAAGCAAACGCGGCACGCGCCGGAGGCGCAACCCGCACCGAAGCAGAAACACCAGTGCCCCCTAACAGACGAGCGCAGCGAGCAGTCTGGAACCCCCCGCGAGGGGGGAGAAGGGGGGCGGGCCTTTTTCACAGATCGGCCTCCACGAGATGGCCGCGGGCTTCCATCCAGGCGCGCCGCGCGGCGGCTTCGCCCTTGCCCATCAGCAGGTTGAAGAGTTTCAGGGTCTCGGCCTCGGCTGCCGGCCGTGCGGCGACCGGCAGCACGCGGCGCGTCGCCGGGTCCATGGCGGTTTCGCGCAACTGCTCGGGGTTCATCTCGCCCAGGCCCTTGAAGCGGCCGACCTCGATCTTGTCGGGGGAGAAGCCTTCCTTGGCGAGCCGGTCCTTGATGGCCGCGAGTTCGCCTTCGTCCAGCGCATACAGCCGCTTGGCCGGCCGTTTCTTGCCCTGCGCCGGCACGTCGATGCGATACAGCGGCGGCTGGGCGATGAACACGTGGCCGCGCGCGATCAGCGCCGGGAAGTGGCGGTAGAAGAGGGTGAGCAGCAGCGTCTGGATGTGCGCGCCATCGACGTCGGCGTCGGCCATGATGACGACCTTGCCATAGCGCAGGTTGGCGAGGTCGGGGTTGCCGGCGGCGTGGTGCGGGTCGATGCCCAAAGCGACAGCGATGTCGTGAATTTCGTTGTTGGCGAACAGGCGATTGACCTCGATTTCCCATGAGTTTTGCACTTTGCCGCGCAGGGGCAGAATCGCCTGCGTTTCGCGGTTCCGCGCCATCTTGGCCGAACCGCCGGCCGAATCGCCCTCGACGAGGAACAGCTCGTTTTCCGAAATGCTGGTCGATTCGCAGTCGGAGAGCTTGCCCGGCAACACCGCCACGCCCGACGGTTTTTTCTTTTCCACCTTCTGGGCATTCTTCTGGCGGCTCAAAGCCTGCCGGATCGCCAGTTCGGCAATTGCACGGCCGACTTCGACATGCTGGTTGAGCCAGATTTCGAGGGGATCGCGCACCATGCCGGCGACCAGTTTCACCGCCTCGCGCGAATTGAGCTTCTCCTTGACCTGGCCCTGGAATTGCGGATCGAGGATGCGCGCCGCGAGCACGTAGCCCATGCGGGCGCAGGCATCTTCCTGCTGGAGCTTGACGCCGCGCGGCAACAGCGCATGGTGTTCGATGAAGGTTTTCAGCGCCTCGAAGACCCCGGCGCGCAAGCCCGCCTCGTGGGTGCCGCCAGCGACGGTCGGGATCAGGTTGACATAGGACTCATGGGGAATGTTTGACGCGGTATCCGCCCACCAGCCCAGCGCCCAGGCAGCGCCTTCGCCCTCGGCAAAACTTTCGTGTTCGCCGCCGGCGTAATTCTCGGTGGCGAACAGTGGCGCGACCGCGGGTTCCGCGGCGGCAATTTCATTCAGGTAGCCGGCCAGACCTTCCGGGTAGCGCCAGGTTTTCGATAGCAGGCTGCCGTCGGCTTGCTCGACATCGAGCGTTACCTCGACGCCCGGCAGCAGCACGGCCTTCGAGCGCAGCAGGTGTTCGAGTTCCGCCAGGGGCAGCTTGGGCGTATAAAAATATTTTGGATCGGGAACCACCCGGACGCTTGTTCCGGTCTGGCGGCCGCAAGTTCCCCGGGTTTCCAGCGCCGACACCTTTTCCCCGCCTTCTGAAAAAGTGACCGCGTAAATCCTGCCTTCGCGCCGCACTTCCACTTCGACACTGAGCGAAAGCGCATTGGTCACCGCGACGCCGACGCCGTGCAGTCCGCCGGAAAACGCATAGGCGCCGTTGCCGGTCTGTTTGTCGAACTTGCCGCCGGCGTGCAGGCGCATGAAGGCAAGCACGACGACCGGAATCTTTTCCTCCGGATGCAGGCCGACCGGGATGCCGCGCCCGTCGTCCGCCACCGTGATGGCACCGCCCCTCTCAACCGTCACATGCAGGTGCTTGGCAAAGCCGGCCAGCGCCTCGTCGGCGGCGTTGTCGATGACTTCCTGGATGATGTGGGCGGGCGAGTCGGTGCGGGTGTACATCCCGGGCCGCTCGCGCACGGGTTCCAGTCCCTTCAGGACGCGGAAGGATGATTCGTCGTAGGTCTGTTTCATGCGGGCTAGGTTGCTCTGCGGAGCCGCTAGTTCAAGAGGGAAAGTAAAGGGGGAAACCGCCTTTGTTTGCCGCGCGGCACCGGCCCTCCCCGGGCAGGCGATATAAAAATTCCGTGGATGGCCTTTACGGCGGAAAGCGTTTCGGCTATAGTGCGCGCCTCGATTTGCGCCCGTAGCTCATCTGGATAGAGTACTTGGCTACGAACCAAGGGGTAGGGAGTTCGAATCTCTCCGGGCGCGCCAGAAAACAAGGGGGTTAGCGAAAGCTAGCCCCTTAGCTTTTGTAGCTGGCTAACGCCTGGCTAAAACGGTCGCACTTCGGCAGGCAGTAACGCCGTTCATGGCTGTGCGGCAAACGGGTTCTTGACGGTCAACCGGCCTTCGAACACTTGCCCATCCTGCATATCTTCGGAATACAGCGTGTCGCAGCCGGCCGCCAGCGCCGCCGCAAGAATCAGGGCGTCCCAATACGACACCTGGTAGCGGGCTTCGACCTGCATGGCAGCTGCTACGATGGCCTGATCGATTGCGATCACGCGGCAGCTTTGCAGCAGATCGGTGGCAACGCGATGGCGGGTGGCCATGTCAAGTCCGAGCTTGCGCCGGGCGACGTTGTGAAATTCGTTGATTACTTGCGTGCTGATAACCGGCGAGGCGTTGACGATGGCCTTGGCCGGCGCGACCTTGGCCGGGGCAACGCCGTAAGCGTAGACGACGATATTGGTATCAGCGAAGACCACGGTCGTACAGCTCGTCGCGTGTCCAGGTGACGCCGGTGCACACCTTGCCACGTACCTCGTCCATCAGCGCCAGATCAGGCGCTTTGACGGGATCGGTCATCAAGTCGCGGGCGTGGCGTTGCAGTTTGTCCCAATCGGCGGCCGCATCGTTAGACGCCGCCAGCGCGGGGATGCCATGCCGGGTTTTCAGGAAACCCACGAAGTCCAACACCTCCCGCATTTCGAACTCGGGCAAGGTGCGCACTTCTTCAAAAACCTTCTCGGCCAGGTTCATGGCGGAAACCTCCTGCAAATGTCTCAATGACGCCAGCACTCTATCACCAACCGTAATGCAAGCCTATCGCACTGCACCGCCCTGACGGGCACGCCGCTTGATCGGTGTGACTTCGGCGGCTTCCGTTCCCGAAAGATTGCGACGGCTTCCGGCACTAGCGGCACATTCAGCGGGTCGCCGTTCTTGGTGTCCGGCACGCGACAGTGACGCCGACCTCAGTAGTAAAAAACATTTTATATAAGACATAAAAATCATTGTTTGCTGCGTTGCCGCAAAGCTACTTATACTGCGCTGCATCACGAACATGTACAGGGCGCAATCTTGTATGTGCCATTCCGAAGGGGCAGCAAGCCGCCTTTTCGCCCAGTTGGCCGGGACACCCCTGGCCACGCCGTGGTGGTTGCCGAGGCACATACCCGTAAGGTGTGTGCCTCGGTTGCCCGACGAAAGTTCGCTCTGCGTTTCTTCGAAGTTCCTGCCCTGGTGACCGGGTGGGTCCGCAGATGGTGTTGGTGATTATGGTGCGCTGCGGTAGCGCGCCGATCTTTGGGGTGTCTATCTTTCATGGAAGCGATGTCAAGTCTGGCGGTGGCTAGCGGCTTTATGGCCGTGCTCGGGATTGCCCTCGCGGGGCTCCTGGCGCTGGCCAGCCGCAAGCTCTTCGTCTATGAGGATCCGCGCATCGAGCAGGTCGAGGACCTGCTGCCCAAATCGAATTGCGGCGCCTGCGGCATGCCGGGTTGCCGCAGTTTTGCCGAAAAGGTGGTGATTGGCGCTGTCGTGCCGGCGCAATGCACGGTCAGTTCGCCTGAACAGCGCAAGGGTATCGCCAGCCTACTCGGCGTCGAAGCGGGCAACATCGAAAAGAAGGTGGCGCGGCTGGCCTGTGCCGGCGGCAAGCATGTCGCCTATACCCGCGCGCGTTATGCCGGCCTCAAGTCCTGCCGCGCGGCCGCCGTGGTGGGCGGGGGCGGCAAGGAGTGCGCCTGGGGTTGCCTGGGCCTGGGCGATTGCGAAGTGGTTTGCAGTTTCGACGCGCTGCATCTGGATGCCCATGGTTTGCCGGTCGTGGATGCCGATAAATGCTCGGCCTGCAACGATTGTGTCGAGGTGTGTCCCAAGGGCCTGTTTTCGCTGGAGCCGATCAGTCGCCGCCTGTGGGTGGCCTGCAAAAACCGCGCTGACGGCGACACCGCCGAGGCGTCCTGCGAGGTGGCCTGCACGGCCTGTGGCAAATGTGTGGCCGACGCGCCCCCTGGCTTGATGCATCTCGACGGTGAATTGGCCGTCATCCGCTACGAACTGAATGTCTGGGCCACTCAGGGGCCTATCGACCGCTGTCCCACCGGCGCGATTGTCTGGTTTGCAACCCCCAACCAGGCGGTCAAGGGCGCGGTCGCCAAAAAAATCCTGCGGCAGGATGCCCTGCCGCAATTAAATTGAATGCACTGAATTCTCAAGGAGCTCATGTCATGTTGAAAAGCCTGTTCCAGTCAGCCCAGACCGCAACCAGTGCCGCCGCTGCCCCGAAATATCCCGGCGTGCGCGGCGCCGTTGATGGCAACAGCGCTGTCATTCACGTCGAGCGCGAATCCTCGGACGCCGCCGGCGCCTATCCGATCACGCCCTCGACGCAGATGGGCGAATACTGGGCCGAGTCCGTGGCCGCGGGGCATCTCAACATCTCCGACAAGCCGCTGATTTTCATCGAGCCCGAGTCAGAGCACGCGGCGGCGGGCGTTACCGCCGGCATGTCGATGACGGGGCTGCGGGCCACCAACTTCTCGTCGGCGCAGGGTGTCGCCTTCATGCACGAGTCGCTGTATGCGGCGGTTGGCAAGCGCCTGCCCTATGTGCTCAACATGGGTTGCCGGGCCATCACCAAGGCTTCGCTCAACGTCCATTGCGCGCATGACGATTACCACTGCGTCGATGACACCGGCTTTATTCAGGTCATGGCGAAAAACGCCACCGAGGCGGCCGACCTCAATCTCATCGCCCGCAAGGTCGCCGAGCTCGCGCTGACTCCGGCGGTCGTCGGCATGGACGGTTTTCTCACCACCCACCTGGTCGAATCGGCCTTGTTGCCCGAGCGCGAACTCGTCGCCGAGTTTCTCGGCAAGCCCGACGACATCATCGACACGCCGACCCCCGCTCAGCAGATGCTGCATGGTCCGAAACGCCGCCGCGTGCCGGCGATCTGGGACGTCGATGTGCCGATGGTGTCGGGTTCGCTGCAGAATCAGGATGCCTACATGCAGGCCGTGGCCGGTCAGCGGCCCTACTTTTTCGATCATATCGAAACCCTCGCCGATGCCAGCATGGCGGAATACGCGGGGCTGACCGGGCGCGGCTACCAGCGGCTGTCGACCTACAAAATCGAAGATGCCGACTACGCGATTGTCGGCATGGGCAGCATGATCGTGCAGGCCGAGGCGGTTGCCGATTATTTGCGCGAGACGCGGAAGCTCAAGGTGGGCGTGGTGAATGTGACGATGTTCCGTCCCTTCCCCGGCGACCTGCTCGGCCAGGTGCTATGCGGCAAGAAGGGCGTGGTGGTGCTGGAGCGCACCGACCAGCCGCTGGCCGAAGACCTGCCGCTGATGCGCGAGGTGCGCGCCACCGTCGGCAAATGTCTGGAGAACGGCCTCGCCCCCGACGCCAATCGCCCCTACCCCGGCTATGCGGCGTTCGCCGCCGGCGAGATGCCGCGCCTTTATTCGGGCTGCTACGGCCTCGGTTCGCGCGACTTGCAGCCGGAAGGGTTGATCGGCGCGATCGAGAACATGTTGCCCGAAGGCACGCAGCGCCGCTTCTTCTATCTGTCGGTCGATTTCGTGCGCGATCCGCTGAATCCGAAGGACGAACTGCACCAGCAGGACCTGGCCGAGAAATATCCGCGCATTCGCGAGCTGGCCGTGCGCGGCTCGGAGAACCCCAACCTGCTGCCCGAGGGCGCCATCACCGTGCGCATGCATTCGGTGGGTGGCTGGGGCGCGATCACCACCGGCCAGAACCTGGCGATGACGCTGTTTGAACTGCTCGGCTGGGACATCAAGGCCAACCCGAAATACGGCTCCGAGAAAAAGGGCCAGCCGACCACCTATTTCCTCTCGGCCGCGCCGGAACCGATCCGCATCAATTGCGAATATGTTTACGTCGATGTCGTGCTGTCGCCCGATCCGGCGGTGTTTGGCCACAGCAATCCGCTGTTCGGACTCAAGAAGGGCGGCTTCTTCATCATCCAGTCGAATCTCGGTGATGAGACCTGGGCAAGCTTTCCGCTCTGGGCGCAAAAATTCATCGTCGATAACGACATCCGCGTCTATTACATCGATGCCTTCCAGATCGCCCGCGAGGAGGCCGGCGCGGCCGAGCTGCAACTGCGCATGCAGGGCATCGTCTTCCAGGGCGCCTTCTTCTCCGCCAGCCCGGTGATGCAAAGCGCCAATCTTTCCGAGGAGACCCTGTTCGCCGCCATCGAGGCGCAGTTGCAGAGCAAGTTCGGCGACAAGGGCGCGCGCGTGGTGCAGGACAACCTGCGCGTGGTGCGGCGCGGCTTCACCGAACTCACGGAAATCACCGACAAGCAGGTCGGCGTCACGCGCAAGAACTTCGTCAAGAAGGATGCCGGTCTGCCGATCATGTTGAAGCGCATGCCGGTGGGCGACGGTCACGTGGCCGACATTCACCGCTTCTGGGAGCAAACCGGCAATTTCTATCTGACCGGCAAGGGCAGCGACAACCTCGTCGACCCCTTCATCGGCGCCTCGCTGATCCCGGCGGCGACCGGCGTGTTCCGCGACATGACCGGCATCCGCTTCGAGCATCCGGTGTGGATCGCCGAAAACTGCACGGCCTGCGGCAATTGCTATGTCGCCTGCCCGGATTCGGCGATGCCGGGGCTGGTGAATACGGTGGGCGAGGTCTTTGGCGTGGCGATCAACAGCATCGAGACGGCGGGTACGCCGACGCGCTTCCTGCGTCGCGCCGTGCGCACGGTTGAGAAGAAATTGCGCGCACTGATTGGCGGTGACGGGGTGGCGGTGCGGCCGCTGATTGACCAGGCCATCGCGGCCACCGTCGCCGAAGCGCCCGTGGAAGACCAGGAAAAAATGGCGGCCGAGTTCACGCTGTTCACCGGGGAGATTGGCGACTTCGCCTTCGGCACCACCAAGCCTTACTGGACACAGATGGAGAAGCAGGCCAAGGGTAGCGGCGGCCTGTTCTCGATTGGTATCAATCCCTACACCTGCAAGGGCTGCACGCTGTGCGTCACGGTGTGCGCGGACGACGCGCTGAAAATGGTGACGCAGACCGAGGAATCGGTTGAGCGCCTGCGCCAGGACTGGAATTTCTGGCTGACCCTGCCGACCACGTCGCCGGAGTTCAGCCGCATCGACAGCCTCGACGAAAAGATCGGCGCGCTGGAAACCCTGCTGCTCGACAAGCACAACTACGGCTCGATGAATTGCGGCGACTCGGCCTGTTTCGGTTGCGGAGAGAAGACGGCGATCCACCTGTTCACCTCCACGGTGACGGCGCTGATGCAGCCGCGCGTCAAGGCTTTTGTGACCAAGCTCGACGGCCTGATCGCGCGGCTTGAACAGCATCTGCGCATGAAGCTCGCGTCCGCCGTAGATCTCAGCGACACCGGCGCCGTGATGCGCGCGGTCGACGCCACCGGCCAGCACGATCTGACGCTGTCCAATCTCGCCGCCAAGCTGGGCGAGAACAAGCCCACGCAGTTGCTCGACCCGGTCTGGGTGAGGAACACCGCCCAGTTGCTGGAAAAACTCAAGGACCTGAAGTGGCGCTATGTCGAGGGACCGACCAAGCGCGGCCGCGCCGACATGGGCATGATCAACGCCACCGGCTGCACCTCCGTGTTTGGTTCGACCTATCCCTTCCTGCCCTATCCCTTCCCCTGGACCTCGCATCTGTTCCAGGACACGCCTTCCGTGGCGATGGGCGTCTTCGAGGGCCACATGGCGAAGATGGCCGAAGGGTTCAAGGCCGTGAGGAAGGCCGAGATGGAGCTGGCCGGCGAGTACATCGCGGCGCGCGACGACGACTTCTTCAACCGCTTCACCTGGAAGAAATTCTCGGTCGACGAGTGGCTGCTGTGCCCGCCGGTCGTGGGCATGGGCGGCGACGGCGCGATGTATGACATCGGCTTCCAGAACCTCTCGCGGCTTTTGATGTCGGGGATGCCGGTGAAGATTTTCGTGGTCGATACGCAGGTGTATTCGAACACCGGCGGCCAGGCCTGCACTTCGGGATTCATCAGCCAGGTGTCCGACATGGCGCCCTTCGGCGACGCCCAGCATGGCAAGCAGGAAATCCGCAAGGAGATCTCGCTGATCGGCATGGCCCATCGCTCCTCCTATGTGATGTCCGGCACCATCGCGCATGTCAATCACCTGCTCGAAAGTTACATCGACGGCCTCAACAGCCGGCGGCCGGCGGTGTTCAACATCTACGCCCCGTGCCCGCCCGAACATGGCATCGGCGACGACAAGAGCGTCGACCAGAGCAAGCTGGTGGTCGAGAGCCGCGCCTATCCGTTGTTCCGTTTCGATCCCGATGCCGGCACCACCTTCGCCGAATGCGTCAGTCTCGAAGGCAACCCGGCGCTCGATGGCGATTGGCCGGTCTACACACTGAATTACGTAGATGAGGATGGCGCTGCGCAGAAGCTGGCCCTGCCGATGACCTTTGCCGATTTCGCCGCCACCGAGGGGCGTTTCCGCAAGCAATTCAAGAAGGCGCCGCCGGAGACCTGGAACGAGAACATGGTCATGCTGGCCGACTTCCTGGCGCTGGACACCGACGCGCGCGAAGGCAAGTTCCCGTTCATCTGGGGCATCGATGCGAAGAACCGTTTGACGCGCCTCCTGGTGACCGAAGACATGGTGCGCGCCTGCGCCGAGCGCCTGCAGTTCTGGCGTCAGTTGCGCGGCATCGCCGGTCTGGACGTGCAGCCGTCGGATACCGCCGAAATCACCGAGCGCGTGCGCGCCGATCTGCTGGCGCGGATCACCAACAGCCTCAATCTGTCGGCTAGCCTGGTCTCCAGTGACGCCGCCGCCGCTGCCGATGCCGTCTCGCCAGCGCCGACTATTGCAGGCGCGGCGGCTGGCAGCGCAAACGTCGACTACGAGCCGGTCTGGGTCGAAACGCCCGAATGCACGGCCTGCGACGAGTGCACCACCCTCGCGCCCAAGGTGTTCGCCTACAACGATCAGAAGCTGGCCGTCGTCATCAATCCCAAGGGCGCCAAATTCGCCGACATCGTCAAGTGCGCGGAAAAATGCACGGCGTTCTGCCTCCACCCCGGCACGCCGTGGAACATGAACGAGCCGGGCATCGAGAAACTGATGGCGCGGGCGGCGAAACATAACTAAACACGGGCGATGAAACTTCTTTCCTACTTCCGCGGCGAGGCTTTTCAGCGCGGCGTGCATCCGCCGTCCTGCAAGCTGACGGCGAGCACGCGGATTCGCCGCCTGCCGTTCGCGCCGAAGGTGACGGTGCCGCTGTCGCAGCATATCGGCAAGGCGCCGCGTCCCGTTGTCAAAGTGGGGCAGGAAGTGGTGCGCGGCGAGCCGATTGCGAAATGCGACGACTGGCTGTCGGTGCCGCATCACGCGCCGGTGACCGGAGTCGTTGAATTCATCGGCCTGCGCCCCGGCGTGCGCGGACCGTGGATCGAGTCGATTGTCATTCGCGCCCATCCGGGCGCGTCGCAGGAAGATTTGTGGGGCCGGCCGCGCGACCTGTCATCCGCCACCGGCGGCGACATCCTGCAGGCGATCTGGGACAGCGGCATGGTCGGCCTGGGCGGCGCGGCCTTTCCGACCCACGCCAAACTGACGGTGCCGAAGCAGGCGAAGGTGCATACGCTGGTGGTAAATGGCTGCGAGTGCGAGCCCTATCTGACCTGCGACCATCGCGTCATGGTGGAACAGGCCGATGCGCTGGTGACCGGCATTCGCTATGCGATGCGGGCCACCGGCGCGGTGCGCGCCATCGTCGGCATCGAGGACAACAAGCCGGACGCCGCCGTGGCGATTCGTCAAGCCATTGCGCGTTGCGGCAGGATTCCGGAGGGGGAGGTCTACGCCGAACTGGTGCCGACCAAGTATCCGCAAGGCTCGGAGAAAATGCTGGTGATGGCGCTGTTCGGCGTGGAAATACCGGCCGGCGATTTGCCGGTGTCATTGGGGATGGTGGTGAACAACGTCGGCACGCTGGCGGCCCTGGGCAAGTTGCTGCCGGCCGGGCGCGGGCTGACCGAGCGGGTCGTCACCATCACCGGCCCCGGCGTGGCCAAGCCGGGCGACTACATCGTGCCGCTGGGCACGCCATTGCGTTTTGTGCTCGATTACGCCGGTGCGCCAGGGGCGGAATCGCGGCAGGTGATCCTCGGCGGGCCGATGATGGGACAGGCGGCCGCCTCGCTCGATGTGCCGATCACCAAGGGCATGTCCGGGGTGCTGGTGATGCAGGGCGACGAATTGGCCTGGCGCGAGCACCAGAAAACCTATCCGTGCATCAAGTGCGCCGAGTGCGTCGAATCCTGCCCGATGGGCCTCAATCCCTCGCAGCTCGGCATGCTGGCCGCGAAGCGCGAGTATGACCTGATGGGCAGCGACTATCATCTCGGCGAATGCTTCGAGTGCGGCTGTTGCTCGTATGTGTGCCCGTCCAACATTCCGCTGGTGCAGCAGTTCCGCATCGCCAAGCAGATTTTGCGCGAGAAGGCTATTTCCAAATGACCCCCCCCGTAATCCTCGCTTCGCTCGGCTCTCCCCCCAGGGGGCGAAACTCTTGGGGCGGCCCGGCGAGTTTCTCATGACGATCGAAATACGTTCCGCCCCGCACATCAAGGGCACGCGCAGCGTCGAGCAGATCATGCGTCATGTCGTCTGGTCGCTCATGCCGATCTGCGCGTTTTTTGTCTTTCAATACGGACTGTCGGCCTTGCTTTCGCTGCTTGTGGTCACCGTGAGCTGCCTGCTCACCGAACGGTTTTTCGTTCGCCAGGGCGGCCAGTCGGGCGACATCGGCGACTTTTCCGCCATCATCACCGGGCTCTTGCTGGCGCTTTCCCTGCCGCCCGGCTTTCCGCTGTGGATGGGCGCGGTGGCGGGCATCGTCGCCATTGCGCTCGGCAAGGCGCTGTTCGGCGGCATCGGCTTCAACGTCTTCAATCCGGCGCTGATCGGCCGCGCCTTTGTGCAGGCGGCGTTCCCGCAGGCGATTGCCAGCTATACGCCGTCCTTCATGCCGGGCCGGTTTTACGAGTTCATTCCCTCGTCGATGACATTGCCGCTGATGCAGCCGGTTAGTGTCGTGGAATGGTTGCAGGCCAGGAATTTTGATGCGCTGGCCGGCGCGACGCCGCTGGCGAAGTGGAAATTCGAGGGCGTGCTCGCCAATGCCGACGATCTGCTGACCTCGTTGTCCGGCCACATGGCGGTGGGGCCGTCGCCCGTGCTGATCCTCGTCTGTGGCGCCTATCTGGCTTTCCGTCGCTTCCTCGACTGGCGCATTCCGGCGGCGATCCTCGGTAGCGCCGGTCTGACGGCGTGGCTGTTGTTCGCGCTCAACGACGTGCGCTTCCCCAACCCCTTCTTCATGCTGTTCTCCGGTGGCCTGATCCTCGGCGCCGTGTATATGGCGACCGACATGGCGACCTCGCCGGTGACGCCCAAGGGCATGTGGGTGTATGGGGCGTTGATCGGGCTCTTGACCGTGATCATCCGTTATTACAGCGGCCTGCCGGAAGGCGTCATGTATGCCATCCTGATCGCCAATGCCGCCACGCCGCTGATCGAAAAGATCACCCAGCCAACGCCTTTCGGCAGGGGCGTGCTCTCCAATCTTGGCCGCCAGAAGAAAGGCGCTTCCTATCCCCTGCATTCCGGTTACATCTCGCGTGAAGACGCCGGCGCGGTAACGCCGAAGAAGCGCTTCCTGTTCAACAAACCCAAGCAGCCGCCCAAAGAATGACCAGCGCCGCAATCCCTCCGCAAGCGACGTCCGCAGTGGCGATGATTCGCACGCTCGGGCTGATTGCCGCCCTCTGCGGCTTCATCATCGTTTCAGCCTATCAGGGCACCTACGACGCGGTGCGGGAGAACAAGCGCATTGCCGTCGAACGCGCGGTGTTCAAGGTGATCCCGACCGCCAGGTCGATTGTCGAATATGTTGCTTCGCCCGCCGGTGAAATTGTAAAAGTCGGCGCTGGCAATGCGGCATCAGCCGCCGGGACGGCGGCGGCTGGCGGCGCCGGAAATAACGCGGTGAAGTTTTACGCGGGTTACGATAAGGACGGCAAGCTGGTCGGCATTGCCGTCGAGGGCGTCGCCAAGGGCTATTCCGACAACGTGCGCATCCTCTTCGCCTACGATCCGGCGGCGCAAACGATTTCCGGTTTCGGGGTGGTGACCTCGCGCGAAACGCCGGGCATCGGCGACAAAATCGTCACGGACAAGCATTTCCTGGCGAACTTTCCGCTCGATGCGAAGCTGACCGCCGACCTGAAAAAACTCGCCAACGCCATTGTCACCGTCAAGCACGGCAGCAAGACCCAACCGTGGGAAATCGACGCCATTACCGGCGCGACGATCACCTCGCGCGCCGTCGGCCGCGCGATCAACGACGCGGCGCAAATGCTGTTGCCGCGCATTGTTCCGCATCTCTCCGCACTGAAGGAAAAGCCATGAACGCCTCGACGACCGAACGCTGGGATGAATTCATGGAAGGCATCTGGCGCCAGAACCCGCTGTTCGTCATGGTGCTGGGCCTGTGCCCCGCGCTGGCGGTCACCGTGTCGGCGGTCAATGCCTTGTCGATGGGCCTGGCCACCACGTTTGTGCTGACCTGTTCCTGCGTGCTGGTGTCCTTGCTGCGCAAGCTGATCCCCAAGGAAGTGCGCATCGCCACCTACATCGTCATCATCGCCACTTTCGTCACCGTGGTCGATTACCTGATTCAGGCGATCAGCCTTGCGCTCTACGATGCACTGGGCGCTTTTATCCAGTTGATTGTCGCGAACTGCATCATCCTCGGCCGCGCCGAGGCGCATGCCTCGAAGCATCCTCTGCTGCCGACGCTGATCAATGCCCTTGGCATGAGCGCCGGCTTCACCCTCGGCCTGTTCGCCCTCGGCGCCGTGCGCGAGATTCTCGGCGCCGGCGCCTTCTTCGGCGTCTCGCTGTTCGGGCCGGACTTCCAGCCCTGGGTGGTGATGGTGCTGCCGCCCGGCGGCTTCTTCGTGCTCGGCGCCTGGCTTTTGATCTTCGCCGCCATGGCCCGGCGCAAGCAGAAGAAACTTGCGGAGGCCACGCAAAATGCATGAAAGCGCCGCGCAGATTTTCATCAACGCCTTCCTCGCCAACAACTTCGTGCTGGCGATGTTCCTCGGCCTGTGTCCCTTCATCGGCGTGTCGGGCAAGCTGGAAACCGCCGTGCCGATGGGCATAGCCTCCACCTTCGTCATGCTGGTCGCCTCGTTGTGCGCCTTCGGCATCAACATTGTGCTGGCGCGCTTGGACCTGGAGTTCCTGCGGCTGATCGCCTACATCGTCATCATCGCCTCGACGGTGCAACTCGTCGAGATGGTGCTGAAGAAACACAGTCCGAGCCTGTTTCGGGCGCTGGGCATATTTTTGCCGCTAATCACCACCAACTGCGCGGTGCTCGGCGTGGCGCTGTTTCAGACGGCGCGCGACTACGATTTTGTCCAGTCGATCACCTTCGCCGCCGGCGCCGGCGCGGGCTTCACGCTGGCCCTGGTGCTGATGGCCAGCGTGCGTGAGCGCCTGCAACTGTCCGACGTGCCCGCCGTCGCGCAGGGCACGGCCCTGTCGCTGATGCTGGCCGGCATCCTGTCGCTGGCCTTCATGGGCTTTGCCGGGCTGGGCGGCTAGCGTGTCCCTCTATCTGATCACCATCGGGTTGATCTTCACGCTGCTGTTGGCGGGCATCGGCGTGGATCGTCTGTATCGGGCCTTCGCCGCGAAAAACCCGCAACTGGGGCCGTTTCGCAAAAGTGGCGAGGGTTGCGGGTGCTGCGCCGCCCGCAAGGAGTGCGGCGCGGCCGACTTTCGGCCATAATCGGGCCATTCTTTTATCGCTGTTGGTGGATAAGGTCAAGCCATGACCCAGGACAAGAAAGATGAGCGCCCGATTCTGATTGTCAGCGATGACGCGGAAGAAGCGCGCGTTGTGCGCGAGCTTTTCCAGGGCGATTTTGCAAATGTCTTCAGCGCCGACAGCGAGGAAGTCGGCGTGCGCCTTTTCCAGGAACGGCTGCCGGCGGTTCTGGTGCTCGTGTTTCAGGAGATGGAACGATCAGAGCGTTTTTACCTGATGCTCTATCGCCAGTGCCCGACGATCCGGGAAATCCCGTACCAGACCTTGCTGCTGTGCAAGAGCAACGAATCCGAGACCGCCTTCTCCCTGTGCCGCAACGGCACCTTTGACGACTACCTGATCAACCGGCCGCTGCACGATCCGTTCCGGCTGCGGCTGGCGGTGCACCAGGCGCTGGCGCGCCAGTCCGGACGGACAGACTCGGCGTCGGTGCAGCGCCAGCTCGCGCACATCGGCAGCGACTTGCGGCATCTCGATACTTTTGTCAGCAAGGCCTTGTCTGGCGGCCAGACCCAGCAAGCCGAGTCGATCAAGGCCTTCCATGAATTCGCCAGCCGGCTGACCCGGGAACTCGATCAGTTCGAGTCGCACATGAGCAATGCCGCGCGCGGCGCGGCCGCCAAGGTGATCGAGAACAGCGGCCTGCGCCAGCAGTTTGACCAGATGCGTCGCGACCACGTCGAGCCCGCCGCCCGCCAGGTCGCGGGCAAACTGCAAGAGACGCAGCAGTGGGTGCAGAAGTTCGACGCGGGCTACAATGAGCAGGCGGCGCGGGTCGTCAGCCACGAATTCCCGCCCGCTCATCCCGAGGCGATGCTGGTCGATGATGACGAGATTTACCGGGAAATGCTCGGCATCATGCTGGAGGAGGTCGGGCTGCGGATCACCCAGGCCGCCAGCGGCGAAGCCGCGCTGGCTGAAATGCGCAAGCGCCCGCCGGACATCGTGCTGCTCGACTACAACATGCCGGGCCTCGACGGGGCGGAAACGCTCGAACAGATGAAGGCCGACCCGGAACTGCGGCAGATCCCCGTCATCATGCTCACCGGCGCCGGCACCCGCGAGGTCATGATGACAGTGAGCAAGCTCGGCGCGGCGGGTTTCATCGTCAAGCCCAGCAACCGGCCGACCATCCTCGCCAAGATCAACAGCCTGCTGCCCAAAACTAGTGCCTGACGTCTTCCAGCTGGCTGACGGCGTCGTGTTGCCGCTGGTTGGCTGCGTGGTGGCGCTGGATCAGTAGCATGACGCCGGCGACAAACAGGCCGAACATCGCGATCACCCAGTAGATGTGCAGCCCGGCCATGATCAGCAGGGCATAGATGCTTGTCATGACCAGGATGGCGATGTTTTCGTTGAAATTCTGCACGGCGATGGAGTGGCCGGCGCCCATCAGAATGTGGCCGCGGTGCTGGAGCAGGGCGTTCATCGGCACGACGAAGAAGCCCGACAACATGCCGATCAGCACCATCAGCACCATGGCGACCCAGGTGTCGCGCACCACGACCATCACCAGGACGATGATGCCCATGGCAATGCCGAGCGGGATGACGCGCAGGGACTTGCGCAAGGTGATCAGGCGCGCCGCCAGCACCGCGCCGAGGGCAATGCCGACGGCGACAACGCCTTGCAGCATGCTGGCCTTGGACAGGTCGAGGTTGAGCGCCACTTTCGACCATTCGATGACGATGAACTGCAAGGTGGCGCCGGCGCCCCAGAACAGGGTGGTCACCGCCAGCGAGATCTGGCCGAGTTTGTCGCGCCACAAGAGTTGCACGCAGTGCTTGAACTCGTGGAACAGATAGATCGGGTTTTTCTTCAGCGGTTTGTGGTCGACGCCGGTATCGGGCACATACAGGTTGAACAGCGCCGCCACCACATACAGGCCGCCGATGATCAGCAGATTCATCTCGGCCACACTGTCGATGCCGGTGTCGATCACCGGAAAGTCGAGGGAGAGCAGGTTATGGGCGATGGTCGGATTGATCATCAGGCCGCCCAGCACCACGCCCAGCACGATCGCCGTCACCGTCAGGCCCTCGATCCAGCCGTTGGCGATGACCAGTTGGCGGTGCGGCAGGTATTCGGTGAGGATGCCGTATTTGGCCGGCGAATAGGCTGCGGCGCCGAGACCGACCACGGCGTAGGCCAGGAGCGGATGCAGGTCGAAGAACATCAGAGAACAGCCGAAAATCTTGATGCCGTTGCTGATGAACATGACGCGCCACTTCGGCATCGAGTCGGCGAAGGCGCCGACAAAGGCGGCCAGCGCCACATAAGAAACGGTGAAGAAAGTCTTGAGCAGCGGTTCATATTCCGCCGGCGACTGCAGGTCGCGCAAGATGGCGATGGCCGCGATCAGCAGCGCGTTGTCGGCGAGCGCGGAAAAAAACTGCGCCGCCATGATGGTGTAAAAACCGCGATTCATGAACGCTGGGTTATATCACGAAAGTCGATTTCAAAAACCGGTTGCCGCCCCGCCCGATGCCGTGTATTGCCTCTGATCCAGCGAAAAAAATACCGGGATGGCGGTGTATCAGGCTTACTTATGCGGCAAAACTGTGCTTGAATGGTCGGCTATTACAAAACCAGCAATCGAGGGGAAAATTCATGGCTGATCGCAGGCTCCAGGTTTTTCACGCCGTCGCCAAGCAGCTTTCGTTCACCAAGGCCGCCGAGGTGCTGTTCATGACGCAGCCGGCGGTGACTTTCCAGATCAAGCAACTCGAAGAGCACTTCAACACGCGCCTGTTCGACCGCGGTCATGGCCGCATTTCGCTTACCCCGGCGGGCGAGCTGGTGCTGACCTATGCCGAGAAAATTCTCGGCCTCTCCGGTGAAATGGATGTGCGTCTCTCCGAGATGACTGGCGAGGTGGGCGGGTCATTGCTGGTGGGCGCCAGCACCACCATCGCCGAGTTTCTGTTGCCGCGCATCCTTGGCGAATTCAAGGCTAAATATCCGAATGTCAAGCCGTGCCTGGTGGTGGCCAACTCCGAATCCATTGAAACGCGGGTCGCCGAACACACCATCGACATCGGTTTCATCGAGTCGCCATCGCACCAGCCCAACCTGCAAACCGAGATTTGCTGCGAGGACGAATTGCAGATCATCTGCAGCCCAAAGTTCCCGCTGGCGCGCATGAAGGAAGTCACGCCGCAGCAACTGATCGAATATCCCTTTGTTTCGCGCGAACCCGGCTCGGGAACGCGTGAATTCACCGAGGTCTATCTGCAAAAAAACGGCGTCAATATCGAACACATGATGCCGGTGATGGAGCTGGGCAGCCCGCTCGCCTTGCTCGAGGTGGTCGAAACCGGCCTGGGCTACGCCATTGCTTCGCGCACCTCGGTGCTGAAGGCGCTGCGTCTGGGCGACCTGGTCTCGATTCCGCTCAAGCCGCGCCTGACGCGCCAGTTGTCGATGGTCTACCCGAAGGAAAAATTCCGCTCGCGGCTGGTGACGGCCTTTGTCGATTATGCGACCGACAGGCTCAAAGAATACAAGGGCAAGTAATCCGGGCATGACGCGGCCGATTCGCGCCACGATTGATCTTGCCGCCCTGCGGCACAACTTCGGCGTCGCCCGTCGCCACGCCGGCACTGCGAAGCTCTGGAGCGTGGTCAAGGCGAATGCTTATGGCCACGGCATCGAGCGTGTCGTGGCCGCCCTGGCCGATCTGACCGATGGTTTTGCGCTGATTGAGCTTGAACGTGCCGTGCAATTGCGCGAAGCCGGGCTCAAGCTGCCGATCCTGATGCTCGAAGGTTTTTACACCGTCGGCGAGTTGCCGCTGTTCATCGAACATCGCCTGATTCCGGTGCTGCACCGGATCGACCAGATACAGACGCTACTTGACGCCCGCTGGCCGGCCGCGCTGCCGGTCTATCTCAAACTCGACACCGGCATGCACCGGCTGGGCTTTGATGCCGCCGGGCTTGCCGCCGCCCGCGCCGCGCTGGCGGATAAAGCGGTCGACATTACCCTGATGTCGCATTTTGCCGACGCCGATGGCCCGCGCGGTGTTGACTGGCAGCTCGAACGCTTTGCGACGATGACAGCCGGCATGGACCTGCCGCGCTCGCTGGCCAACTCGGCCGCGCTGCTGCGTTATCCAGACATGAAAAACGACTGGGCGCGTCCCGGCATCATGCTCTATGGCGGCTCGCCGTTTCCGCAACTGAAATCAGCCGCCGAACTCGACCTCCAGCCGGTGATGACCCTGCAAAGCGTGATCATCGCCGTGCAGACGCTGGCGGCCGGGGACAGCGTCGGCTATGGCTGCACCTTTACCGCTGACCGTCCCATGCGCGTCGGCGTCGTCGCCTGCGGCTATGCCGACGGCTATCCGCGCCACGCGCCAACCGGAGCCCCCGTGCTGGTGGATGGCATCCGCACGCGCACCCTCGGCCGCGTGTCGATGGACAAGCTCTGTGTCGACCTGACTGAACTCCCCGCAATAGCCGGCGTTGGCGGGACGACGACCCTGTGGGGGAAAGAATTGCCCGCCGACGAGGTCGCCACGGCGGCCGGCACCATCAGCTATGAACTGTTTTGCGCTCTGGCAGCGCGTGTGCCGGTGATTGAAATTGGTTAAACCCAAATCGATCTATTCCTGCACCGAATGCGGCGCCAGCGCGCCCAAATGGCAGGGCCAATGCCCCGGTTGCGGCGGGTGGAACACACTGGTGGAGGCCATCGCTGAAGTGGCGACGCCGACCGCCAAGCGCTTCGGCGCCAACTTTGCGCCGCTGGCGGCCAGCAGCAAACCGCAGGATCTGGCAACCATCCGCCCGCGCGAGGAACCACGGCTGGCCACCGGCGTCGAGGAGTTCGACCGTGTGCTCGGCGGCGGCCTGGTCGCCGGCGGCGTGGTGCTGATCGGCGGCGATCCGGGTATCGGCAAATCGACGCTGTTGCTGCAGGCGCTGGCGCGACTCGCCGAAGCCGGTCAGCCGGTGCTGTATGTCTCGGGGGAAGAATCCGGCGAGCAGATCGCCCTGCGCGCCAATCGGCTGCAACTCCCCGCCGCCGGGTTGCGCTTGCTGGCCGAGATCAATCTCGAAAAAATCATTGTCGCGCTGCAAGACGAAAAGCCCTTGGTTGCCGTCATCGACTCGATCCAGACGCTTTGGTCGGACGCCCTCCAATCCGCGCCCGGTTCGGTGGCCCAGGTGCGCGAATGCGCGGCGCAATTGACGCGCTTCGCCAAGCAGACCGGCGTCTGCATCATCCTCGTCGGCCACGTGACGAAGGAGGGCGCGCTGGCCGGCCCGCGCGTGCTCGAACACATCGTCGACACCGTGCTTTATTTCGAGGGCGACACGCATTCGAGCTTTCGGCTGGTGCGCGCCGTCAAGAACCGTTTTGGCGCGGTCAATGAACTCGGCGTGTTTGCCATGACCGACAAGGGGCTGAAGGGCGTCTCGAACCCTTCCGCCCTGTTTCTCTCGCAACATGCGCAGGATGTCGCGGGCAGTTGCGTGCTGGTCACGCAGGAAGGCACGCGCCCCCTGCTGGTCGAGATTCAGGCGCTGGTCGACGGCGCGATGGGCGGCAACCCGCGCCGCCTGACTGTCGGCCTCGACCCGCAGCGGCTGGCGATGCTGCTAGCGGTGCTGCACCGGCATGCCGGCGTGATGTGCGGCGACCAGGATGTTTTCGTCAATGCCGTCGGCGGCGTGCGCATCCAGGAACCGGCGGCCGATCTGGCCGTGCTGCTGGCCATCGTCTCCAGCTTGCGCAACAAGCCCTTGCCCGGCAAATGGGTGGCTTTCGGCGAAATCGGTCTGGCCGGAGAAATCCGTCCCGCCCCACGCGGCCAGGAACGCCTGAAAGAAGCCGCCAAGTTGGGCTTCACCCATGCCCTGATTCCCAAGGCCAACGCGCCCCGGCAGGCGATCAAGGGCATGACGGTGATTGCACTGGAACGGGTCGAGCAGGCCATGGAACAGATGCGGAACTGGTAGTTTGAACACCCTGCGCCTCACCTTCCGCATGCTCTTGCGCGACCTGCGCGCCGGGGAGTTGACCGTCCTTGCGCTGGCCCTGGTGCTGGCGGTGACGGCGCTGACCAGCGTCGGCTTTCTCGCCGACCGGGTCGAGCGGGCGGTGGCGCGCGAGGCGCATCAGTTGCTGGGCGGCGATTTGCTGTTGACGGCCGATCATCCGTGGCCGGAAACGTTTCGCGCGGCGGCAGAGCGGCACGGCTTGCGGCTGGCTGAAAGCGTCAACTTCGTCAGCATGGTGGCGAGCGCCGACGGCGTGCAACTGGCCGAAATCAAGGCGGTGTCGGATGGTTATCCGCTCTACGGTGCGCTGCGCATCGCCCCGCGCCTGAATGTCAGCGATGGCGAAACGGCGGCCATTCCCGCGCCCGGCACGGTCTGGCCCGACGAGCGTTTGGCGACCGCGCTGGGTGTCGACAGCGCGGTCCGCCTGCGCCTCGGGGCGCTCGAACCCACGGTGGCGGCGATTGTCACGCTGGAGCCGGATCGCGGCATCAACCCGTTCGCGCTGGCGCCCCGACTGATCATCAATCTGGCGGATCTGTCGGCCACGCAACTGATTCAGCCCGGCAGCCGCGTCAGTTGGCGCCTGCATGTGGCGGGCGATGCGCCTGCCGTTGCAAAATTTCGCCAGTGGGCAGGGGGCAATCTGGGGCGGGGTGAGAAGCTCGAAAGCCTCGACAACGCTCGTCCGGAAATCCGCAACATCATTGAACGCGCGCAGCGCTTTCTCCGGCTGGCGGCGCTGTTGACCGTGGTGCTGGCCGCCGTGGCGGTCGGCATGGCGGCGCGGCGCTACATGCAAACGCATTTGGATGCCTGTGCGGTGATGCGCTGCCTGGGCGCCAGCGAACGGCAGATTCTCCTGATTCATGGCGGCGAGTTCATCCTGCTGGGTCTGGCGGCGACCCTTCTGGGGGGTGGTTTGGGCTATCTGGCGCAAGGCGCCTTGCACATGGCGCTGGCCGGGCTGATTGCCGAACAGTTGCCCGCGCCGGGCTGGCTGCCCATGGCGCACGGGCTGGCGGTCGGCGGCGTGCTGGTGGCGGGCTTTGTCCTGCCGCCGCTCTTGCGTCTCAAGGCGGTGCCGACGGTGCGGGTGCTGCGGCGCGAATGGAGTCGCGCGGAACCGCTCGCGGCGACGTCTTACCTGCTGGGCATGGGCTGCCTGGCCGGGCTGATGTTGTGGATGGCGAACGATGTGCGGCTGGGCAGCGTGGTGTTGGGCGGTTTCATGCTGGCGGTGGCCGTGTTTGCGCTCGCCGGGCAGGGGCTGCTGATGCTGATCGGCCGCTTGCCCACCCGCCTGGTGACGGGTGGCTGGCGGATCGGCCTGGCCAACCTGCGCCGTCGCGCCGGGGCGACGCTGGTGCAGGTGGTGGCGCTGGCCTTGGGGCTGACCACGCTGCTGATCCTGACGCTGGCGAAAGACGATCTGCTGTCGGCCTGGCAGAGCAAGACGCCGCCCGACGCGCCCAACCGCTTTCTCATCAACATCCAGCCCGATCAGCGCGCCGCCATCACCGACTTTTTCGTTGCCCGGGGACTGTCCGCGCCGCGTCTCGAACCCATGGTGCGCGGGCGGCTGAAGAGCGTGAATGGCCGCCAGGTGGCGCCGCGCGATTTTGTCGATGAGCGCGCCCAGCGTCTTGTCGAGCGCGAGTTCAACCTGTCGAGCCGCAACGATCTGCCGCCCGGCAACCGGATTGTCGCCGGTCGCTGGCATGGCGGAGATAGTCCGTTACGCGCGCAAATCCCGCTCTCGGTGGAAAAAGGCCTGGCCGATACGCTCAATCTGCATATCGGCGACGAATTGGTATTCGATATCGCCGGCCAGCCGTTTGTGGCGCAGATCGCCTCGCTGCGCCAACTCGAATGGGATTCGATGCGCGTCAATTTCTTCGTCATCGCACCGGCGGGCAGCATGGACGACCAGCCGACCAGCTTCATCACCAGCTTCCACTTGCCGGACGGTAGCGAAGCCATCATCGGCGAACTGGTGCGGCAATTCCCGAACCTCAGCGTGATCGATGTGGCCGCGCTGGTGCGCCAGTTGCAGGCCACGCTCGACCAGGTGGCGCACGCGGTGCAACTCGTGTTCGGCTTTGCCCTGCTGGCCGGGCTGGTGGTGCTGTATGCCGCGCTGCAAGCCAGCGCCGGCGAGCGCAGTCACGAACTGGCGGTCTTGCGCGCGCTCGGCGGACGGCGCAACCAGTTGCGTCAGGCGTTGTTTGCCGAATTTGCCACTTTGGGCGCCCTGGCCGGCCTGCTGGCCGGGCTGGCCGCCACGGCCATCGGCACGGCGCTGGCGCGCTGGGTATTCCAGCTTGATTACCTGCCGACGCCCGGCCTGGTGCTGGTCGGACTGCTGGCCGGGATGGCCGGGGTGGCGCTGGCCGGTCTCATTGCGACGCGCCAGGCGCTGGCGGGGCGGGTGGTGGACGGCCTGCGCGGAGTTTGATCTAGCGCAAACATTCCTTTTTTGGCCAGACTAGGATGGCCGCATGAAGCCGACTTCCGCCATGGGTAGAGAAGTGATCGGGTCTGCCGCTGAAGGGTGGGTGCGTCTATTGGGCTACTACCGCAGCGTGCTGATGGTGTCGTACTCGGTGGCGGCGCTGTTCTTTCTGGCGCTGGGGTCTTACGAGTGGCAGCGGATTGACGAAAATACCGCCGCGATAGTGGCGCTGTGCCAACAGGTTGGCGCTGCTTGTGGCGGTGTTGCAGCGACTGATCCGCGCGAAGAAATTCTGGCGATACGCGACCAGAGTCGCAAGAGCCTCCTGCTCATCGTGCTGGCCAGCTTCATCGTCACCAGCGCACTCCTGCACCTGATGGTGAACCGGGCGCGCCGCCATTACCTCAGCCTGCAGCGGCTGGCGAGCCTGCAGGAGGGCATCATTGCCGAGCGCACGCGCGAACTCAAGGAAAGCAATGCCGGTCTCCATCGCGAGGTGCTGGAGCGGCGCCAGCGCGAGGACGAGTTGCGCATTGCCGGCGCGGTGTTCGAAAGCGCCGCCGAGGCGATCATGGTCACCGATGCCGACAACCGCATCGTGCGCGTCAATCCGGCCTTTACCGCGATCACCGGATATGCCGCCAGCGAAGTGATCGGCAAGGACCCGGCCCTGCTGAAGTCCGGCCGCCACGGCGCGGAGTTTTATGCCGGGATGTGGGCAGCGTTGCGCGAGTGCGGCCATTGGGAAGGCGAAATCTGGAACCGCCACAAAAGTGGCGACATCATGGTCGAGTGGCTGTCGATCTCGACGATCGGCGACCGGCGGGGCGCCGGGCCGGGGGCCGGTCAGTATCTGGCCATCTTCCACGACATCACGCGCCGCAAGGCGGACGAAGACTTGCTGCGTTACCGCGCGCATCACGACGCGCTGACCGATCTGCCGAACCGCAGCCTGTTTTATGACCGTCTGCAATCCACCTTCAACCAGGCCAAGCGTTACCACCGCATTTTTGCGCTGCTGCAAGTCGACCTCGATCGCTTCAAGGAGGTGAATGACACGCTGGGTCACGCGGCGGGCGATCAGTTGCTGGTCGAGGCGGCGCGGCGGCTGACCAGTTGCGTGCGCGAATCGGACACCGTGGCGCGACTGGGCGGCGATGAATTCGCCATCATCCTGTCCGACATGGCGAGCGAGGACGAGGCCGAGCAGGTCGCCAGTCGCGCCGTGCAGCTGCTGGCCGAGCCGTACCTGCTGGATGCCGGTACGGCGAATATTACCGGCTGCGTTGGCATCGCGCTTTACCCGCAACACGGACAGGACAGCGAGCAACTGATGAGGAATGCCGACAGCGCCATGTATGCCGCCAAGACGGGTGGCCGCAACGCCTATCGCATTTATGCCCCGCGCGAATCGGCGACTCATCGGCAAGGCGATCTACTGTAACTTTCGCGGCGTGCTTTTGCTGCGTTGCCGCGGCCGGTCAGTCGGTTAGAATCGGCCATCTTTTTTCGAAAGCCTCCGATGCTTCACGCCGGACAACCCGCGCCGCGTTTCACCTTGCCCGATGCCGACATGGAGATGTTCGATTCCGCGTCCCTGCTGGGCAAGCAGCACGTCGTGCTGTTCTTCTATCCGAAGGACGGCACGCCCTACTGCACGCTCGAAGCCATCGATTTTTCCGACCATGAGAGCGAGTTCAACCGCCACGGTTGCGCGGTGATCGGCATCTCGCGCGACGACTGCCTGGTGCATGCCGATTTTCGCGACAAGCATGGCCTGTCGATCCGGCTGCTGTCGGACGCGGATGCCGAGGTCAGTCACAAATTCGGCGTGATGCATTATCGCGATCACGAGGGGCACAAGAAACTTTGCCTGACCCGTTCGACTTTCGTCATCGACAAGCAGGGCATCATTCGCCACATCGTTTCCGACGTGAAACCCAAGGGCCACGCCGCCGAAATTTTTCAACTCGTCAAGCAGCTTGGAAACAAGCGCGACAGTCATTCCCCGTAGGAGTATTTTATGCAAATCGATAAACACACCATTGTCACCCTGGCCTACAGCGTCGTGGATAGCGAGGGCAATCTCGTTGACGCGGGCGAGCACCCGCTGACCTATCTGCATGGCGGCTATGGCGGCATCTTTGAAAAAATCGAAGAGGAACTCCTCGGCCAGGTGGCTGGTTTCCAGAAAGACATCCGCCTGCAGCCCGAGGAAGCCTTTGGCGAATATGACGCCGAACTCGTGGTGATGGAGCCGCGCGACCTGTTCCCGGAAGACATCGAGGTGGGCATGCAATTCGAGCGCGCCTCCAGCAATGAAGACGAGGACGGCATGCTCTACACCATCACCGACATTGCCGAAGGCAAGGTGGTGGTCGATGGCAATCATCCGCTGGCCGGCATGGCGCTGGTGTTTTCCTGCACCGTCAGCGCGGTGCGCGCCGCCACCGCCGAGGAAATCGAGCATGGCCACGTCCACGGCGAGGGCGGTCATCTGCACTGAACGCTGCCAGGGGATACTCTGGATTGTGCTGTCCGCCGCCGGCTTCGGCGCGATGGCGATCTTTGCCAAGCTGGCCTATCAGGATGGCGTTTCGCTATCCACCATGCTGTTCCTGCGCTTCACCATCGCCGGCCTGTTGCTGGCGGCCTGGGGCATGGCGCAGGGCATGCGGTGGCCGCGCGGGCGCGACCTGCTCTGGTTGCTGGCGATGGGCGGCGTGGGTTATGTGACGCAGGCCTACTGTTATTTCGCCGCGCTCCAGCATGCCAGCGCGGGCATGGTCGCCTTGTTGCTTTATCTCTACCCGGCGATGGTCACGCTGCTGTCGGCGCTGCTGTATCGCCGCCGTATCGGCGCGGGGCGCGGCTGGGCGGTGGCCGTGGCGCTGGCGGGCACGGCCCTGACGGTGGGGGGCGACCTGAATAGCGCGCCGCTGGGGATTGTGCTGGGGATCGGCGGCGCCCTCGTTTATTCCATTTACATCCTGGCGGGCGAGGGCGTGATGCGGCGCGTGCCGCCGCTGCCGGTCGCCACGGTGGTGATGCTGGCCGCCGCCGCCGTGTATGGCGGGATCGCCTTCCAGTCCGGGCTTGCGCTGCCGGCGAGCTCTTCCGGCTGGCTGGCGGTGATGGCGATTGCGGTGTTCTCGACGCTGCTGGCGATTCTGGGTTTCCTCAAGGGCTTGGAAAAGCTGGGCGCCACCGACGCCTCGACGCTGTCCACGCTCGAACCGCTGATTACGCTCGGCCTGGCCGCGCTCGTGCTGGGCGAGGTGATCGGCGGCGCGCAACTCGCGGGGGCCGCGTTGATTCTCGCGGCGGTCGTTTATCTCGCGCGGCACGGCGTGCGCCGGGTGGCTACGGAATAACCTGCCGCGCCGGGCCGCCGCGCTCGGCCAATGCCTGCAAACCGAGCGCGGGCAGGGCGGCCCGCAAGCGCTCGGGATAGGCGGTGGCCTGCAGAAGCAGGCGCGCCTGGCCGCCGGACTGATCACCGCCAAGCCGCATCACCTGGCGTGCAACGGCCTCCGCGACATCCACCAGTTCAACGTGCTGACCGAGTAGCGGGGTGATGAGCGGCGTCAGGAAGGCGTAGTGCGTGCAGCCGAGCACGACCTGGTCGACGCCGGCGGCGATGAGCGGTTCGATCCTGGCCGCGACTTCGGCGCGCAACGCCGGCGTGTCCGCCTGCAGGGTTTCGACATGGGTCGCCCAGCCGGGACAGGGCACGACGTCGACCTGCGTGCCATCGGCATATTGTTGGATCAGTTGGGCCAGCCGCTGACTCCTGGCCGTGGCGGTCGTCACCAGCACGGCGATGTGGCGTGAGCGCGAGGCTTGCGCCGCCGGCTTGACGCCCGGCTCGACGCCCACCACCGGCACGCCGGGCAGGTTGTCGCGCAGCGCCTGGATCGCCGTCGTGGTGGCGGTGTTGCAGGCGACGACAATCAGCTCGCAGCCCTGCTCGGCCAGATGTTTGCCGATGGCCAGCACCCGGCCGGTGATGAAACCCTCGGGTTTGTCGCCATAGGGCGCGTGGGCCGTATCGGCCAGATACAGCAGGTCGGCGCGCGGCAGGGCGCGGGCGATGGCCGCCAATACCGAGAGGCCGCCCAGGCCGGAGTCAAAAACCCCGATCACGTCAAAAGTCGGCGCTGGCAGGACGGCGCATCAGTGCTGGGCGACGGGAATCTTGCCAATCTTGATCCGCCATTCATGGGGCCCGGTGGTGTGCACGGAAGTGCCGGAGGAATCGACGGCGACGGTCACCGGCATGTCGGCGACCGTGAATTCGTGGATCGCTTCCATGCCCAGATCGGCGAAGGCGACCACGCGGGCCGACTTGATGGCCTTGGAGACCAGGTAGGCGGCGCCGCCTACCGCCATCAGATAGGCCGAGCGGTGTTTTTTGATCGACGCGATGGCGGCCGGGCCGCGCTCCGCCTTGCCGACCATGGCCAGCAGTCCGGTCTCCCCCAGCATCATTTCGGTGAACTTGTCCATGCGCGTGGCGGTGGTCGGGCCGGCGGGGCCGACGGGCTCGTCCCGCACCGGATCGACCGGGCCGACGTAGTAGATGACGCGGTTCGTGAAATCGACCGGCAGCTTTTCGCCCTTTGCCAGCATCTCCTGAATGCGCTTGTGCGCGGCGTCGCGCCCGGTGAACATCTTGCCGTTGAGCAGCAGGGTCTGGCCGGGCTGCCATGCCGCGACTTCGGCCGGTGTCAGCGTGTCGAGATTGACGCGCGTCGAAGATTCGATGTTCGGCGCCCAGGCGACTTGCGGCCATTGATCAAGGCGCGGCGGTTCAAGGCGGGCCGGGCCGGAACCGTCGAGATGGAAATGGATGTGCCGGGTCGCCGCGCAGTTGGGAATCAGCGCCACCGGCAGGCTGGCGGCGTGGGTCGGGTGATCCATGATCTTGACGTCGAGCACGGTGGTGAGGCCGCCGAGGCCCTGGGCGCCGATGCCGAGTGCATTGACCTTGTCGTAAAGTTCGAGCCGCAGTTCCTCGCTGCGCACGAGTTTTTCGCCGCGCGCCGCTTTTTCCATGAGTTCATCGATATCGACCGGCGCCATCAGCGCTTCTTTCGCCAGCAGCATGGCCTTTTCCGGCGTGCCGCCGATGCCGATGCCCAGAATGCCCGGCGGGCACCAGCCGGCGCCCATCGTCGGCAGGGTTTTCAGCACCCAGTCGACGATGGAATCCGAGGGATTCAGCATGACCAGCCTGGCCTTGTTTTCCGAGCCGCCACCCTTGGCCGCGCAGATCACCTCGACCCGGTCGCCCGCGACCATTTCGGTATGAATGACGGCGGGGGTGTTGTCCTTGCTGTTGATGCGTTTCCCCGCCGGATCGAGCAGCACCGAGGCGCGCAGCTTGTTGTCGGGATGCAGCCAGGCGCGCCGCACGCCTGCATCGACCATTTCCTGAATGCTCATGCTGGCGTCCCATCTGGCGTGCATGCCGATCTTGAGGAACACCACGGCGATGCCGGTGTCCTGGCAGATCGGCCGCCGACCTTCGGCGCACATGCGGCTGTTCGTCAGAATCTGGGCGATGGCGTCCTTCGCCGCCGGGCCTTGCTCGCGTCCGTAGGCCCGGCCGAGCGCCTGGATGTAATCGAGCGGATGGTAATAGCTGATGAACTGGAAGGCGTCGAAAATCGACTGGATGAAATCGGCCTGCCTGATCGGTGCGGACATGACAGAGAACTCCCGGTTAGTGTTTGGCGCGGCTGATGGCCAGCGTCTGGATCATGGCCTTCTAGGGTTTTTGCCGGGTGATCATTTGAAAAAATGGGCTGCGGCAACCGTGGGATTCTACACGTCCGCGGCGGGCTGAATGGCCGCCAGCGGCCGCGTAAGAGGCGTGTAAGCTTGATGGACTGTAATGCGCGGTTGTAATATTTGGCTACAATCAGTCCGTCAAAACGATAGGAGAAGTTCTTCATGAGCGCCATCGAATCAGTCATGCACGAAAGCCGTGTCTTCCCCCCCGCGGAAGAGGTTGTCAAGCGCGCCACCATCTCTGGCATGGCCGCCTACGAGGCCTTGTGCAAGGAAGCCGAGGATGATTACCAGGGTTACTGGGGCCGCCTGGCCAAGGAACACGTGGTCTGGCAGCAGCCGTTTACCCAGGTGCTTGATGAGTCGGATGCGCCGTTTTACAAGTGGTTTGCCGACGGCAAGCTGAACGTTTCCTACAACTGTCTCGACAAGAACGTCGAAGCCGGCCTGGGCGACAAGGTCGCCATCATCTTCGAAGCCGACGACGGCCAGGTCACCCCGGTGACCTATAAGGATTTGCTGGTGAAAGTCGCCAGATTCGCCAACGCGCTGAGGGCGCAGGGCATCAAGAAGGGCGACCGCGTCCTCATCTACATGCCGATGTCGGTCGAGGGCATCGTCGCCATGCAGGCCTGCGCCCGCATCGGCGCCATTCACTCCGTGGTGTTCGGCGGTTTCTCCGCCAAGTCGGTGCAGGAGCGCATCCAGGACGCCGGCGCCGTTGCCGTGATCACCGCCGACGAGCAGTGCCGCGGCGGCAAGCGCATTCCGCTCAAGCCCGCCGTCGATGAGGCGCTCGCCATGGGCGGCTGCGAGTCGTGCCAGACTGTCTTCGTCGCCAGGCGTACCGGCGGCGCCTGCAACATGGTGGCCGGTCGCGACCTCTGGTGGCACGAAGTTGCCGACAGCCAGCCCGACACCTGCGAGCCCGAGTGGGTTGACGCCGAACATCCGCTGTTCCTGCTCTACACCTCCGGCTCGACCGGCAAGCCGAAGGGCGTGCAACACAGTTCCGGCGGCTATCTGCTGCACGCCATCCTGACCACGCGCTGGACCTTCGACCTCAAGAAGGACGACATTTTCTGGTGTACCGCCGATATCGGCTGGGTCACCGGTCACACCTATATCGCCTATGGCCCGCTCGCCTGCGGCGGCACCGAGATCGTCTTCGAAGGCGTGCCGACCTATCCCGACGCCGGCCGCTTCTGGCGCATGATCCAGGATCACCAGGCGACGATCTTTTACACCGCGCCGACGGCGATCCGCTCGCTGATCAAGGCCAGTGAGGTCACGCCCGCCACGCATCCGCGCAACTACGACCTCAAGTCGCTGCGCATTCTTGGGTCGGTCGGCGAGCCGATCAACCCCGAGGCCTGGATGTGGTACTACGATAACGTCGGCGGCAGCCGCTGCCCGGTCGTCGATACCTTCTGGCAGACGGAGACCGGCGGCCACATGATCACGCCGCTGCCGGGCGTCACGCCGCTGGTGCCCGGTTCGTGCACATTGCCCTTCCCGGGCATCCAGGCCGCCATCGTCGATGAGACCGGCAACGACGTGGCCTGGGGCAACGGCGGCTTCCTCGTCGTCAAGAAGCCCTGGCCGTCGATGATCCGCACCATCTACGGCGATCCCGTCCGCTTCAAGTCGTCTTACTTCCCGGCCGATTTCGGCGGCAAGCTCTACCTCGCCGGCGACGGCGCCATTCGCGATGCCAAGACCGGTTACTTCACCATCATGGGCCGCATCGACGACGTGCTGAACGTTTCCGGCCACCGCATGGGCACGATGGAGATCGAATCCGCGCTGGTCTCCAATCCGCTGGTGGCCGAAGCCGCCGTGGTGGGCCGTCCCGACGACGTGACCGGCGAGGCGATCTGCGCTTTCGTCGTGCTCAAGCAGTCGCGGCCCAGCGGTGAAGATGCCAAGAAAATCGCCAACGATCTGCGCAACTGGGTGGCCAAGGAAATCGGCCCGATCGCCAAGCCGCGCGACATCCGCTTCGGCGAGAACCTGCCGAAGACCCGTTCCGGCAAGATCATGCGTCGCCTGCTGCGCGCCCTCGCCAAGGGCGAGGAAATCACGCAGGATGTATCGACTTTAGAGAACCCCGCGATTCTGGACCAGCTCAAACAGGGCATCTAGCCAGAACCTGGACCGGAGAAGGAGAACAACGGGCGCCCGCCACAAGCCGGCGCCCGTTGCATTTGGAAAGTCGGCGCTGGCGGGACGGCGCGCATTCGTGGCGGATACGGAAGTGTCATGTTAAGCTGCGCCTGTCACGATCATGCCGGGTAAATTCATCATGCATAGCCAACGCTGGATGACGCTGTTGCCGCTACTGGCCGCTTTGTGCGGCGGTAGCGCCTGGGCCGCCGAACATGACGAAGGCGCGGCGTTTACCGTGCGCGGCTTTGGCACCCTGGGCGTGGCGCGTTCCTCTTCCGACCAGGCCGAATTCGCGCGTGATTTCTCCCAGCCCAGCGGCATCAAGGGCGGCCAGTGGTCGGGGCGCATCGACAGCGTGCTCGGCGTGCAGGCCAACTGGCGGGCCACGCCGGAGCTTGAGCTTGTCGGCCAGCTCGTCAGCCGCTATCGCTATGACGAGAGCCGGGTTCCGCGGGTGGAGTGGGCCTTCGCCAAGTGGGAGCCGGATGCCCGGGTCGCCCTGCGCGCCGGGCGCATCGGCGCCGATTTCATGATGCTGGCCGATGCAAGGCTGGTGGGCTATTCCTCTCTGACGGTGCGTCCAACGCCCGATTTTTTCGGCCCGCTGTTTTTTTCCCATTTCGATGGCGCCGATGCCAGCCTGACCTGGCCGCTGGGCGGCGGGTTGCTGCGCGGCAAGCTGTTTGCCGGCGCGATAAGTGAAAAGACTCCTCTGGCCGTTGAGTTATGGGATACCAGTGGTTCGTCGACGCGCGGACTGGTGTTTGATTATCTGGACGGTCCCTGGCAGTGGCGCGCCAGCACGGCAACCGTCAAGTTTTCGCATGGCATCGAATTTGCCCGGCAACTGGCAATCCGCCTGCGCGATGCTGGCGCCGCTGCCGATGCCGCCGCCGATGCACTGACAGTCGCCGGCACCACAACGCGTTATCACTCGCTGGGCGTGGTGTATGACGCCGGGCCATTGCAGGTACAGGCGATGCTCAATGCGATCCGCCATGAAGCGGGCTATTTGCATAATTCGCGCGCCGGCTACCTGTTGGCGGGCTACCGGCTCGGCGCGGTGACGCCGTATGTCGGCGTGTCGTGGTGGAAAAGCAAGCCCAAACCTTATTCGACGGGTCTGACCGATCCGGTGTTGAACGGGGAATATGATTTCATCATGGCGACGTCCATCGCCGACCAGACGACCTACACGCTGGGTGCGCGCTGGGATGTGCTGAGCAATGTCGCGCTCAAGCTGCAGTGGGATGCTGTCCGAGGCAGCGCGGCCTCGAGACTCCCCGTTCTCCGCAGCCAGCCGGGCTGGAACGGGCGCACCGATGTCGTTTCGGCCACGGTCGATTTCATTTTCTGAAGCCATGACGCTGCGCAACCTGTTCCTCTTCCTGAGCCTGATGCTGCTGGCGCCGCTCGCGGCGGCCGAGCTGGTGGTGGTCGCCAATCCCCGGAGCGGCATCGAACGGCTGACGCAGGAAGAGGTCGCCAACATCTATCTGGGGCGTTACCGCCTTCTGGCCTCCGGGCTCACCGCGGAACCCGTCGACCTGGCGGGCGACATCGTTCTGAAGGGTCGTTTCTACCGCGCCCTGGTGGGCAAGAACCTGGCCGAGATCAACGCCTACTGGGCGCGGCTGGTGTTTTCCGGCAGGACGCGCCCCCCGCATGCCTCGGAAAATGTGGAAGCCGCCTTGCAATATGTGGCTGCCCGCCCCGGCGCCCTGGCCTATGTCGACCGCGCCCGGGCCGACCGGCGGGTGCGGATTGTTTTTGAGCTGAGCGAATAGTCGACCATGCGCGGCAATGTGCACTGGTGGCATGGCATTCTCGCCCGCAGCCTGATGGCGGTGGTGGGCATCGCCCTGCTGATGGGCGGTGTGTCGAGCCTGCTGGTGAACCAGGTGGTCGGCGAACGCGCCCACAGGCTGGCGCTGCTCAAACTGGGCGAACTGCTTGATACCGTCGAGAGTACCGTCAGCATTGCCGCTTTCGTCGGCGATGAACAGTTGGCGACGGAAGTTGCGCATGGGCTGTTGCGCAACGGCGAGGTGCTGCAGGTCACGATACGCGGCAACGAGCGCGAGCTGGTGCGTGCCGAACGCGCGCCGCTGCGCGTCGTCAATGGCGACGCCCTCTTGCTGATGACCGGACCGCTACCCAAAGTCGGCGCTGGCGAGACGGCGTTGCCCGCCGTCAAGCGTCTGCTGTATTCCCCGTTCAAGGCGGGCGAGGTGATCGGTGAAATCCGGCTCGATGCCGATCAGGGCGCCATCACCGCGCGCGTGGCGGGCGCGACCCGCTTCATCAGCCTGCTGCTGGCCGGCCAACTGATTCTGGTCATCGCGGCGGCGGCTGTGGCGATGCTGTATCTGGTGGTGCGGCCGCTCAAGGCCACCTCCGACCGCCTGCATCGCCTCGATGCCGCCAGCGGCGAACGCCTCGCCGTGCCGGAAAGTCACGCGAAGAGCGAACTGGGGCGGCTGGTTGGCGACATCAACAACCTCACCGCGCGCCTGGTCGCGACCATTGGCATCGAGAGCGACCTGCTGCGCCAGCAGGTCATCGACCAGCGCAAATATCAGGACCTGTTCGACAAGGCGGCTGCCGGCATCTTCGTCGCCGACCGTGACGGTCGACTCGAATCGTTCAACCGCACCTTTGCCGCGCTGACCTGGCTGCAACGCCGCAAGGAATCCACCGGCCGCTGGCTTGCCGATGCCGGCTGGCAAGCGCCGGAGCGCCTGCTGGCCCTGTTGCGCGACGCGCTGGCTGACCCGACCGGCAAGGCCACGCGGGCCGATGACTTCCTGCTGGTCGGCCGCCGCGGCGACGAACGCTGGCTGCATGTGGCGGTGACCCCGCTGGGCGATGGCAACGTGCAGGGCACGCTCACCGACGTGACCGAGCGCCGCAACGAGGAAATCTCCACCCGCCGGCTGGCCACCACCGACGCCCTGACCGGTTTCGCCAATCGCGCCGGACTGCAACACGCCCTGGCCGAGATCACGCCGCACACGCCGCCGTTCGCCCTGGTGATGCTCGATCTCGACGGCTTCAAACGCATCAATGACGCGCTGGGCTTTGCGGTCGGCGACCAGTTGCTGATGGGGGTGGCGGGGCGCATCCGCAAGCTGCTGGATGCCCGCGACCAGGTGGCGCGCGTCGGCGGCGACGAATTCGCGCTGGCGCTCGTCGGCGAGCAGTCGCGCGTGGCGCTCGCCGCGCGCATCGGCCAACTGCTGCGCGTGCTGGCCGAGCCGTATGACGTGAGCGTGGCCGGCAAGCACGAGCAGATCGACATCGCCGCCAGTGCCGACATCGCCTTTTTCCCGCCGATGGCCACGACCTGCAGGAGCTGCTGCGCAGCGCCGAGCTGGCGCTCAACAGCGTGCAGGCGGCCGGCGGCCGCAGTTTCGGCTACTTCGAGCCCGCCCAGCAACTGGCGGTCGAGCATCGGCGGCGCATTGAAGACGACCTGCGTCATGCGCTGGACGCCGGCGAACTGCATCTGGTTTTTCAGCCGCTTATTGATCTGAGCAATGGCCGGCTGGCGGGCGCCGAGGCGCTGTTGCGCTGGTCGCACCCGGTGCGCGGCGCGGTTCCCCCCGATGTGTTCATCCCGCTGGCCGAGGAAATCGGCCTCATCAACGAGATCGGCCTGATGGTGCTGCGTGAAACCTGTCGGCACGTGGCCATCTGGCGCAATGCGGGCCTCGACATCCATGTTTCGGTGAATGTCTCGGTGCGGCAGATTCCCGACGGCTTGCCGCCCGGGGTGGTGGCCGGCCTGCTCGAACAGTATGGCCTGCCCAGTGATGCCATCGCCCTCGAAATCACCGAGGGGGTGCTGATGCACAACGTCGCCGCCGCCCAGACCTGGATCGAGCAACTGCGGGCGGACGGCATCCGCATCTACCTGGACGATTTCGGTACCGGCTATTCGTCATTGTCCTATCTCAAGCGCTTTGCGCTGGACACGGTGAAGATCGACAAGTCGTTCATCCGCGACATGAGCGCGGACAACAGCGACCGCGCGCTCGTCGATGCCATCGTCACGATGGCCGGCAGCCTCGGCCTCCGCGTCATCGCCGAGGGCGTGGAAAACCCGGCGCAGCTCGCCATCCTGCGGCAGATCGGTTGCGGCTACGGCCAGGGCTACCTGTTCTCGCGGCCAGTGAAGGGCGAAGACTTCGCGCAGGTCGCCGCGCACATCAACACCGCACTGGTCGCGGGTTGGGGCTGAGTTGCGCCGTCCCGCCAGCGCCGACTTTTCAATTGCCTCACATCCCCTGATAAATCGGCCCTTCGCCGCCTTGCGGCGTCACCCAGTCGATGTTCTGGCCGGGGTCCTTGATGTCGCAGCTTTTGCAATGCACGCAATTCTGAGCGTTGATGACGAGGCGCGGTGTGTCATTCTCCCTGACAATTTCATAGACGCCGGCCGGGCAGTAACGCTGCTCGGGGGCGTCATAGAGCGCCAGGTTGAGGCTTAGGGCGACGGCGGGGTCTTTCAGCCGCAGGTGGCAGGGCTGGTCTTCTTCGTGGTTGGTGTTGGAGAGAAAGACCGAAGACAGCCGGTCGAAGGTGAGGACGCCGTCGGGCTTGGGATAGTCGATGGCCGGGCACTGCGCGGCGGGTTTGAGCTTGCCGTGGTCGGCGGCAAGTCCCAGCGTCCACGGCGCCTTGCCGCGAAACACCTGCTGATCGATGCCGAACAGCAGCGAGCCGAGCCACAGGCCCTTGCTCATCAGCGGCTTGAAGTTGCGCGCTTGGTGCAGTTCGTCGAAGAGCCAGGACTGGCGGAACAGTTCGGGATAGGCGGTCAGTTCGTCACCGGCCCGGCCTGCCGCCAGCGCCGCCACGGCGGCTTCCGCCGCCAGCATGCCCGACTTGATGGCGGCGTGCGAACCCTTGATGCGCGAGGCGACGAGAAAGCCGGCATCGTCGCCGATCAGCGCGCCGCCCGGAAAGATCAGCTTGGGCAGGGCCTGCAGGCCGCCCGAGGTCATCGCCCGCGCGCCGTAGGCCAGGCGCGTGCCGCCGGCCAGCATCGGCCCGATGGCCGGGTGGGTCTTGAGCCGCTGCATTTCCTCGAAGGGCGACAGATGGGGATTGCTGTAGCCGAGGCCGACAACCAGACCGATGGCGATCAAATGCGGCTGCGTGGCATTGCCATAGTGATAGCAGAAGCCGCCGCCGTAGGTATCGGCTGCCAGGGGCCAGCCGGCGGTGTGCATCACCAGTCCATTGACATGTTGCGCGGCCGACGCCTGCCAGAGCTCCTTGATGCCAAGGCCATACACCTGCGGCGCGGCGCCGGCGCGCAGGTTGAAACGCTGCTCCAGCCGCTTGCCGAGAGATCCTCGGCAGCCTTCGGCAAACAGCGTGTATTTGCCGCGCAGTTCCATGCCCGGCTGGAAGTTCTGGCCCGGCGCGCCATCGCGGCCGACGCCCATGTCGCCGGTGACCACGCCGCCGATGCGCCCGTCTTCCTCGATGAGCTCGGCCCCGGCGAAGCCCGGATAAATCTCCACGCCCAGCGCTTCGGCCTGTGTCCCCAGCCAGCGGCAGAGCTCGCCCAGGCTGATGACATAATTGCCGGCGTTGTGGAAACAGGCCGGCAGCAGCGCGGCGGGCAGGCCATGGCTGCCTTTTTCGGTGAGGAACAACAGGCGATCCGCGCTGACCGGCGTGTCGAGCGGGGCGTTCCGTTCCTGCCAGTCGGGAAACAACTCGGTCAGCGCGCGCGGATCCATCACCGCGCCGGAGAGGATGTGGGCGCCGATCTCCGCGCCTTTTTCGATGAGGCAGACGCTAATGTCTGCGTTCAGTTGCCTGAGCCGGATCGCGGCCGCCAGTCCCGCCGGCCCGCCGCCCACCACCACCACATCGAATTCCATCGCTTCGCGTACGAGGGGTTCCATTCCGTTTCTCTCCAAGGCGGTGACGAGGCGCGATTATAATTTGATCGTCCCCTTCAGGCCCGCGACGATCATGGAACATCCTCACCATCTGGTTCACGTCACGCAGATTCCCGTGCGCTGGGGCGACATGGATGCGCTGGGCCATGTCAACAACACCGTCTATTTCCGCTTTGCCGAGCAGGCGCGCATTGACTGGATGACCTCGCTGGGCTTTGCCGATATCGTCGAGGTCGAAGAGGGGCCGGTGATCATCAACGCGAGCTGCACCTTTCTCAAGCCGATTAGCTTTCCGGCCACCGTGGAAGTGCGCACGCTGATCGGCAAGCCGGGCAAAAGCAGTTTGCCGACCTATTACGAAATGCGCTGCACAGGTGAAGACACGCTCTACGCCGAAGGCGCCGCCAAGATCGTCTGGTGGAACCCGAAGACCGGCAAGTCGCTGCCCTTGCCCGATTCCATTCGCGAGATCTACCCGCATGATTGAGCAGATGATGTGGCAGCCGGGGGCGGAGCGCGTTGCCGCCGCCAACCTGACAGCCTTTGCCAGGCTGGCCGGCTCATTTGCCAACAATGCTGCCGACTATGCGCAACTCCATCGCTGGTCGGTGGAAAAACCTGAAGAATTCTGGTCGCTGCTGTGGGATTTCGCCGCGGTGCGCGGCGAGAAAGGCCAGCGCATCCTCATCGATGGCGACAAGATGCCCGGCGCGCAGTGGTTTCCCGAGGCGCGGCTGAACTACGCGCAGAACCTGCTGCGGCGGCGCGACGAGGGCACGGCGCTGGTGTTTCGTGGCGAGGAGAAGGTTCTGCGCCGCATGACTTACGGCGAGCTTTATCTGCGCGTTGCGCGGCTGGCGGCGGCAATGAAGGCGGAAGGGATTGTCGCGGACGATGTCGTCGCGGCTTATATGCCCAACCTGCCGGAAACGCTGATCACCCTGTTGGCCGCCTCGTCCATCGGCGCGGTATTCACCTCCGCCTCGCCGGATTTCGGCGTGCAGGGCGTGCTCGACCGCTTCGGGCAGGTGGCGCCGAAGTTGCTGTTCGTCGCCGACGGCTATTTCTACAACGGCAAGATGCTCGACTCGCTCGACAAGGTTGCGCAGATCGTTGCCGGCCTGCCCACGGTGCGGAAGGTTATCGTCTCGCCCTATGTGCGCGAGACGGGGCATGATCTGTCCGCCATTCCGCATGCCCTGACGCGCGGCGATTTCGTCGCGCCGCATCGCGCGCAAACCGAGATCGAATTCGCGCCACTGCCCTTCGCGCATCCGCTCTACATCCTGTATTCATCGGGCACGACCGGCGTGCCCAAGTGCATTGTCCATGGTGCCGGCGGCGCGCTCCTGCAGCATCTCAAGGAACATCGCCTGCAAGCCGACATCCAGCCCGACGACAAGGTGTTCTACTTCACCACCTGCGGCTGGATGATGTGGAACTGGCTGGTCTCGGCGCTGGCCTCCGACGCCACGCTGCTGCTCTACGACGGTTCGCCGTTTGTCGGGCGCGGCCGGGTGCTGTTCGACTACGCGCAGGCCGAAGGCATGACGCACTTCGGCACCTCGGCCAAGTTCATCGACGCCTGCGCCAAGATTGAGCTGAAGCCACGCGAAACGCATGACCTGGCTGCCTTGCGTTCGATGTTCTCCACCGGTAGTCCGCTCGCGCCCGAGAGCTTCGACTACGTCTATCGCGACATCAAGGCCGACCTGCAACTCGCCTCGATCTCCGGCGGCACCGACATCGTCTCATGCTTCGTGCTCGGCAATCCCATCGGGCCGGTGTGGCGCGGGGAGATCCAGTGCGCCGGCCTCGGCATGGCGGTCGATGTTGTCGATAGCGAGGGCAAACGCGCAGCGGTGGGTGAAAAGGGAGAGTTGGTGTGCACGCGGCCGTTTCCGTCGATGCCGGTCGGCTTCTGGAACGATGCGGACGGCGCCAAATATCGCGCTGCCTACTTCGAGCGCTTCCCTGGTGTCTGGTGTCATGGCGACTTTGCCGAGCGCACCACCCATGACGGCTTCATCATCCATGGCCGCTCGGACGCCACGCTCAACCCCGGCGGCGTGCGCATCGGCACGGCGGAAATCTATCGCCAGGTCGAGAAACTGCCCGAGGTGCTCGAATCCATCGTCATCGGCCAGGAATGGGAGCAGGACGTGCGCGTCGTGCTGTTCGTCAAGCTGCAGGAAAACCTGACGCTCGACGAGGCACTCGCCAAGCGCATCAAGGAAGCGATCCGCGCCAACACCACGCCGCGCCACGTGCCCGACAAGGTGCTGCAGGTCGCCGACATTCCGCGCACCAAGAGCGGCAAGATCGTCGAACTCGCCGTGCGCGAGGTGGTGCATGGCCGTCCGGTGAAGAACCGCGAAGCGCTGGCGAATCCCGAGGCGCTCGAATACTTCAGCGATCGGGCTGAGCTTTCCGTATAAGGGCGCGCGCCGTGCGTAACGCTTGGTGGTGGATGCGCTGCGCTTATCCACCCTACATTCTTCAGCTCTCTTGGTTTTCGTAGGGTGGATAAGCGCAGCGCATCCACCGGTATCATTCACCGCGCAGCTCCCGTAGGGTGGATAAGCGCAGCGCATCCACCGAACTTTTAACCAGCACCCACCAAACAACTCGCAAAAACGGAGGCAGTGTGAGCAACTATCACCGAACCTGCGTCCCCGGCGGCAGTTACTTTTTTACCGTCGTGACTCACAACCGCGCCCCGATTTTTGCCAAGGAAGCGCACGTCGAGGTGTTGCGGCAAGCCTTCCGCAAGGTGATGGCAGCTCGACCCTTCGAGATCGATGCGATGGTTGTTCTGCCCGAGCACCTGCACTGTATCTGGCGAATGCCGGAAGGTGATGCCGATTATCCTAAATTCCTCTGTTACCCCAATCCCGAAGCCAGACAAAGCGAAGTCAAACAGAGAGGCGAAGGGGATTTTGGCTTGGCCGCGATGATTCTCTCGACGATGTAGCGCACAAGGGCGCGCCAGCGTT
>Ga0208244_100136_pt1 | contig 99679 bp, 84 predicted proteins | sample SubbioCR12Aug_5A_FD_184828 | JGI IMG/M metagenome (GOLD analysis project Ga0208244, IMG submission 184828) | Serpentinite rock and fluid subsurface biosphere microbial communities from McLaughlin Reserve, California, USA - CR12Aug_5A (SPAdes) | ecosystem: Environmental > Terrestrial > Deep... | reverse complement strand
GGCGGCAGGGAGCCGCCGTCAAGCCTACATGGACGTATTCACGGCGTCCTGTCGGGCGAGTGACCGCTCTCTTTCTCCTTAAGACCTATTACTTTCATTTGACGGGGCGAATGCAGGACTTTCATGAACGGTTAGTAGTTGAAAGTAAATCAACACCGTCATTCCGGCATGGATTGCCGGAGCCGTTAGAACGCGAAAGCGAATCCAGGTCACAAGGATGTGAAAGTCCAGCGCCATCCATGGCTTCTGGACCCCGGCAATCCCTGCCGGGGCGATGCCACTATTAACGCGAACATAGCCAAAAAAAGATGCCCTTTAGCATTCAAACTGCCGGAAAACACTGTTATCCCCAATCCATGACATGAAGACTTACCAGGCTGAGACTTATCAATGAATAATCAACCGGACGCTATCTCTGATACGTTGCTGCAATTTTGTCAGGGGCAACTGAACCTGGATCAAGTGGAGGCTTTTTTACAGCAAACACTCATACAGACGCCTGAAAAAAGTGAAAAAATCCGGCATGTCTTACGCAGCAATCTCGAACAAAAACAGTTGAGTCCTGAGCACTATCTACGCTTACTTTCTTCATTAGACAGGTTAAGCCACTCTGTGAACCAGACTGACAATGATGAAACGCGGTTCAATCCCGTGACGCAAACACAGGAAGATGATGAGACGCGGGTGAGTTCATTGACTCATGAGTCACCTGCTTTATCCAGCGAAGAAGAAGCAACCGTTGTAATCAAACCGGCAGGACGAACGGCACCGCCAAAAACTGTGACGTCAGGTTCGCAAACCGGCTCAAACGCAGCCACACTGTCATTTACTCAAACTGACTCATCATTTGAATCGCCTTCAAACGACGGTCCGCTAGGCATCGGCTCGACGCTCAAGGAGCGTTTCGTATTGCAGGATGTTCTGGGCAGCGGCGGCATGGGCGTGGTCTACAAGGCACTGGACCTTCGCAAGCAAGAAGCAAGAGACAAATCACCTTACGTGGCTTTGAAAATCCTTAACGAAGACATTAAAAACAATGCAACCGCCTATATCGCTTTACAAAGAGAGACCCAAAAAGCCCAAACCCTGGCGCACCCTAACATTATTACGGTTTACGATTTCGACCGGGATAAAAGCCACGTCTTCATGTCCATGGAGATTCTGGATGGACAATCGTTAGGCCGATATATTTTAGAAAAGGCCCCCAATGGCCTGCCTTTGAAAAAAGCCTGGTACATCATTAAAGGGTTATGCCTGGCGCTGGCTTATGCCCACAAGCACGGGATAGTCCATTCCGATTTCAAACCCGGTAACGTCTGCATTTTAGAGAACGGGGAAGTTAAAGTCCTTGATTTCGGCATAGCCTGTGCTGTAAGCCGGCATGATGCCGAGCAGGATCAAACGGTATTTGACGCCCGCCGTGATTTGGGCGCCCTCACACCTGCCTATGCAAGCCTTGAAATGTTTTACGAAAATGATCCGGACCCCAGCGATGATGTTTACGCTTTAGCCTGTGTAACTTACGAAATTTTGACTGGAAAGCATCCCTACGGAAAGCTTTCAGCCCCAAAAGCTATGGAACTCAATCTGCAACCTAAAATGGTCAGTGGATTAAGCCGAAAACAATGGAAAACGCTAGCCAAAGGACTTGCCTTTAAACGGCAAGACAGAATCCAATCCGTTCAGCAATTCATGAACGGATTGCAGGCCAAATCAGCACTGCCCATTATCCTGGGCAGCCTGGCTGTCATTACTCTTATTGTCGGAATTACCGGTTACATTAAACTCGCTCAGGAGATAGATCCGTTACAAGACAAAATCATTCAACTTAGCCCTGAGCAACAGTTAAAAATCAAAGATTTATTGGATTTGGCAGAAATACATTTTGATGTGGGTTATTTGACGGCGCCTACCGGAAGCAATGCCCTCTGGTCTTATCGCCAGGTGCTTGAGATCGACCCGTATAATAAGGAAGCAAAACAGGGTCTGAAAAAAATTGCCGACATTCTGAGCGAACAGGCAGAACAACTTTATGCTGAAGGCAAACATGATGAAAGCCTGACCAAGATTGAAGAGGGCTTGGAGGCCATCCCTAAACACCAGACCTTATTGGATCTCAAAGCTAAAATTTTACGCCAGCCCTGACATTCGATTGCTCCAATTACAGAACAAAATGCGGCATCTATCGTGGAACAAGCATTGAGTGGCCGACTCTTCAAGGCGCCTGCAGCCTACCACCTGCCCGGTATATTCAAGTAAAATGAGTTAACCTCATTTTATTAACAAGGCTTAACCCACGATTTTTATCCGGCCCTTGTCGACTCATCAACTCAGTTTGTCTTTAAATCATCTCAATGGAACAACAAAGCACATTCGTCAATTGGTTCAGGAATTCCTCTCCTTACATCCACGCCCACCGGAACCGTACCTTTGTCATTTTTTTTAGCGGAGTGGCAGTCACTGAACCGAATTTCGATAATTTGATTCATGACTTTGCCTTATTGAAAAGCTTGGGTGTCAGGCTGGTTCTGGTCCACGGTATTCGCTCCCAAATCGATGAACGCTTGCTGCAGCAAGGTGATACGCCCAGATTTCACCATCATCTTCGCATTACCGACCAATCGACACTGCAATATGTTAAGCAGGCGGCCGGATTGGTCCGGGTAGAAATTGAAGCCTTGTTATCGATGGGTTTGGCTAATTCACCCATGGCCGGCGCAAAAATCAGGGTCGCCTCGGGCAATTTTGTCACCGCAAAACCGCTTGGTGTGCTGGATGGAATTGACTATTGCTATACCGGTAAAGTCCGGCGAATTGACAGCCAGGGGATACATCAACAACTTGACCAGAATAATGTCGTGCTGATTTCACCGATTGGTTATTCTCCGAGCGGGGAGGTTTTTAATCTTTCGGCGGAGGAAGTTGCGACCGAAGTCGCCATCGCCTTGCAGGCTGAAAAACTGATTTTGATGACTGAACAAAACTGTATAAATCCTGATAACCAGAAACCGGTCCAGCAACTGACTACCGGACAAGCCAATGAATTACTGGAAAACAATCCACACCTGCCGGAAGCCATCGCCCGCTCTTTAAGCGCAGCCATTCAAAGCTGTCAAAACGGCGTAACACGCGCCCACCTGGTAAACCGGCAAGTTGATGGTGCTTTGTTACTGGAATTATTCACGCGTGACGGCATCGGGACATTGGTCAGTCACGCCGCATTTGAGACGATTCGCACCGCCGAACTGGACGATATTGGCGGCATCATGGAATTGATAAAGCCTTTGGAGCAACAAGGTTTATTGGTTAAACGCTCTCGTGAAAAACTGGAAATGGAAATTTCCGACTATATTATTATTGAACGAGATGGTTTGATTATTGGTTGCACCGCGCTTCATGCTCTGACTGATTCAGGCAATGGTGTAATAGCTTGTCTGGCAATTCATCCGGATTATCAGCGCGCATCCAGAGCCAGTCACCTGTTGGATTACATTTATGATAAAGCAAAACAGTCTGATATTTCGAAACTTTATGTACTCTCGACTCAAACCGTTCACTGGTTTATTGAAAGAGGGTTCAAGCCTGTATCCATTGAACTTCTGCCCGAACCTTTGAAATCATCTTATAACCCGCAGAGAAATTCGAAAGTCTTATGCAAAACCATTAGCTAATGCCTATGCCTTATTCAAAGACGGTGTCTATCCTTCAAATTACCGACCTTCATATATTGCCTGACCCAGGGGAGAAAATGCTGGGCATAGACACCGAATATTATTTCAAGGCTGTTCTTGATCAGGCATTTGCCGCAGGCAACACCTTTGATCTTGTTCTGGTATCGGGCGACCTAGCTCAAGACCCGTGTGCGGCGAGTTATAAGCGGATATTAAAAACACTGGAAAAATACCCGGTCAATTCGGTGTGTTTGCCCGGCAATCATGACGACTACCCGCTGATGCTCAGTTTGTTTAACAGTCAAAAAATCAGCTGTAACAAACAAACCTTGTTTGATGACTGGCAGTTAATCTGCCTTAACAGCCAGATACCCGGCCGACCCGGCGGCAATATCGGCAATGAAGAACTGTTATTTTTACAGAAATGTCTGACTGAACAGCCGGATTATTTTGCGTTAATCGCAGTCCATCATCATGTCCTGCCGACGCAAAGCCAATGGATGGATACCATGCTGATTGAGAATCAGCAGGAAGTGTTGAATATTCTGCGCAATTATCCGCAAGTAAAAGCCGTCACGACCGGCCATATCCATCAAGTGATGGACCGCGATTATCAGTCCATTCGTGTTCTAGGCTCACCAGCGACCTGTTTTCAATTCAAACCGCTGTGCAGTGATTTTACGCTGGATTTGGAGATGCCCGGTTACCGTATCATTAATTTATTGCCTGACGGATCAATCGAAACCAGCGTCTACCGCCTTCCGGGCTTGCTAAAGGAGCTAAGTTTGGACTCGTTTGGCTATTGACCTGGTTTTTTTCAGATTCTTATTTTCTTTAGCCAGATAACCATCTGCTTTTACCGGAACAGAATCAGCCACCAGCAGTGCACCCAATTCCGCCATCGCCTTTCGGTAGACTTTGCGTTTAAAGTACACCACATCATTCAGGGGTTCCCAATAATCCACCCAGCGCCAGCCATCAAATTCAGGTTTGGACGTTCGATCAAAACGCACATTCGATTCAGGTGTAACCAAACGCAAAATAAACCAGATTTGTTTTTGTCCTATGCAAAGCGGTATCGACTGTTTTCGGATATATCTTTCAGGCAATTGATAACGCAACCAATATCGAGTACGTCCCAGCAATTGCACATGCTCGGCCCGCAAGCCGGTCTCCTCCCACAGTTCCCGATACATCGCAGCTTCAGGGTCTTCGTCATCATTAATGCCCCCCTGTGGAAACTGCCAGGAATTGGCACCGGAACGTTTAGCCCAAAACACGCGACCCTCGTCATTGCAAAGGATTATTCCGACATTAGGCCGGTATCCTTTTGAGTCAATCATGTTAAAACCTTTAAATTATCTGACCGTCACCGACTGCTTCGCATTAGGCGATCAGTTCGCTGGAACCGCGAGAATTATTAATCCGTGAAAGCGCCGGCTCATTACAGGCTTTAAAATCGCTTGTGCTGCACAGATTCTCAATCAGTTCTTACTTTATGAGTTCAGCGTAAACCCGCTAAGGTGATAAACTCGTCGTAACGTTCAGTGAATAAAATTAATGAAGCTATTGTTCCACAAATCAGTTGGGGAGGCTATAGCCTATTTTTAAAGCCAATTTAATCGGGTATTTTAATGAGTCTAGCCATATTTGATTTAGATAATACACTCATCGCGGACGACAGCGATTATCTCTGGGGACAGTTTCTGGTCGACCAGGGCATAGTCGACAAAAACGCTTATGAAGCGGCAAATGCCAAATTTTACGAAGACTACAAACAAGGGAATCTGGATATCAGAGAATTTCTGGCATTTTCTTTACGTCCGCTTGCAGACAATGAACCGCAAAAATTGTATCAATGGCGAGAACAATTTGTTCAGGAAAAAATCTTTCCAATCTTGCTGAAACCCGCTCAGGAACTGATAAACAAACATAAAGTGAAAGGCGACACCTTAATGGTTATTACAGCGACGAACCGGTTTGTCACTGAACCGATCGTGAAACTTTACGGCATCGATATTTTGATAGCGACCACGCCTGAGTTTTCGGATGGAAAATATACCGGAGGCTTTAATGGCGTCCCTTGTTTTCAGGATGGCAAAGTCACATTATTGACCGAATGGCTGTCATCGCATTCCGAAACACTCGATGACAGCTGGTTTTACAGCGACTCCCACAATGATTTACCGCTGTTGAATCGAGTCACACACCCGGTTGCCGTTGATCCGGATGAAAAACTGCAACTGATTGCAGAGCAGCAGGAATGGCCGATCATCAGCCTTAGAAACGATGTCTGCCCTACGCACCATTTCAAAAAATAAACGCGCTGTATTCAACGGCAAGTAACACCTCGCCCGTTTTGTATTGAGGGCGAGGGCAAAGCATTGTTTGCCTTTTAATTTTTCTTAATCAGAAAAATTTGTTTATCCCCTTCCCTAACAAACTCAACAATTTCATGCCCGGTCTGTTCGGTATAGACACCGATATCCAGATGCGCAGCCGGATCGGTAGCGATAATTTTAACCACATGTCCGGCAAGTAATTGCTGAAGGGCTTTCTTTAATCTTAACAAGGGTAATGGACACATTAACCCGCTGGCATCAACTTCTAAATCAAATTCAATCATGGTTCTTGGATATAATTTCTATTAACTCCCTAAGTGGTGTTTATAATACCACCGCTACAATAAACAGCGAACTAACCGATCACATGGACTATTTTCCTTTATTTTTTAAACTGACAGGCCAGGCCTGTTTAGTGGTGGGTGCAGGCGAAATTGCCGCTAGAAAAATTGACTTGCTCAGCAAAGCCGGGGCCTGTATTACCGTCATAGCCAAAGATATCCGTTCTTCGATTAAAGAAAGAGAAAGTGACCTTAGCCTGCGAATCATACAAAAAAGCTTTGCCGCAGAGGATGTCGCGGGATTTACCCTGGTCATCTCGGCCACCGACAACAAAACCACCAATGAAAGTGTTGCCGCCGCTGCGCGTCAGCACAAAATCCCCGTCAATGTCGTTGACAGCCCCGACCTGTGCAGCTTTATTTTTCCTGCGATTTTAGATCGCTCACCTTTGATAGTCGCAGTTTCATCAGGCGGTGCATCGCCGGTTTTAGCGCGTTTGTTAAGAGCCAAACTGGAAACCATCATTCCACCCACTTACGGGCGCCTCGCACACTTGGCAGAAAAATTCAGGCCTCAAGTCAAGCGCTCGATCAAAGAACCTGCACAACGGCGAATTTTCTGGGAAAAAGTGTTACAAGGCCCGATCGCAGAACTGGTTTTCAAAGGAGATGAACATCAAGCGACTCTTCAACTGGAAAAATGCTTGGCCGAAGAATCAAATTCAACGGCCCAAGGCGAAGTTTATCTGATAGGGGCAGGTCCGGGCGACCCTGATTTGCTGACTTTTAAAGCATTACGACTGATGCAACAGGCCGATGTGATCCTCTATGACCGCCTCGTCGCACCGGCGATTCTGGAACTGGCGCGCAGAGATGCTGAAAAAATCTATGTCGGAAAAAAACGCAGTGACCACAGTCTGCCGCAAGACGAAATCAATAGTTTACTGGCAACGCTTGCCAAATCAGGCAAGCGTGTAGCCCGTCTTAAAGGCGGCGACCCTTTCATATTCGGCCGGGGCGGGGAAGAGATTGAAACCCTGATGGAGCAAGGCGTTAACTTTCAGGTTGTGCCCGGCATTACCGCCGCATCGGGCTGCGCTACCTATGCAGGCATCCCTTTGACACACAGGGATTATGCACAATCATGCACATTTGTTACCGGACATTTAAAAGACGACACTATAAATCTTAATTGGAAGCAGCTCTCTCTGCCAAACCAGACCCTGGTCATTTACATGGGCTTGATAGGACTGCCCTTTCTGTGCCAGTCATTAATAGATCACGGCGCACCGGATGACTTACCGGCCGCATTGATTCAACAGGGAACCACATTGAATCAAAAAGTCTACACCGGCACACTCACGACACTGCCTGCCATCGCCGCCAATGAGGCTATCACACCACCAACCTTGATCATTATCGGGAATGTCGTCAAATTGCATACTAAACTTAATTGGTACAGCGCTACTTCAGTGCTGTAATCCGGGATCAGTCATGCTAAATCGTTTATGTTTTGCCGCTTTATTTTGTTTATTTCTACTTAACGGCTGTGGTAATTCGTCCAATTCAGAAAAAACCCAGCAGCTAGGCCCCGATAATCTTTTTGCGGCTGATATTTCCGAGCACTATGCTTTGATCAGCAATATGTCCGGACCTGCGGAGCTGTGGCGATTAAAACCCAAAAGCCTGCTTCATTCATGGAAACACCTGGATGGAACCAATGGCATTATCAAAACGGCTATTTCAGGTAATGAAGAATTTGCAATCACCGCAGAGCGTGATTCTTTGGTCTGGTGGCGGATCAGTGATGGAAAGCTTTTAAAAGTATGGAGTTTCCCCGAGATCAGCGCGGTCAGCTTATCCGGCGATGGACATTTTGCGCTCATTGGGTTGCCCGATAAAGCCATCTATTTTTCACTCAAAAAAGGCATCACACTTTACGCTTTCAGGCATGAAGGCTCGGTTTTGGCGACCGATATTTCAAAAAGCGGACAATATGCGTTAACTGGTTCCACCGATAAAACCGCTAAATTATGGGATTTGGCCACCGGTGAATTAAAGTACACCTGGACTCATTATAATCAGTTGTCCTCCGTTGCGATAAGTCCGGATGACAGCTATGCCTTTACCAACGCAGCACTTGGACAGACGCTGTTATGGAAGCTCAGTAACGGCAAAATCTACAAATCCCTGAAACCTGACAGGCAAACGGTTGCGACAGCAAAATTCTCCGGCAATGGGCGACAGCTGATCACCGGCTTGACCTCAGGACGCATTGATCTTTGGAATATCAAGACAGGACAACGGATAAAATTCTGGCGCGCTAAAAAGGATGAAAAGAGACGGCCAACTGTTGCCTCGGTGCTGGGACTTGCGTTTATCGAAAACCATAAAAAAATTTACAGCATCGCCTCAAATGGTTATCTGCAACGCTGGAAAAATTAACTGAAAATTCAGTAATTGTTCAGACACTTTAACGATAATCTTTACGACAAACAGTAAAATCAATTGAATTTTTCGGTTAAATCCCCTATTCTTTTCGGGTTTAACTTTTTTATTGAGCGCAGTCATTTAATTACAACTAAAGAGTGCGTTCTTCTTCCATCACAAGAGAGGTCAAAATGAAAAAATTATTAATCGCGTCTGCTGGAATTGCACTGGTTGCTCTAAGCGCGCAAGCTAACGCTGCTGGTGACGCAGAAATCGGTAAAAAAATCTACGACCGCGCTTTCGGACGCGGCTGCGGCACTTGCCACGACATTTCTTCAAACCCGCAACTTCGCGTATTGATCAAAGGCGGCAATTTGGATCGCGCTAAATTTGGCACCGTTTTAAAAGAAGGTAAAAACGCCATGCCTAAAGCAGTTGAACAAATCATGAGCTTAGGTCCAGTCAAAAAAGAAGGTTTAACTGAAGAACAAGCTATTGATGCTCTTTACGAGTATCTGAGCAAATAAGTTAAGATCACTACCTGATTTTGACTTAAAGATAAAAGCCCCGCTCGATCCAATCGACGGGGCTTTTTTGTTGGGACAGACTTCAGATCATCAATCCGTGCTTAAGCCTTGGCGACCGGAAAAGCCAAGACCTGATCAATCGATGAGGACTGAGTCATTCGCATCAACAACCTATCCAAACCGATTGCAATTCCTGCGCAATCCGGCAAACCCGATTCAAGTGCTTGCAATAAACGAACATCCTTAGTCACGTCAGGCAAGCCCTGTAGGCGTCTGATGGCTATTTCTCTGTCAAATCGTTCATCCTGCTCTCGCGCATCGGTCAATTCGTAATAGCCATTACCCAACTCGACGCCATCAATAAATACTTCGACCCTGTCAGTAATCTCAGGATTTTGAGCATTCAAACGAGCCAGGGACGACTGACAGGCAGGATAACCATAAACCAGATACAAAGCGTTGTCATTTAACTTGGGCTGAACGCAATGACTGAAAATAAAGTCCAACCATAATGCATGAGACGTTCCGCAAATTGTGATTGCTTCAGCTAGGCCCGTTTTTTCAGCATAGGAGGAATAATCGGTCAAAGAAAACCGTAGCGCATCCAAACCGGTATGCTGCATAAAAACGCTTTGATAACTGACTCTATGGGTACAGGTCAACGACCGGTAGGGTAAAAACACAGCATTAACCAGTTCCTCGACCTCGTCCATCAAGTCAAATAGATCAAAGCCCACCCTGTACCATTCCAATAGAGTGAATTCGGGATTATGTAAACGTCCCGTCTCTCCGTTTCTGAAGGCCTTGCAGATTTGATAAATTGAACCGGAACCGGCTGCCAATAAACGCTTCATGGCAAATTCCGGCGATGTTTGCAGGTACATCGTTTGCCTGCGGGGATAAAGCTGGTAATCCGTCGTGAAAAAAGCCAATTGAGGATCCGTTCCTATGCCCTGACTCAGCAAGGGCGTTTCAACTTCCAAAACACCCCTTTCCGAGAAGAACTGTCGAATGGCCGCCAGTAATTGCGCCCTGCTCTTCAACAGCGTTAAATCGCCAGAAGGCAGCCAATCGAAATTCACTATTCTTTAACGCGAGAAACGTATTCGCCTGTGCGGGTATCCACCTTGATGATTTCGCCCGTTTGAACAAACAACGGCACTCTGACTACTGCGCCGGTTTCCAGCGTAGCTGGCTTGCCGCCGCCGCCAGAAGTATCACCTCTCAAACCGGGATCGGTCTCGGTGATTGCCAGTTCAACAAAATTGGCAGGTACCACGGATAATGGCGAATCATTCCATAAAGTAACCGTACATTTGTCCTGGTCTTTTAACCAGTTAGAAGCTTCACCGACGGTTTTATCATCCGCCTGGTATTGCTCGAATGTGTCCGGCACCATAAAATGCCTGAAAGAACCGTCATTGTAGAGATACTGCATTTCAATATCGACCACATCAGCACTCTCCAGAGAATCCCCTGATTTAAAGGTTCTTTCGATCACCCGCCCTGTTTTCAGGTTTCTGATTTTGACTCGATTGAAAGCTTGTCCTTTACCCGGCTTCACAAATTCATTTTCAATAATTGCACACGGATCATTATCCAACATGACTTTTAATCCGCTTTTAAATTCATTGGTACTGTAAGTCGCCATTTCTTCCTCGAGACAAAAAACGATATAAAAACGAGGCATTATAATGGACGCTGGATTTGTAAGAAACTAAATCACACATCTCATGACTAAAAACCATCCACCGCTTGGCGATATTCGCTGGCAACACGAATTGGCAGACGCTTTTAAATCGATTGAAGACCTGTGTAAGTTTCTGCACCTGGATGCAGCCCAACTGCCTGTTTCTGAAGTGGCGGCCAAACAATTCGTCTTACGCGTACCTCGCGGTTTTGCCGAATGCATGCAAAAAGGTGACGCCAACGATCCCTTGCTACGCCAGGCCTTGCCGTTAACCGATGAATTACTGCCAATGCCGGGCTTTAGCGATGATCCGGTCGGCGATAAAGCGGCCGCCAAAGACAATCTGGTTATTCACAAATACGAAAGCCGGGCCTTGATGATTAACACGGGCGCCTGCGCCATCAATTGCCGCTATTGCTTTAGGCGAAACTTCCCCTATTCGGATTATCAGGTCAGCAAAGAAAAGCAGGACCAGGCACTGACTTATATTAAAAACGATATCCGGATCAAAGAAGTGATATTGAGCGGCGGCGACCCCTTATTACTCAGCGATGAGCGATTAGCCGGCTTGATGCAGGAATTGGGCGGCATTGACCATGTCAAGAGGATTCGCATCCACTCCCGTTTGCCTATCGTTTTGCCCAGCCGGATTACCGGCACATTACTGGACATTCTAACGAGCACACAAGCCACCCCCGTGATGGTCGTCCATTGCAATCACGCCAATGAAATCAGCCAATCCGTTGCTCAAGCCTGCCGGTTGATCAAAGATTACGGTATCACTTTGTTAAATCAGTCCGTCCTTCTAAAAGGCGTTAACGATACGGCAAATGATTTATGCACTTTGAGTGAGCGCTTATTTGAAAACGGCATCATTCCCTACTATTTGCATAGCCTGGACAAAGCCAACGGCACGCAGCATTTTGAAGTCAGCGAAGAACACGCACTCAAACTGATTCAGCAAATACAGGACCGTTTACCGGGCTATCTGGTGCCCAAATTGGTCAAAGAAATCGCAGGAGCGCCCTCAAAAAAAAGCTTGAGCGGATAGACTTCGCTTTTCCTTAGTGCAAGAGCGTCGGGAGTGGCCTACAATTAACCTCAATTTCCTAAGGAAATTGCCCATAGATTTTGTCAGGCGCCATGATTTTTTCGCCCCGTCTTTAATCAGATGACCTATGAAAAGATGACTCGACACTTGGATCTTCCGTCAATCATAAATGCTGATTCCGTATCGGACTGGCTGTCCCTGGTCAACTTCATTGAGACCATCCCGGCCAGTAATGAATTGCTTTCAGCTTTAAATCTACTGTCAAAAGTTCATGGCACTGATCATGATTTATTGGCCGGCTTGAATGTTATCGCGCCTTTAGTGCATCAAAATTCCGGCAAGCTGATACTTTTATTGGCCCAAAGCGCTCATGATCCAGGCCACCTCAGCACCAAATCAAGAAAGCTTGCCCGGCTGAACGGCATGCTGATAAGGGCATTGTGTCTTGCCTATATCAATGCATTGGGGCAAAAATCGATGCCGGAAGAAGAGAAATTAGAAACGCTGGCAAAAATTTTGCGCTTGGTCACCGAATCTATTCAGGCCAATAGCCTTTATTACAACCGCGGCTCCACGACACTTTGGAAAAAAATGGGCGGCCTTTATGAATTGGCGATTCGTGAAAATCTTTTAGACAAGACAGTAAACGATCAATCCAGCGATACGTCTAAAAATACAACGCTTATTTCATTGTTTAAGCAAAGCCTCATACTGGATCTCTTTAACGCCTATCAGGTGCCATTCAATAAAAGGACGGCGCTTTTTGACTTAGCCGGGAAATGCGCCGACAAACTCGACATTTCAGAGCAAGGACCGTCCCATCATACCTTTATCTGGGATACGCGGACTGAACTGCCTATTCTGAGCGGTCAAGCGGAAACATCAGATTACAGCCCCGTTTATATCAATACAGACTGCCTGACCCAACACCTAAAGAAAATCCACCCTGAACTTACCGGCAGAGAATCCTGGTTTTTTCCCTACTGGCAAAAACTAAACGGATACAGAGAGATTCTTGACTCGCTTACCCCGAGTATGCCTCGTTATTTTGAAGTTGTAGTGGGTATGGAAGCGTGTTTGGAACTGGTAAAACAGCTCACCAAACTGTCCAATTTGAAACGTTTCAGCGCACTACCCGAGCAAAGCAAAAATTTAAACGATATCGAACTGGAACCTCTGAAAGATATTAACACCGGCCACATAGATCTATCGGGAAGCGGACTGTCGTCAACTATCGAACGTGCGAATATCCAACCTGCACGCTTTGAAAATTTTTGTTCCGCTCAAATCAGGCATGCATCAATCCGCCCCAACACCCTGGTTCTGATCCTTAGCAACCAAAAACCACCCGATCTGGGCATCGTCAGAGCCCAGCAGGCTAACCCGAATGATGCTATCGGCTGGGCCCTACTGGAAAAATTACCGGGAAACTTACGAACCGTTGTCATCAGATATAACGAAAAAATTAGCCGTGGACTTTTACTGAGAAGAGCAAACGGAGCATTGAGCATCCTATTACCGGCAGCCCGCTATTCATCCGGAGATAAACTCGAGATAACCGGAGATAACCCCCGCATTCTGACGCTTGAACGGCTGGAAGAGACCAACGATCAATTTATTTGCTTTCAGGCGAGTGTTGATTGATTATGCCGTGCGGCACATGCGCCGCGGCAACATGCTTGGCTGCTGACTCACAATGTCCACGCTGATCGTCGAAAAAAATGTCGGCGCCAAAAGCATCCAAAAACTCGCCTTTGGGCATGCCGCCCAGAAATAACGCTTCATCAATACGAATACCCCAGGCACGAAGCGTTCTTACCACTCGCTCATGGGCCGGCGCCGCTCTGGCAGTGACCAGAGCCGTGCGAATCGGAGAAAGGTCCTGTTCAAAATGAGTTTGTATATGCTGCAAAGCACTCAGAAAATCTTTAAACGGCCCGCCCGGTAACGGCTTTTTCGCCTGGTTCCGTTCATTTTCAGTAAAAGCCTTTAAACCTTGCTCCTGATAAATACGCTCGGAAGCATCCGAGAACAACACCGAATCACCATCAAAGGCAATCCGTAACTGCTCCGAGCTTTTTTGCAACGATGAGCCCGATAGAATCGTTGCCGCAGCAAATCCTGAATGCAAAGCCTTAGCGACATCATCGGCATTGGTCGACAAAAACAAATGCGCGCCAAAAGGCGGTATATAGCCATAAGGCGACACACCACTGGTAAATGCCGCTCGGGTAATGTTCAGCTGAAAATGCGCGATCGAGTTAAAGACTCTCAAACCGGTATCAGCGCTGTTCTGTGACAATAAAATGACTTCAACCAGCGGCCCAATCTTACTCAGATCATTGATGGCCAAAAACTTTTTGACCAGGTCAAAGCCAAATCCCGGCGATAAGAGCTCATCTTCATGATCGATCTGATAACGGCAATACGCTTCTTTTCCCTGTTCTTCAAAAACGCGGTGAGATTCGGTCAAGTCAAATAACGCACGGGAAGAAACAGCAACAACCAGCTTATCTATTTTCATGGGTACTATCAAACTCACCGACTGGTATTGAACGTATAAGAACGTACAACCCCCTGATTGTCGAAGCGAATCACAAGATCTTTGGTTTCATCGTCTGCAAACAGCGAATAGCGATATCGCCCGTAAGTCCAGGTATTTCTTCCATCCTCTATACCCATTCGCCAAGGCAGTCCAAACATTTCCCTAACCTGCTGCTGAGTCGTTTGCCCAATCTTGATGTCGGACACCCGGGAATTGGGAAAATCCTGGCCAATCGTGGCGCACCCGTTGATTTGCAAAACTCCAAAGACCAAAACCAAAGCGCTCAAAAACCGCTTGAATGCTGAAAATTGAACTGATAAATGGAATAAACTCATGATTTAAAAAACCTTTAATTGAAAAAATGGTTACTACTCGCCTGCTTGGAATAGTGACTATAGGTGCAGGTGCTTGATTGAAAAGGCTTAGGCAACAGGGCTATATTTATGCGTCCTTTGAAATCAAGCGCCTACGCCCAAATAAACAATGAGCGGGCTTGAAGCAAATACACTATAACAACCTTGCCCCAGCCCGATCAAATGTAACCCTGAAATTTTAAAAGCAAAAGCCCTGCCGTTATGCTTAAAGCACTGCCAATGGTTGTCAGTGCAATAATTTCAGCCGCCATGGCGCCATGACTAGTCATTTGTTTAGCCATGACAAAACTGGCTGAGGCACAAGGCACCGACATCATCAAAAACAGCAAACCCAGTTCCTGTGCCCTAAACCCCCAGCCGATTGCTATGACCGTCACAATGGCCGGCACAATAACCAGCTTAAAGATTGACGCCCAGATGACCTCTTTATGATTGGCCTTAAAACTGTCCCAATGCAAACTGCCTCCCGTGCAAAGCAACGCTAAAGGCAGCGTCATCTGGGAAAAATAGTGTCCCGAATTAGCCACAATTTCAGGAATGTCCACGGCAAGGTAGGAGCCGGTAATACCCAGCAAAACAGCCAAAACCAAGGGATTTTTTAACAAACTCAGCCAATAGGAGGCTTTATCCGTTCGTAACACCAGGACCGCCAGAATGTTGTATAAAACGGTCATCAAGGCCAAATAAATACTGGCTTTGGACAAGATCTGCTGGCCATAGGCATTGAGTACCAGTGCTATGCCCATGACTCCCATGTTGCCGCGAAATGCACCCTGCACAAAAACGCCCCGTTTTTCGCGGATCACAAACAGCGCCGATGCCAGCCATAACAGGCCGACAATAATCACTGTGACGACAGAAGCAAACAAGATGAGCGGGCCATCCAGTGATTCACTCAGCGGCGTGGACACCGTGCCAAAGAAAAGTAGACAAGGCAAGGTGACGTTGAATACTATTTTATTGCCGACCGCAATAAAATGATCATCAATAAGTTCTATCTTCCGGAATAGCCAGCCCATACTCAGGATCAGCAGCGTAGGACCGGTCACATTTAAAGCAAAAAATAACTGATCAAAATACATAGAATGGAATTATCAGCGACTGCGCCTTAAGAGCGTATTGGTTTGACTGACCGCATCAACATAACGATGACCCGATTCGACGATGACACTCAGTTGATCCCTTTTGAAAAGTAAACTCGTTTAAAAGTACAACAAAGTAATTTTTCCTATAAGGAATTATTCGATAATGCCGCATGTCAGAGCGTTTATCAACCATGCTGCGGTAAACCCTCACCCCCTTAACTTAAGGAATCAACTTGATTATGCGCTATTCATGGCTCTTCGTTCTTCTCCTATTGAATCTTCAAGGTTGCTCCAACTTGCCGGTGGCGCTGCAAAATCCGCCTGTGCCGGACCTGACTTACCAAGACATCACAATGGAACCGGACAGGCATCTGAACAGACCGGTTCGCTGGGGAGGCAAAATACTGGAAGTTCGCAATGAAGAACAATACACTCACATCGAAGTGCTTTACTACCCGTTGAGCAGTAGCGGCAGACCGCAAAGCAATACGGCAACAGAGGGCCGCTTCCTGATACAAAGCCCGCGATTTCTGGATCCTGCCGTCTATCAAAAAGATCTCGATATAACCGTTGCCGGGTTGTTTACGGGTGGGAGTGAAAAAAAAATTGGCAACAAAACGTTAAAAATCCCCATCATCCAGGAAAACACGCTTTATTTATGGCCTAAACAACAACCCCAATATTATTACTGGAACGAATTCGGTTACGGACCTTATTACAGTCCATTTTATTTCGGTTTCAGACCCTACCGGTACTATGGTTATCCCTATGACCGTTATTATTGGTAAGTGCGGCAGGTGTAAAAAGAGCCATCGGGTTATTTCATGACCTGATGGTGCTCTTTTTATCCGCTAAAATGGGTTGAGTCTCCATTACAGCTCTTTTATCAAGCAAATACACCCAGCTTCCCTCTTCCCTGACCTTCAATGCCGTCAACTTTTTCCCTGCACATATTTCACTTAACGATTCGCCGCTGACCGGGTCATAGCAAATACTGTGCATGGAACACTGCAAATAGCGTCCAGACTCATCAAAAATGTTGCTTTCCTCACAATCCAATGCTCTGGGCATATGCACGCATTGATTCAAATAGCCGTATACCGCACCATTAAAACGAATCAAAATTGCGCCGAACGCATTCCCCCGATACTTGATATTAAAAGAAAACTTACCTAATTCCGGAATTTGAAATCCCTGACAAATAGGCTCCGGAACTCTTCTTATAGCCATAGTGGTTCACCTCTGTTTTTCCATTAGAGCAAACATCAGGCCAGAGGTGAATAAGAAGTAAGTTTTTCAGTGGTTGTAGGTGGTTGATTGAAATCAAGTACCTACAACCATAATTCAAAGCGGGCGAGTAGTTACTCAAGGAATCGATCAACCTTCAGTTAGTACCGGAATCTTGCCTATTTTAGCCTGCCATGCTTTGGGACCGGTGTTGTGAACAGAAATACCGTTGGCATCGACGGCTACGGTTACGGGCATGTCTTCCACGACGAACTCGTGTATGGCCTCCATGCCCAAATCGGCAAAAGCCACGATGCGGGCCTGGCGTATGGCTTTGGAAACCAGATACGCCGCCCCGCCCACAGCCATTAAATACACAGACCGGTGTTTTTTTATAGCCGCAATGGCTTCCGGGCCCCGTTCGGCTTTGCCTATCATGCCCAGCAAACCGGTATTGTCCAGCAAGGCGCCGGTAAATTTATCCATGCGTGTCGCCGTAGTCGGTCCCGCAGGACCAACTACTTCATCACGCACCGCATCCACAGGACCGACATAGTAGATAAATTTATTGTTGAAATCGACACCCTCCGGCAACGGTTCGCCACGGTTAAACATATCGATCAGACGCTTGTGCGCAGCATCCCTGCCGGTCAGTAAGGTGCCGCTCAATAACAGCGTTTCGCCCGGCTGCCATGACGCGACGTCTTCCCGTGTCACGGTAGCCAGATTTACACGCCTGGCTGTTGTACCGGCATCCCAGGTCACTTCGGGCCAATCGCTTAAACTCGGCGCTTCAAGCTTGGCCGGCCCAGATCCGTCCAAAATAAAATGCGCGTGCCGTGTTGCGGCACAATTTGGAATCATTGCGATAGGCAGATTCGCGGCATGCGTCGGAAAGTCACGGATTTTTATATCCAGCACAGTCGTCAGACCACCCAGTCCTTGCGCACCTATGCCCAAAGCATTCACTTTTTCGAACAATTCCAGACGCAGTTCTTCGACCCTGTTCTGCGGTCCGCGGGCTATCAATTCTTGAATATCGATAGATTCCATACACGCTTGTTTTGCCAGAATCATTGCTTTTTCAGCCGTACCACCGATACCTATTCCCAAAATGCCGGGTGGACACCATCCGGCACCCATAGTCGGCACCATTTTAAGCACCCAATCAACGATGCTGTCCGAGGGATTAAGCATGGCGAATTTGGATTTGGCTTCCGAGCCTCCGCCTTTGGCCGCGATTTCGACCTCAACGATATCTCCAGGAACGATTTCCATATGCACCACAGCGGGCGTATTGTCTTTGGTATTAATCCTTTTTCCTGCCGGATCGGACAAAATGGACGCTCTCAAGATATTGTCGGGATGCCGATAAGCGCGCCTAACGCCTTCATTAACCATATCGGCCACACTCATGTCGGCTTCCCAGCGCACATTCATACCGACTTTTAAAAACACAACGACAATGCCGGTATCCTGGCAAATAGGCCGATGCCCCTCCGCGCACATCCGAGAGTTTATGAGAATTTGAGCAATAGCATCCTTAGCAGCCTGACTTTGCTCTTTTTGATACGCTTCATGCATCGCCTGAATAAAATCTTTGGGATGGTAATAGGAAATAAATTGCAACGCATCAAACACGCTTTGAATAACATCGTCCTGGCGGATAAGAGTCATGGTTAATTCCTTGCTTAGTGAAAATGAGGTTGTTCCCACGCTACTGCGTGAATAGTTGAATTCTTCCGGCTCATTTCAGTTTTTGCACAAAATCATTGCTGATACGACAGCCACCGACTTCAGGAAAATCAATGAGACTTTGCTCAAAATCGCGAAAAGCCGGATTCTGGAAAGACAGCCGGGCAATCTTGCCGTTAACGATTTCATACTCCAGTGCGCCGCCTTTAGGCCAGGGTGATCCGTCTTGAGTGGTAAACAGCATCAACCCGATATGACCCAATGGTTTTCCTTGTTCAATTGCAGGCCTTGAACAAGTCAGCTCTTTGATAGCAAGCCAGTTGAAAACCTGTTCAACCTGCTGATAAGTCAGCACGACGCCCTCGCCGGAGATCGCAGTCACTCCCAGCAGATTTTCCAGACCGAAATCACCCAGATTATTTTGCAATAACACCTGGCCGTTGCCCTCTTTGGCAGTTGCAATCAGCGGATAAATTTGCCGCGCCATTTCGGTTGGATTTTTATTATTGATCACGGCGGTTAATTGACGACCAATGGATTGAACCGGACCTACAACACTTTCCTGTTTGCGACGCCCTGTTAATAGCGTCTCCCAGGTTTCATCGGTATTGACCGGCAAACCCATTTGCGCCATGGCGTCATAATCCGGTTTGGCCAGACAACCCGAAAAGTTCCTTTCGCGATATTCTTGGAGCGTACTCATTTTATAATCCCCCGCTAAAAATTTAGCTGCAGGAATCGTATAGTTTTGCCAATCAGTTGAAGAACCCAGAAAATAAAATAAAACCGCATTGCGATCGTATTTATTGAAACCCAGCTCTCTCAACACTCTTTTTAACTTGCGGCACTGACCTTCAACCTCGGCATATTTTTTCCAATCAGGCTGAAGATTGGGCTTATCCGCCGAATCCACTTTTTCAATCAGTGCTTTTAAATCGATACTGCCGTTTGCCGTTCGAATGGGCGAGCGCCATAATTCATCAAGACTGAGATCCTGGGCATTGGGTACATTTAATGAGGGATTTTTCAGCAGCAGTGTTCTACGCAATTCCGGATAAACTTTGAGTTCACCCAATAATTTGGGCTCGGAACTCAATATTTTGGTTGCACCATCGGCTATTTCGTATACAGGCAAACGGGTTTCATTCAGGACCACATCTTTACCCGACAAACGAACCAGCGATTGAAGGTTGTGGGTTTCACTGCTTACTTTTGCCGCCGAAGGAACCGTCTGAGCGGGTACGGGCACCTGCGCGCCAAATACCGGGGCGCCTTGAACCCACTCATTAGCCATTTTACCCATCACGGCCACGCCAAGCCCAACACCGGTTATGGCCAATAAATTGGTCGTCGTATTGACGTCGCCGAGTAATTTGGTCACATTCGTATCGCTTTGATTACTGGTGACAAAGCTGTAATCGATGGCCGTTTCCTTACTCAAATCCAGTCTTAACCAGGGCGTTAATGCGGCTTTACGGGTCTCAAGGTTAAAATTACACTTGCCTGCCCCCGCTTTATAAACCAACGCAGTTACATCCTGCTGATAGTTAACCGCCTCGTTTTTGACCTTAAAAATAACTGCAGCAGACGTTTCATTGGTCTCATAGCTGGGCCCAATATCGGTGCAGCCCGCTTTTAAAGCATTGTCACCTTTTAATTCAAATTCAGAAATCAGCTGAACATAATAATCATCGCCATTATCTGAAGTGATACCCTCCGAAGGTGCGAGAGAGCTGGCCTTAGGCACCGGATAATCAAGAGCCAGCTGCCTTGACGTGGTACAGCCGCCTAATACAACAGCACCCGCAACTAAATAATTTAAAAATCTAAATCTACTACACCACATGCTTTAACCTTGCTTCAAAGAAACATTACCCGGAAAGTGATAAACCTCATCACTTCTTTAACCGGTTGCTTTAAAAACTACAAACTTGGCATTGCCGGCAACCAGAGACACCTGCCTGAAAAGGGTTTTAAGTGTCTGATGATAGCCCAGGTGCCGATTGCCAATCACCCACAAAGCGCCTTTTTTATTCAGTACTTGCCTGGCTTGCTTGAACATCCGTACTGCAATCATATCGCCTACCGTATGTTGTTGATGAAAGGGTGGATTACAAAGAATAACGTCCGCTGAACCGGGTTTAAATTCATTTAAACAATCGCCTGACCTGAATGTTGCGGCGGCAGTGTGACCGAACGCCGCGAGAAAATTTTCTCTTGCCGATGCAACTGCCATATAGGATTCATCGACAAAATGAATGACCGCTCCTGGATTTTTTGCAGCCGCCATCAGACCTATCACGCCGTTACCGCAGCCCAAATCGATAATATCTCGGGCATCCGGCCACTGAGCCAGTTGCTCAAGAAAAAACCGGGCGCCTATGTCAAGACGCTCTCTTGAAAAGACATTGGCATGATTGACGATATCAAAATCAGTGCCTTCCAGTTTGTAACAACAGGGATAAGGATTTACCGGTACCGGCAAACGGGAATCAGGCTTCACGTCAATCAGTCGCGCTTTCTTCCTGGCCAGCGAGGTCGTCGTAGGTCCTATCAGCGTTTCCAGCAAGGTCCATATCGAACCGCTTAAAGCCTTGACCATGCCGGCAACGATCAGCCGGGTGCCCGGTTTAAGCAATGGCCGCAAGCCGATTAATTGATGTTCCAGCAGTGCTAAAGTCTTGGGTGCTTTAATCAGAATCAAATCGAACAGGCCGGAAGGTTGATTCAGACTTGTCAAAAAAGTCACCGCGTCCTTAGCCCGGCCATTGGCATCCAGATTGATTCTGCTGGCCTGATGGCTAAGATAAGAATCGGACCAGACCACTGGCGCATAAGGTTGTAAAGCCACTGTCAAAGCCCCAAAGCCATCATTGATGATCAAAATGCGAGACCCGGCTTCAGGCAAGTCGAGTTGATTCAACTCATTCAACAGCAACTCATCTGCCGCATCCCAGGCTCTTAAGAGCTCATTCCTTCTGGCGGGCAAACGTGATAACACAAACTGTCCCTGGGGAACACCTATCAGATTATCGGCATTGCTTTCCAACTGCTTTTCAACCACCATTAACACCTTGAAATTTTCCGGCTATTATACCCCAGCGCCGCAAAACGCCGATATCAAGATACGGTTGTCGCGCGCCACTTAACCGGATAATAAACCTGATGACATGTGAAAACGCCCGTATTCAAACGCCTGATGACTTACTAATGGATCAACTCTGTCAAAATTTGGCCGAACAAGGCTGGGGTGTCCTTTGTGATTTTTTCTCACCGCTCTTGATTAAAGACCTTCGAAACGAAGTTATAAACCATGCCGGTTCAACCGGATTGACGCAAGCAGGCGTAGGACGAGGCCTTGACTATATGGTCGATCCATCGATAAGAAGCGATCAAACCCGCTGGTTATCCGCCGAGACAGCGGCACAAAGCCTTTATCTGGAACAGATGGAACACCTACGCCTGGGCATCAATCGACGGCTTTTTTTAGGTCTGACTTATTTTGAAAGCCATTTTGCGCTGTATGAGCCCGGAACGTTTTATGCCAAACATAAAGATAGCTTTCGAGGAGCAGCCAACCGGGTCCTGAGCACCGTCAGCTATTTGAATCCAGACTGGAAGGATGAGGACGGCGGCCAGTTGATTCTCTTTGATCCGGAGTCCGGCGCAGAAACGACCCGCATAAAACCCGAAGCAGGCACGCTGGCAGTCTTTCTCAGCGAAGAAATCGAACATGAAGTTTTGATGTCTCATGTACAACGTTTCAGCATCGCAGGCTGGTTTAGAGTAGACCATCAACTATGCGGCTGATTAAGACACCTTTTGGTCAATTACTACAACTGCCTGATTATTTGGCGAATTTCGTGAACTAACCGCAGTTTTATTTTCATTTAAGCCGGGCTTGATTATAGAATGTCAGAAAGAAACTCAAAGACACAATTAATGATGGAAACCATGCAACTGACGGTGGGTAAAAAATTTGATCACGACATACCTGATGAAGGTATGAGCATCGTTCTGGTTAACGGCGCGCCGTTGCTGACCTTCAATTTTTCAGTTACTAAAAAGCACATTGACTGCTTTTTGAACGGTTCTGCCTCATTTGGCTTATTTAACGAAAACGATACCTTGTTTTTTTTGTTCAAAATCGATAAGTTTCTGGACTGGTCGGATCTTGCCTTTACCATTCATTTGGCCGGCGATGAGAAAGTGGAAGACAATGAAGGCTATCTGCCTTTTCATTTGGTGTTAGTGGAGTCGAAAACCAGTATCATCAAAGGCTTAAGGGTGGTTACCGTATCACCGGCTTTCAGGGCTATGCTGAGCCGGATTACCCGGCAACAGGCCAATGAAAAATTCGATACGATCACCTATTACAAAAAAATAGGCGCGGCCTACAAGGCCTACCCGTCTGCCAGCGACATGCTAAAAAAAGCGTTAATCATCGAAAAAGGCGGCGTGACCTTACCCAAATGAACTGAAATAATCAATAATGCTCTTCAATATACCCATAAGCCTTATTAAAAAGTTCCTTGTCCTTACCCAATCCAAATTGCGCCAGGGTCAATAACAAGGCTTTCTGAATTTCACGTGGGCCGCTATTGGATTTTTGCCAACCATCAAAACGGGTCGCTTTAACGATCTTGTCTATCTGCTCCACGATGTCCTGAATCACTTTGGGTGTGCTATCGGGCCTGGTTTCCAGAAAGAGTTTGGTTAATGCCTGGATGTTATCTTCTTCAGTGACTACTTTTTCATCCAGCTCTCGTTCCAGATGTACCGCTTGCTTTGCAGCATCCAGCAGGCCTTTCAGCCAGTCTATGGCTTTGATAACCCCCGCTTCATAATCTTGACGTAGTTTTTCCAGACGTTCGCCCAGTGCAACAAACTTGGGATTTTCATGACCTCGCAAACGCCCCATCAGGTTAATTTCCAACTGCCTTGCGCGTTTTTCCTGTTCCTTCTCAGTTAACGTAAAAACTGCATGCTCATCCATAATCAGTTCGTCAATATCATCACGAATGCGGGTTATATCGGTATTCTCGTGAATCATCTTGATCACTTCAGGCCCTAATGCCGCCCACACCAAAGCACCTGTTTGACCAATGGGTCGCACGGATTCATAGATCTGCGCCAGCCACGTAAAGTCTTGTCGATACGGTGCTAAAAACGGATCAGGACTAATCGCGGTCCACAGCTTATTCAACACACCAAAAGCAGCAGCAAACGCATCACGCTTTTCATTAGTTGGTAAACATTCCTGCGCGGCCATAATGCCGTCAAAACCGTCTACCGTGCGATCGATGTTAGGAAAGAATGCCAAACAATTTTCCAGTTGCAGCGGAAACAGTTCTTTAAACGCCTCTATGCCTTCAATCACACCTTCAATTTCTTCCGGGTTATAAGCCAAAGCAGAGCGTAAATTCTCAAACACACCAAGATAGTCAATGATCAACCCCAACTCTTTACGAATGCCGTCAATCTCAAATAAACGATTGGTGCGGCACATCGCTTGAAGCAAGGTATGGTCTCGAAGGGGTTTATCCAGATACATGCAATAACAAATCGGTGGATCAAAACCGGTTAATAATTTCGCGGTGACGATAATCAGCTGTAACGCATGGCTTGGGTCTTTGTACTCTTCAATCAGGTCTTTTTGTTTTTGCTCGTCGCCATCAAAGTGTTGCCAGCGTTCAAAATCAGCTTCCTGAATCGGCAGTTCCAATTCTTGTTTCCAGCGCAACCAATCTTTGTTCTGTTTGCCTTTTTTATCGCCCTCAGTGGCTTTTATCGGCGCTTGGTCAATGTTCATGACCACTTCTACCGCATCAAAACCCAGACGATTGCCCAATAAGTAATACATCTGCACACAGGCTTCGCGGTCGTAGACCACCACCATGCCTTTCATCTTTTTGGGTTTAACATGGCTGGCAAAGTGCTCGGCAATATCCGCGCTAATGGCCTCCATGCGCTTGGGTGCTTTCAGTAAAATAGCCAGCTTGCCAGCCCGTTTTGAAAGCGCCGCTTTTTCATCGTCATCCAGATTGTTTTCTGTAACCAGTCGCTGAAACTCTTCGTCAATCGCTGCTTGATCAACACGCAACTCAGCCAAGCGCGGTTCAAACTTAACCGGATTGGTCGCGCCATCCCGAATCGACTGCTTATAGCTGTAGCGATTCATGTAACGGCCTTCATCTTCCTCCGCACCGAACAGCTTGAAGGTATTGCGTTCCAGGCTAGATATAGGCGTACCGGTTAAGCCGTAAAAGTGAGCATTTGGTAAAGCCCAGCGCATTTTGTCGCCTAACGAGCCTTCCTGCGTGCGATGCGCCTCATCCACTAACACGATGATGTTGTCGCGTGGATTCAGGCCGTTATGATCGTTGGCGTCAATTTCAACGTCTTTAAACTTAAAGATTGTGGTGATCAAAATGCCGCGACTATCTTGCTCAATCAGTTGCCCCAGCTTTTTACAACTGCGCACTTTGATCAGATTCTTTACATCCGCACCGCCAAAGGTTTCATTGATTTGCGTATCCAAATCGCGACGATCAACCACCACTAACACCGTCGGATTTTTTAGTTCGTTATCAGCACGTAACATACGCGCTGCATACAGCATCAATAGCGATTTACCCGAACCTTGAAAATGCCAAATCAGTCCTTTACGCGGATAACCGGCTTTAACCCGATCCGCAATCTGTTTGGCCGCTTCAAATTGAGGATAGCGCGGTAATATCTTGCTGCGTTTTGGTGGTGTGTGCTTGCCGGTTTTGATCGTAGAAAACAGCGCAAAAGAATGCAACAACTGCAACAGAGTTTGCGGATTTAACAAGCCTTCGGCACTGCCCAGCACCGCCGCTAAGGTTAACGGAATCTCATCGCGTTGACTGGTTGTATGCCACGGCCCCCAGTCATTAACACCCGCATTGATAGCGCCATAAGCAAAGGTTTTACCTTCACTGGCAAAGCACAATAAATTCGGTACAAAGAACGGTTCTACATTTTTCCAGTAGTGTTTTTGCCCGCCCATAAAATCCGCAGCGCCATCCTGCCAGCTAATAGAGGGACGGGTAGCCGATTTGACTTCACCCACCACTAACGGAATACCATTCACATAAAGCACAATATCAAAATAAACTTCAGTGGTCGCAAGGTAGTGAACCTGCTGCGACACCACAAAATGGTTGTTTTCAATCTGGTTAAAGTCAATCAGGTTGATGGTGACATGATCGCCATCTTGACCAAACGGCAAAGTCTTTTCCGCCATCAGCCATTCGTTAAAGTTTTCGTTGGCTTTAACCAGGCCGGTATGTTTGGCTTCTAAAATGACACCGCGCAGCTTATAAATCACTTCATCGGCATAATCGGGATTGGCGGCAATATCGGGATTTAACGAACACAACGCCGCTTTTAGCCATTCATCCACAAAGATGTCACTGACCTGTTTCGGCAAATCATCACCGTGACAGTAATTCCACTTTACACCGCTTAATTGTTTTAGGCAGTCAATAATTCCATTTTCGGTTACGGTTTGTTCGTTAAACATATTCGCCATTACATTACATTCCTGTTAATGATTGCATTAAATATGTCTCTGTTTTTATGAATTTTTTCCTCAATGACCATATCTGGGAACAAAGCTAATTTATCCATAATATTTTTCTGAACCTTGATAGGAGGTAATGGAATTTCAAATTCACCTAAACTAGTAAGAGAAACATTTGGCCTTGCATTGTCCACTTTGCTTAGACCAAAATGTCGCTGTCCTCTTGTGCTATAAAACTGAGCTAACAACCATCTTGGGTCCAAATCAGAAGAAGGCCTCATTAAAGCTACAGCTTGATTTACATTAGCATTTTTGTAACTTCCATCCCAAATGGCGCAACGCCCAATAGATGCACCGACAATATTTACAAGAACATCGTCTTTTTTTAAACGGGATCGTTTAAGATTGACCTCAGAAAATTCATTCGGAATAAACTTAGGCTCACTGATGTCAACTATTTCATTCAAAACGTTTTCTGATGTGACAAAAAGTGTTCCATTATCAACGTATTCAAATCCTTGCCATCTTGGTGATGCTCCTTTTGTTATAAGTTCACAAACATTAAAGGCTTTTACTTTTTTCCATGGATTACCATCAATATCGTAAATTAGGCGATTATCAGATATTCTCCTTCTAGCAAATAAAGAGGCCTCTTTAACTGTTAACAGACTATTTTCAACATCGAAGATCTTTTGACACACTTCCACAATCTTTTTCTGGTTTGTTTTGTCTGGCATTGGAAACTCTTGTTGAGCTAATGATTTCCATTTAATTGTTGGAGATAATGAGCCTTCCGATATAGCAACAGCCCGATTCATAAACATATTCGACAGCATAAAAAATGGCAAAAACTCAGGTATCACCGTTTCAGAATTTGCCTCCAAAACCATTGCGTGTGCCGAACAAATACAATCCCAATCTGCCACACCTAATTTACGTTGATAAGCTCTGCGTTTACCAAAAATGATTTGGCCCTTTTTGACTAGCAGCTTTTGACCTTCAACATCGCTGGGTACGCCATGTCGTTTGATTCTTAAGCTATCGGGGTCTAAGTGCTCAAGCCCAACATAGATGTTTAGATTGGTTTCAGTCGGTTCTACACGCTTGGAAATATGTTTAGCCATATCTCCAAACTTCACCATGCGCCATCCTTCCGGTAGCTGTTTGTCATTACTCATTCAAGTCCCTTTGTAAATATCGCCTCTATTACCGGCTTTTACTAAAAAAATAAACAATTTATCCGCTTCTAACTGATAAATTAAGCGATATTGACCTACACGCAAACGATATAAACCTTCATACCCTTGCATGATCTTTATATCCAGCTGCTGATTTGGAAAAGGGTTGTCTTTTAACAACTCTAATTTATCGGATATATCCTGACGCTGTTTTTCATTAAGCTTTTCAAGAAACTTGGTAACACTTTTATGCAGCAGCAAACGATAACTCATTTAACCGTTTCCCACTCATCAAACTCGCTGTAATCGCCTTGCGCAATTTGGGTTAAACATTTTTGAACATGGTGATGCTCTTCTTTTGTTAGCTCATCCTCATCTAAAATATGGCAACGCTGCTCAGGTAATAATTTAATAAAATCCAGAATAGTTTGATAACTCTCATCTTCAACTTCTAACAGAATGGTTTTCATCGTTAATCCTCTTTATTGTCTCTGGAGTGAAACGCTTCACGATCAAACAGTTCAGTTTTAATACGGCCTCGATATTTTAGCAGCGCAGCCAGTGCTTTTGCTTTACGGTTTTGTTGATCTTCATCGTTAATTCTTTCAAAATCGACATCAGAACCCACATTAGGCATCTTGCTCAAAGCTACGGTAAAGTTTTCGTTATCCCGTTTATTTAAAATAGCCAATCCAAATGATTGCGACCCTTTAGGCGCCAAATTTTCTTCGGGGCTGTTGATTAAATCCTCTTGAGATAATTCATCATTCATAGCCTAACTCCGCCAAACTTTTGAATAACGCCTCAGTCTGCTTTTTTAACTTCACCCGGCTGATTTTCCAGGCTTCAATAGCCAGTTCAATGTCTTGTGCTTCGTGCCCGCTCTCGTTCTGCACATACAGCGGAATAGACAAATTGTGCTGATTGGCACGAATATCTTCTATTGCCACTAATGCCGCGATAGTGGGTTGTTTGTCGGGTTGAAAGTAAGCTTCAGTCAGTACGCTTAGGTTTTCATCCGATAAGCGGCTATGCGCTCGTTCGCGGGTTACTTGTTCCACACCGTTGATAAACAGAATTTTATGTTTGCGTTCTGCGGGTTTGTTGCGACGCAGCACCACGACACATGATTCCATCGGCGAGTTGTAAAACAAGTTTGGCCCTAAGCCGATTACCGCTTCAATCCAATCCGCTTCTATGATTTGTTTGCGAATCGTTAGCTCAGAATCTCTAAACAATACGCCATGCGGCCATAACATGGCAGCACGACCGGTTTTGGGATTTAAGCTGTTGATGATGTGGGTGTAAAACGCATAATCCGCGCAGCCTTGCGGCGGCACTCCATACAGATTGCGGCCATAAGGATCAGCGGCAAACTTATCGCGATTCCATTTTTTGATGGAGTACGGCGGATTGGCAAAAATGACATCAAACTGTTTGAGCTGATCGTTTTCAATAAACTTGGGTTCACTGAGCGTATCGCCGCGCAGCACTTCAAATTCTTCAATGTCGTGCAAGAACATGTTCATGCGCGCAATTGCCGAGGTGAGTAAATTGACCTCTTGCCCATACAGCTTAACGCTACGCCATTCCTTATGTTGATGACGTAATTCCATGACGCCGTTCAACAACATGCCGCCGGTGCCGCAAGTCGGATCGTAGGCGGTTTCACCGGGCTGCAAACCCATGATGCGCGTCATCAAATGCACGACGGTGCGATTAGTGTAAAACTCTGCTGCGGTATGACCGGAATCGTCAGCAAATTTTTTAATCAAGAACTCATACGCTTCGCCAAGATCATCTTGATTGACGGTGTTGATGCCTAACGGAATTTTGCTGAAATGTTGAATCAGATCAGCTAACAAATGATCCGGCAGGCGCTCTTTGTTAGTCCACTGCGCATCACCAAATACACCATGCAAACGTTCGTTGCTGGATTCAATTAAACGCAACGCGGTTTGAATCGCTTCACCGATATTTATAGTGGTATTACGCACCACCTCCCAACGTGCTTCCGTTGGAATGTTAAAGCGGTGAAACATCGGCATTGCGGCATATTCAGTATCACCTTCGTGAATTTGCAGTGCCTCGTTGTATTCTTCCAAATAGACATCCGAGAGGCGTTTATAAAACAGGAGCGGAAAAATGTACTGTTTATAATCAGACGCATCTATTTGACCGCGCAAATATTCTGCAGCACCCCAAAGGAGGTCTTCTAGCTTTTTATTACTCATGAAGTTTCACCACAGAGACACGGAGTTTTAATTTCGTTCATCGTTGATTCGCATTCTTCTGGTTTTTATTATTCATAACAGTTAACCACAGAGGCACAGAGTACACGGAGATTTAAAGGCAAGGTAAACATCATTCAATTAAATTAAAATCTGTGATTCTGTAGTTAATTTGATGATTCAATTTTATAAAACTGAAGTTTCCCAATAATTTCAAAAACGGACAGTCATTCTGCTTGAGTTGCAGGCATTATCAATAGCGTCTTGGTCAACGTTGGCAAACCAAATTTACTAGAGCATTGTCGCGTAATGCTGAGGCATCATCCCGGCAGGGATTGCCGGGATCCAGAATACAAGGACGTGCTACCCCCCTGCCATCCATGGCTTCTGGTTTCCGGCAATCCCTGCCGGAACGACGGTAACCATTAATACAAACAACGCTCTCTAACAAGCGTGGACAACCCTAAAAAACTGGGAAACTTCAGTTTATAAAAAACTCTGTGTTCTCTGTGTCTCTGTGGTAGGAATCAATCATATTTCAAAGCCCTCTTTGATCAACAAGTCTTCAAGCTCTTGCTCTGCTTGCTCCAAAGCAGCCAGTTTATTTTTAAAATCCAACAAGGCTTGTTCCACGGTTATAGTTTCTTCTTCTAACGGTTTTTGTACGTAACGAGCGATGTTTAAGTTAAAGTCGTTTTCTGCAATTTCGGATAGATTGACCCAACGCGCGACACCTTCAATTTCCTTTGCATTCTGCGGTCCAGCTTGTTCCTGGCTTTGGTAGATTTGATAAATCTCGTCCGCTTGCGCAACCGATAAAGTGTTTTGGGCACGACCTTTGGTAAAGATTTCTTCAGCGTTAATGATGAGTACATGACTTTGATGGTCAAACGGACGTTGTTTTCTGAGTACCAGAATGCAAGCGGGAATACCTGTGCCGTAAAACAAATTCGTTGCAACGCCAATAACGGCCTCAATACGATTTTGTTCCAGCAACTGTTTGCGAATACGACCTTCAGCGCCGCCACGGAATAACACACCATGCGGTAGTACGACCGCCATGCGTCCGTTATCGTTTAACGAGGTAAACATGTGTTGTACCCAAGCAAAGTCGCCATTGGTTTGCGGGGGTAAACCAAATTGTTTACGTCCATAAGGATCGTTTTGCCAAAGTTCGTAGCCCCATTCGCTTAAGCTAAAGGGCGGATTGGCAATTACATTGTCAAAGGTTTCTAAATGATCGCCTTTGATGAATTTGGGATGACGCAGGGTATCGCCTCGCACAATGTCAAAATCTTCCATGCCATGTAGAAACAAGTTCATACGCGCAATGGCTTCGGTGGTAAGGTTTTTTTCTTGGCCTTTGATTTTTAACAAGCGAGGATCGCCGCCCTGTTCTTTGACGTGATGAATGGTTTCCAGCAACATGCCACCTGTACCGCAAGCAGGATCGTAAACGCTTTCACCGGCTTTGGGGTCAAGAATATTAACCATTAAACGCACGATGGTGCGCGGGGTATAAAACTCACCGGCTTTTTTATTGGCTTTATCGGCAAAACGTTTAATCAGGTATTCGTAAGCACGACCCATGTCATCATCGCGAACACTGGAAACACCGAGATTCACTTTGTTGAAATGATTCAGCAGCGTGCCCAGCAATTCATCGGACAACCGTTCTTTATTGGTCCAACCCGCGTCGCCAAAAATACCGTGCAAGCGTTCATTAGCGAGTTCTATACCGCGAAATGCTTCTTTAAGCGCCTGACCAACGTCTTTGGTTTTATTGAACACCTGTTGCCAATGGCATTGTTCCGGAATTTGAATGCGGTGAAACATGTCGCCTTTAGCCAGCTCCGCATCACCGATTTGTGCTAACGCGTCTGCAAATTCTTCATCGTACACGTCGCAAATACGTTTGAAGAACAAGATAGGGAAGATGTAGGTTTTATAGTCTGAGGCGTCAATTGGGCCAGTAAGAATATGCGCGGCATGCCAAAGATGGGCTTCTAAGTCCTTTAGGGTAATCAATGTCATTGCTATCCTATTTAATTTTGCAAATACTTACCTGATTATAAAGATGATTCAGTTCTAACTCTTTTTCCCTAGTCGACCGCATCATTTCGGCAGAGCCTGCCCCGGCCAGGGAATGCCGGGGGAGCTGAAACATCTTGCTAATCAGGAAAAGTTTTGTATAAGAGGAAAGTTTAATCTAACGGCACATCCTCCACCATTAACACAATCGAACGAATTTTCAGAATGAACAGATCGACAGGAAAAAAGCGGCGCTTTGCCGTTATTGCTGAAAAAGACAGATATTATCAGTTATAGGGAAACATCCAGTTGATGGGCTTTTAACCCCCAACTGAACAGACTGGCAAAACGTTTGTTACCTTGGCGAATTCGAGGCAACATCATTGTTATCCAATAATACAAAAGATTGAAGCCTATTTCGGGGTGATCCTGCAAAAAAACCTTAAGCTTTGCCGCATCGATCACTGCGAGTTCACAAGGTGTAATTGTTTTAACCGACGCACTGTGCGGTTCGTCATCAAAAAAACAGGAATGCGCAAATTCTTCCCCGTCAAATAATTCGCAAAGTCCCGAGAGCATATTCCTGGATTCTGAAATCTGGACCTGCGTACACACTGAAACCTTGCCGCTCAGAATTGTGTATATTTCATGACCGACCTCGCCTTCCAAAATCACTAACTCTTCGGCTTCAAATGTCTTTTTGTACCAATTTTCCCCCTCATAAAATCCAGGATGATTCAGTAACGATTTTAGTGAATGGTAATGATGTGCAGCAGTCATAAATTTAGACTCAATCAATAAATGTGGAATATGTGAGACAGTTAACATTATCAGTATAATTTTTAAATCAACCCGCCGCAAATGCCTGTTAAATTCAAGGGGAAACACCATTACAGGTTTGCCAATAGCAAGAAACGGGCGTTACAATGACCCGGCCCTTATAAGGCAGATCCCGATGGGCCGTAACATGCGAGTATTCCGGCTCCGGAGACCCAGTGACTGAAGTTCATCAAAGACAAAAACAACAGACTTCAGCCGCATCAAAGCAAAATAAAGTTACGCAACTTTTTGGAGAATCCTATGAAAAAATCAGTTTTTCTTGCCACCTTGGCCTTATCAGCTTCAGCCGTTGTATTTTCAGGCGCAGCAAGTGCTAATGAAGTTTTTGACAAAAACTGTGCGGCTTGCCATAAAGGCGGGGGCAATATTATGAACCCTGCAAAAACCTTGATGAAAGACAGCCTTGATAAAAACGGCGTTGCAACAGTAGATGCAGTAAAAGCGATTGTCACAAACGGCAAAGCACCGATGCCAGCTTTTAAAGCCTCACTGGATGAAAAGCAAATTGAAAGCGTATCCGCTTACGTCATTGAGCAAGCTGGAAAAGGCTGGAAATAATTCCCCCATCATCAATGCGTTTCCAGCCTGAAACTCAAGATGATTGAGTTTTCAAGCCAGGGACTATCAAAAGCGTGAATCAGTCTATCCACGGCAGAATCCTTGCCGTGGATAGCAACCCGCACAACAACCTCAGTCATTTACCCTTTCTTAAATGCCGAATCCAAATTCCGAGTATGCCAGATCTGACTCCGAGAGCGTCCTGGAACGCTGGGGTGTCAAATATTTTCATCGCCTCTCCGGAAAACTGAATAAAGAACGCGAAAATAAGGCTCTGGATGCCAGCCTTTTTGACGATAGCATCCGTCACTTTTTATCCGTACTGATTACGGACTATGCCGCAATCATTGCCTTTTGTATTGGTGCGGCAGCTACCATTCCCACAGTACTGGTGGAATGGTTTTATTTTGATTCGCTGGACTTTTACGCTTACATTTACTTGCAGATTGGCGTCGCCTTGCTTTCGTTGATCATCGAGTTGGCCTTACTGTTCTGGCTGGGCTTGAAAACCGTTCACAGTATCGCCTGCTTAAGCCATTCCCAACCCTCTGAAAGCGATCCTTTATTACCCGGAAACGATACTGTCGCCAACTTGCTGGCTCGTGCCGCACTGGAATTGCCGGACCCGGTCATCCGCTATTTGGGCATCGATCCTTTAAAATATGTTTCCAAACCCAAATTACTGATTATTGGTCTTCTTTATAAAGCCAAAGTGATTCTGACCAGCGTCGCAGTCAAGTTTTTGTTGACGCGTATGGGTGGAAAATTTGGCTTGAGAAGCAGTTTCAGTTGGATAGCAATACCGATTACCGGCATTTGGGACGCCGTCGTCATCTACAAAGTCGTCCGCGAAGCCAGGCTTAGGATCTTCGGGCACAGCCTGGTGCAATACATCAGCCGGGAAATATTGACCCAGCAGGTTATGGATAAACTTTCATCCCAGGCCCAGGAAGGCGCAATCCGTGCCATTGCGACAATGATGGTGATGACGCAAAATCACCATCCGAACATGTTGATGCTGATTTATCGATTTAACAGTTGCTTTAACTTGGATCAGCAAGGTGATTATGATGACTGGCATCTTTTTTTAGCGTTGCTGGGGCAACTGCCGGATGATGAACGTTTTTTCCTTATGGACCTGCTCTGCCTCGCAGCCGCATTTGATGGCCATCTGTCCAAAATGGAAAAGCAAGAACTACCCAAAGCGTTTGGCGACTACACCGCCATTTACATGAAACGCATCGAGTATTTAAAAAACCATTTGCTGAATGGCGAGCTGGTTGCCGCTCAATCCCTGTGCCAGTTAAATTTCAGGCCCGATATCCAATAAATCTGCCGTAGCAAAATTGTCCGTCTCAAATAAAAAAAATTAATGTGCGACTGAACTCTTAAAACGAAGCACTGTCTTTCATTTTGGAGATAGTAAAGGAATGCCCGGTCAATGCTGTACGTTACTTTTTGTGCAGTTGTTGATCGGGCTTTTCTGTATTAGAGGTACTAAGCCATGCTTAACGTGGAATCGTCGCCTTTTTCAAGCGATCATTAATGGCTCGCCAGTCCTCATTCTCGGGAGGCTGCTCAACGACAATGATATCCAGATTCAAATGATCCAATTGCCGTAAGGCCGCATAAAACATCTGCGCATAAGGCTCAGGTTTCAACGGCGCCTGAATCACATGCAGATTTTCTGTTTCTGCAAATATTGACTGGTATAACAAAACCCCTACTGATTTGCCTTCCGACGTTAATTCGTAAAGCATCTCATCCAAACGCGCTGAATTACAGCGTATTGCCGTGGTTAACGGCGCATAGTGGACGGCCAAAAGACCGGGCGCTCGCAAGCCGGGTTTATTCAGATCAGGAAACGACACTTCCATCTGAAGAGCCGTCTCCAACTCCTCCAGACTGATATGGCCGGGCCTGATCAAAACAGGCCGTTTGCCGCTGAGATCGATGATTGTCGATTCAACACCCACCTGACAGTTGCCGCCATCCAGGATCATATCGACTTCATCGCCCAACTCTTCTTCGACATGATCGGCGCAGGTAGGGCTGATGCGACAGAAACGATTGGCCGATGGCGCCGCGATACCGCCGCCAAAGAGGCGCAGCAGATACAATGCAACCGGATGATTAGGAACCCGCAAGCCTATGGTTGACTGCCCTCCGGTAACGACTTCCGGCACATGAGCTTGCTTTTTTAAAATTATCGCCAAAGGCCCGGGCCAAAACTCCTGTGCCAATTTAAAAGCGGCATCAGGGATATCGATGGCCCAGTCATTTAATTGATGACTGTAAGCAAGATGAACAATCAGAGGATGATCGGCAGGACGTCCTTTGGCGCTAAAAATCCGCTTAACCGCCTCAGCATTGCTAGCATCTGCGCCCAAGCCGTAGACTGTCTCGGTGGGAAATGCAACCAAGCCGCCCTGCTTTAATAATTCAGCCGCCCGCTCTATGGCGACCGAGCTGGCTCTGATCGGCTTCATTAATTAGCGAGGCCGGATTCAGAAGGGTTACCTGGTACACCGCTTATGATCAAGCGCTTCATTCAGGCACAATTTCTATCAGCACTTCATTCGGATTGGCCGGCTCACCCTTGACCACATGAACGGCTTTGACGACACCGGCAATCGGTGCAGTAATTTCGGTTTCCATTTTCATCGCTTCGGTAACCAGCAACGCCTGTCCTGCATCCACTTTTTGGCCGTGTTTAACCAATACCTCAAGAATATTACAAGGCATGCTGACCACGACATCACCCGGTTCACTGGGCCGGCGACGTTTGCTGGAGATACTGCCTTGAACCGCGCCTTGTGTACCGCCGTCGAGTACTATTTCATCCAGCGTTTCGACGACAATTTCTTCAGGCACGCCATCGACCATGAAATAAAAGTGACGCAGCGTTTGATTCTTGGGCCCCGCTCCGGTCACTTTTATATGGTAAGCCTCTCCATGCAATGCCACATTAAATTCGGTAGGCGCGGTTTTTGAACCATTTTCAACAGGTTCTTCAAGCTCCAAAGGCTCTGCGACCAAATGATCTGTGGAACGTAACTCCAGAAATTGTTTGCCGATTTCAGGGAACATCGCATAACTCAAGACGTCCTCATCATTTTTGGCCAGATGGGCAATTTCCTGACGCAGATGTTCGAATTCAGGCTTGAGTAAATCGGCCGGGCGGCATTCAATCAAGTCTTCTTTACCAATCGCCTTATGTTGTAATTCCTTGTTCACAGGGGCTGGGGCCTTACCGTATCCACCTTGCAAATAACGCTTCACTTCGTTGGAAATCGTGTCATAACGCTTACCCGTCAGGACATTCAATACCGCCTGAGTCCCAACGATTTGCGAAGTCGGTGTTACCAAAGGTGGATAACCCAGGTCTTCACGTACTTTGGGAATTTCTCTGTACACTTCTTCGATGCGATCCAGCGCATTTCGCTCTTTCAACTGATTGGCCAGATTCGAAATCATGCCGCCCGGCACCTGAAAAACGTGAACTCGCGTATCCACACCGGTAAATTCACTTTCAAAGCGGCGGTATTTTTTTCTGATATTGGCAAAATAGGCATTTGCCGCTTCGAGTTTATCCAAATCCAGACCGGTATCATACGGCGTGCCGCGCAGCGCGGTCACCAAACTCTCTGTAGGCGGATGACTGGTGCCGCCGGACCATGAGGACAAAGCCGTATCGACATGATCACATCCTGCTTCAATGGCTTTAAGCTGGCACATTTCTGCCAACCCGGATGTTGAATGTGTATGTAAATGCAACGGTAAATCCAGCGCATCTTTAAGTGCTTTGACTAAGTCGCTGGCAGCAAAAGGGGTCAGCAATCCGGCCATGTCTTTTATCGCAATCGAATCACAACCCAAATCCGCCAATGCTTTACCCAAAGTCACAAAACTTTTTACATCGTGTACCGGGCTAGTGGTGTAACAAATGGTTCCCTGCGCGTGTTTGCCGCTCGCCTTAGTTGCTTCAATAGCGGTTTGGAGATTTCTGACATCATTCAACGCATCAAAAATACGGAATACGTCCATGCCGTTAGCTGCTGCACGCTCAATGAACGCTTTAACGACATCATCGGAGTAATGGCGATAACCCAACAAATTTTGTCCACGCAATAACATCTGCAAGCGGGTTTTAGGCAACGCAGCTCTAAACTTGCTAAGCCGTTCCCAGGGATCTTCTTTCAGAAAACGCAAACAGGCATCAAAGGTCGCCCCGCCCCAGCATTCCAAGGACCAATAGCCGATATTATCGAGCATCTCGCATGCGGGAAGCATATCCTCAGTGCGCAGCCGCGTTGCAATCAATGATTGGTGAGCATCGCGAAGTATAACGTCAGTAATGTGTACTTTTTGCATCGGGTATTCCTAGGAAAAACGGATTCAAAGACCGGTGTGTGCGGCCATGGCTGCAGCAATTACGCTGGCCAATACTTCAGGCCTGGGTTTTAACGAATAATTGACCAGTTCGGGATGACTTTCGACAAAGCTGGTATTGAAGCGGCCGGATCGAAACTCAGGATGGCTCAAAATATTCAGATAATAAGGAATCGTCGTTTTAATGCCGAACAAACCCATATCTTTGAGTGCTCTTTCCCCGCGTTTGATGGCATCTTCCCAGGTATGCGCATTAACAATCACTTTAGCCAGCATGGAGTCATAATACGGGGGAACTTCATAGCCGGTATAGATAGCCGTATCGGTTCGCACGCCAGGTCCACCCGGCGCGTAATATCGGGAAATATGTCCGAAACTGGGTAAAAAACTGTTTTTCGGGTCTTCGGCATTGACGCGAAACTGAATGGCGTAGCCCCTGCGTTTGATTTCCTCTTGCTTGAAACGCAAGGGCAAACCGGCAGCAACACGGATTTGTTCTTCGACAATATCAACGCCCGTAATGGTTTCAGTAATGGTATGCTCGACCTGAACACGGGTATTCATTTCCATAAAGTAAAAACGGTCCTTGTCATCCAGCAAGAACTCGACTGTCCCCGCATTGGTATAACCCACCGCTTTGGCCGCCAACACGGCAAGACCCCCAATATACTGCCGCTGAGCTTCATCGAGCTGGGGCGAGGGGGCTATTTCGATGAGCTTTTGATTGCGGCGCTGAATGGAACAATCGCGTTCGTAAAGATGAATGGTATTGCCGTGATGATCGCCCAGCACCTGCACTTCAATATGCCTTGGATTGACGACACATTTTTCCAAAAATACATCGGCACTCCCAAAAGCTTTGGTCGCCTCGGAAATGACCCTGTCGTAGTTTTGCAGCAATTCCTGCTGGCTGTCGCAGCGACGAATGCCCCTGCCGCCCCCGCCGGACGTCGCTTTCAACATAATCGGATAACCGATTTGTTCCGCTATGGACAGTGCTTCTTCGACATTGGCAACATTGCCTTCTGAACCGGGCGTCACCGGAATACCGGCTTTAATCATTGCTTTACGGGCTTCGGTTTTATCGCCCATGCGATGAATGACATCGGGCTCCGGACCTATAAAAACCAACCCACGGTCTTTGCAGATTTTAGCAAAAAGTGCATTTTCAGACAAAAAGCCATAACCCGGATGAATGGCATCGCAGCCGGTTGAAGCAGCCAGGTTGACCAGGGCGTGAGGGTTAAGATAACCGGCAAGGGGCTCACTCCCTATGCAGTAAGATTCGTCCGCCTTTTTGACATGCAGTGCAAAACGGTCAGCCTCTGAATAGATTGCTACCGAGCGAATGCCCATTTCTGCGCAGGCCCTGATAATTCTGACAGCAATTTCGCCGCGATTGGCGATAAGAATTTTGCGTAACATAACAGCTGGAGACCCCGTTAAAGATATAAATTTGTAATTCTTCAGAGTAGACTGGGCGTTAGGCAATAGCCAAAACCCAATAGACAGACTTTTCGGAAGTTGAATACTTTGATTGTTTGATTAGGCTCTCCTAGCTAACCCCCAAACCACCCGATGCATCACTTTCATTTTATTGTATCGCCGAACAGTTACTTGATTTTAAGCATAAGCCAGTTAGCAACTTAAATACATTTAATTATTTTAACGGAATAGTTAAATAAAACTAAACGATAAATACCCTGATTACACCGTTAACCTATCCCTTGAAAAACCATTATCAGTCCTCTCTATGTATTAAAGACAGTGACATATCAAGTTGTTACAGATATCAGCCAGTCGCTTTTGTTGGAAAAGCTTACTATCACATGATGGTACTGCCTTCTTACTCAATAATCGTTCAAGTTTGTTTGGTGTGGAGTATGCCTAGCGAAGAACGCCGTGAACCCGTCCATGGGGCTTGCGGCAGCTCCCTGCTGCCGACATCCTCGCTAGGCATACCCCCACACATCCCCATTCCTAGACGTTTTTTCGGTCAAAAGGGAGTAGTTCCAAATTAAAACATCGTTATGGTCGATACCGTGAAAGTCTGGGTGGCAGATGGGTAGACTGAATAAGGGACAGCGCATCCACCTTTAACACCTTTGGCGGATGAGACCGTCGCCTTATCCGCCTTAAAACGGCCTTTCATTCACAGGGAGATGCCAAACCTTCATTGATGGCTTAGGATTAAATTCTCCAACCGGATATCACCCTGAATAATTTTATGCTTTTAACGTTTTCCTTGGATCAAGGAATTAATATTAATGTACCTTATTATTGATTTCTTGGAACATTTTTCAAATGATTTTTAACCGTTAAGCGCTATCGATACAGTTGCTCCACTTCATCCAACATTATCTGTCCGTTGGCGACAATAAATTTTATAAATGCCTCGGCTACCGGCGAAAGTTGCTTACCTTTGCGGTAAACGACATACCAGGACCGCACATCAGGAAAGCCCTGAACATCCAATTGCTTTAAAAAACCCGTTTTCAATTCCAACCACACGCAATGGCGGGAAAGAATGGAAACACCCAAGCGCGCCAGCACGCCTTGTTTAATTGCCTCACTACTCCCCAACTCCATTGCCACATTCATGGTCGCATTATGGGAACTGAAATAACGCTCAACCGCCATCCGGGTTCCTGAACCACTCTCCCTGATCAAAAAAGGCTGATGCTCTAGCTGTTCAAAAGATATATTTTTAACGTCTACTAATGGGTGATCCGGCGAAGCAATAACAATCAGAGGATTATCCAGAAAATCTACGGCCTTTATATCTAAAGCATCGGGCACATGCGCCATGATCACCAAATCATCTTCATTGTGTTCCAGGCGCTCCAATATTCGGGTTCGATTGGCAACGATCATGTTAAATTCTACATTAGGATAAACCCTTTGAAAGGCGCCAAACAAATGCGGCGTAAAATATTTTGCACTGGTGACGATAGCGATACTCAACTTTCCGGCCATACCGCCGCGCAGTTGCGTGAAACGCATATCCAGATGATTCAGTTCATCGAAAATGCGGTGACAGACTTGTTGAAGCTCCAAGCCTGGGGACGTCAGGTATTTTTTCTTACCGATCTGCTCAAACAGACTGACACCCAGGGATTCTTCCAGAATTTTAAGCTGAATGCTCAAGGCTGGCGGACTCAAATTCAATGCCTCGGCAGCCGCCTTAAAACTGGGCATTCTTGCTGCCGCATCGAAAAGTTGTAGTTGATGTAACGTAATCCGCATCGGCATTTTAGCCATCAAGAGAAAGTGATTTGCTTGTCATTCTATGCCATAACGTTTGCGTTTTCGCCAAAATGTAACGCGGCTCATACCCAGCATGCCAGCCGCAGCCTCAACTGACCCTGATGACCGTTTAAGTGCCTCGCGGATAGCATCCTCTTCATTTTTCGCCGCAATGACAGGTGTCTGTGCACTGGGTTCCGATTTGGCCGTTTCCCTGAATTCGGGGGGCAACTCACTCAATCTCAAACAAGCTCCCCGACCCACCGCAAAGGCGTATTCTATAATATTGTGTAATTCCCTGATATTACCCGGCCATTGATAATCCAGCAAAACCCGCATCGCCTGCGGATCAATTTTTTCTATTTTTCTGAAATTTTGGGCATTGTGCAATCGGATGAAATGCCACAGCAAAAGAGGAATATCTTCTCTTCGTTCACGCAAAGAAGGCAAAAATATGGGCACAACCCGCAAGCGGTACATTAAATCTTCACGAAATTGCCCGGATTTCACCTCTTCACGGAGAGAGCGATGGGTGGCCGCAACCAGACGCACATCCACATCCAGCAATCGGTCTCCGCCAACCGGATAGTAATTTCGCTCCTGAATGACCCGTAATAACTTGGCTTGAAGTTCTAATGGCAGTTCAGCAACTTCGTCCAAAAAAAGCGTGCCACCTTTGGCCCTTTGAAATAACCCAGGATGATCTTTGATGGCACCGGTAAAAGCCCCCCGAACATGCCCGAATAATTCGCTTTCCAGCAAGTTTGCAGACAAGGCCGCGCAGTTGATGGCCAAAAAAGGTGCCTGCCTGCGCATACTGAGATCATGAATGGCCCGGGCAACCAGTTCCTTGCCGGAACCGCTTTCCCCTCTGACCAGAACGGTGGCTTCTGTTTGGGCCGCGTTCTGTATGATTTGAAATACCGCTTCCATTGCCGGGGACCGGCTGATAATGCCATGAAAGTTTTGAGTGGATTCAACCGGCTTGATGGCGGGCTGTTTTTCAGATTCAAAATCGCGATCTACAACGACCCATGCAAGAGCGCCGGCCAATTGGTCATCAGGTCCAAACAGCCCCCGCTCTCTTACTGTCAGTCGCATGATTTTTCCGGCGTTACATTGAAATTCGACCGACCGGATTAAAACCTCATCCGGATAATCACTCGGACAAGCGATCGGCGATGGCTGCCCTAAAAGTTCAGTTTGCATGAACCCGGTGATATCCTCAAGAGCCTGATTCCAGAACAGGACGCTGCCAGCTTCATCTAAGGCATAAAAAGGTAGATCATTGAATAATTCAAACAATCGCGCCAGAAGTTCGGCATCATTGAATTGCGCCAGCCAGGTTAAAAAGGACTCATTCATTTACATGGAATCATTATGGTTGTCCAACTGGTAAAGTTAAAAGCCCCATTTAACGGGTGACATTAAATCACTTTTGAAAATGCCGCATTCTTTTTAGCCAGATACCGGTCAAAAATCATACAGATATTGCGGATCAATAACCGCCCTGCCGGTAACACCTTGATGCCGGAGGATGAAACAACCAGCAAACCGTCTGCCTGCATGTTTTCCAATTCGCGCAATTCATTTGCAAAATAGTCGTCAAATACAAGGGCAAACTGTTGTTCGATAGCGTAGAAATGTAATTCAAAATGGCAAATTAATTGGGTGATGACTTCGCGGCGGATCTTATCATCCTGATTCAACACCACACCCTTAAATACCGGCAAATGATCCCGGCTTAAGGCCTGCGCATAGGTTTCCAGATCTTTGGCATTCTGGATATAGGCATCCCCCACCCGTCCAATCGAGGTAATCCCCAAACCGATCAAATCACAATCGGAATGGGTGGAATAGCCTTGAAAATTCCGATAAAGCTTACCTTCGCGCTGAGCAACCGCCAACTCGTCATCCGGTTTGGCAAAATGATCCATGCCGATATAGACATACCCTGCTTCTGTCAGCCGATGAATCACCGTTTGTAAAATAGCCAGCTTGACTTCAGCCGAAGGCAAATCGGCATCATTGATCTGCCGCTGGGTTTTAAAACGCTGTGGCAAGTGCGCATAATTGAACACCGAGAAACGATCCGGCTCAACTGCCAAAATTTTATCCAGCGTGACCGAAAAACTTTGTACCGTCTGCAAAGGCAGCCCGTAGATCAAGTCAATACTGGTCGATCTGAAGCCTTCCTTGCGGGCAGCCGCCAAAACAGCAAACGTCTCCTGCTCGGATTGGATCCGGTTGACCGCTTTTTGCACATTAACGTCAAAATCCTGCAAACCCAAACTGATGCGGTTAAAGCCTAGCCGCCTGAGCTCAGCAATTGTGGTGTCGTTGGTTTCTCTGGGATCGACTTCTATTGAATACTGGCCTTCATCATCGGATCTAAAATGAAAATACTCACGCAGCGCGTTCATTAATGCCTGCATTTGAGCACTGTTTAAAAACGTGGGCGTACCCCCGCCCCAATGCAACTGATCGACGATACGCTTATGGTCAAAAAGAGCGCCTTGCAAGGCAATTTCCTTTATCACGTTCTGCAGATAAGGCTCGGCATGTTGCCGGTTGTTAGTAATAATTTTGTTGCAGGCGCAATAAAAGCAGACGGTATCGCAAAATGGGATGTGAACATACACAGACAGCGGTCCGCCCCGGGCATTGGACAGTTCAATTTGGCGCAGATAATCCTGCTCGCCAAACCCGTCATGCAACTCCAACGCGGTTGGATAAGAGGTATAACGGGGTCCAGCGGTATCGTAACGATTGATTAAATCGATGTCGAAAGTCAGATTTTGATTCATTTGCCGATGTTATTTTTTTGGGCTACACGTTGCATGAGGCTATGTTACTTTTTTTATATATCACTGAGCGCTAAATTCTCGTTCAACCCGAGGTCAAAATGGTATAACAGGCCTGCGCATGCTCAGCCGCCGCCCGTCCCAGATCGGTCAAATAGCCGCCGTCATGCCGCGTGACCAAGCCTTTATGAAACATACGCTCTACCGCTTCAATCACAGAAGCATCCGCTGACTTATGGATCTTGATACCTTCCAAAGTTGTAGTCAGGTTATAGTGCAATAAAATGTTCAGCTCATCTACTAGTTCTTGTTTAAGCATAAAATCCCCTTATCTTGGTTAAAAGTGTTAACCGCACACGCTGCCATGAGTGGTAGCGAAACGCTAATAATACTTAGTTTTGCCGGGAAACGCTGAATAAATCTAACGTGAAAAAAGTCTGATCCGACTTAAATCAGACTGAAGATGGAAAAAAATTAACAACTGTTCAATTTTTGATTTACCAAAAACCATTGATAAACCATGTGTTTATTAAAATTTATGCTCATTCAGCAATTCGTTAGAAAAAATTAAATTGCTTTCCTAAAATCAGCGTCTTATCATAGCCTTGTTTATTTCAACGCTGCGTTTGAGCGGCATATTAAAAAAGTAAGAGAGTGTTATGGCAAATCAAGTTACAGGTACCGTCAAATGGTTCAATGATGAAAAAGGTTTTGGATTTATTGAACAGGAAGGTGGTAAAGACGTTTTCGTTCACCACAGTGCAATCAACGGTTCTGGCCGTAAAACCTTGCATGAAGGCCAAAAAGTTACTATGGAAGTAACTCAAGGTCAAAAAGGCCCTCAAGCGGAAAACGTAACACCCGCTTAAAAAATAATCCAATTAAACTGCCCAATTCATTTTGGGCAGTTTTTTAATTAGAACCTCAAATGAATCGTTCTTGTTTACAGTTGTTTATTGACTTACCGTAAATCAAAGATCCACCCCCCGCTTATTACCCCTCAAAAAATCTCACGCTTCAAATATTTCCGTCAGTTTTATCAAACTGCCTATTCGCTTTGATTGCGTTGACCAGAAAAATCATTACATCCGTGACACCAGCTTTGGCGCTGTTTTTTTTAATCCGCGACGCCTGGATTACCCCCCATGGAATGAATATCTCCAGCGTACGATCAGGTAGCCTGATTTCTCATTACACGACAGCTCAACCAAATCTGCTCTGATCATCTTATTCGCGTTTATCAACTTAAATTTATTCTGATAAGATGGAATATTGGCCTCAAGAAGGTTTAAATCATTAACTCAAGGCGAATTACCTAAAGAATATGGCTCAATACATTTATTCCATGAACCGGGTCGGCAAAATTGTCCCGCCCAAAAAATATATTCTCAAAGATATCTCCCTGTCATTCTTTCCGGGCGCCAAAATAGGCGTGCTAGGCTTAAACGGCTCCGGAAAATCGACGCTGCTGCGCATCATGGCCGGCATTGACAAGGAAATTGAAGGTGAGGCAATTCCATTAAAAGGCATCAATATCGGCTACCTGCCGCAGGAACCTCAACTTGATCCCACCAAAACCGTCAGGGGCAATGTTGAAGAAGCTGTCGCCGATATCAAAGCGATACTGACCCGTTTTGACGAAGTGAGCAATGCCTTTGCTGATCCGGATGCTGATTTTGACGCATTACTGACCGAGCAAGCCGCGCTACAAGATAAAATCGAAGCGGCAGGCGCCTGGGAATTGGACAGAAAACTCGAAATTGCCGCCGATGCATTACGCTTGCCTGACTGGGATGCCGATGTCACCACGCTATCGGGTGGAGAAAAAAGACGCGTAGCCTTGTGCCGCCTGCTGCTGTCTAATCCGGATATGCTGCTGCTCGATGAACCGACCAACCATCTGGACGCCGAATCAGTCGCATGGCTGGAAAGGTTTTTACACGATTATCCCGGTACTGTCGTCGCAGTAACCCATGACCGTTATTTCCTGGATAATGTTGCGGGCTGGATTCTGGAGCTCGATAGAGGTTCCGGAATACCGTGGGAAGGTAACTATTCAAGCTGGCTGGAACAAAAAGGCAAGCGTCTGGAACTCGAAGAAAAACAAGAGTCATCCCGCCAAAAAGCCATGAAAATGGAACTGGAATGGGTACGCTCAAACCCCAAAGGACGCCATGCAAAAAGTAAAGCGCGTTTAGCCCGTTTCGATGAACTGGCATCCCAAGAAGTCCAAAAACGCAACGAAACACAGGAAATCTACATTCCACCTGGACCACGTTTAGGTGATATTGTCATAGACGCCGAAAATGTCAGCAAAGGTTTTGGCGACCGCCTCTTATTCAATAATTTAAGCTTTAAGCTGCCGCCCGGCGGCATTGTCGGGATCATCGGCCCTAACGGCGCAGGCAAAACCACATTATTTAGAATGATGGCCGGCCTTGAAAAACCAGATGATGGCACACTGACGCTGGGACAAACCGTCCAGCTGGCTTACGTTGATCAGTTGCGTGACAACATGGATGCCGGTAAAACAGTCTTTGAAGAAATTACCGACGGACTGGACATGATTACCGTGGGTAAATATGAAACACCGTCGCGTGCTTATGTCGGACGTTTTAACTTCAAGGGTGGGGATCAGCAAAAAAGAATCGGCGATCTTTCCGGCGGCGAACGCAACCGCGTGCATCTCGCGAAACTGCTGAAAAGCGGCGGAAACGTTTTATTACTTGATGAGCCGACGAACGATCTTGATGTTGAAACTCTGCGCGCACTGGAAGACGCCTTGTTGGCTTTCCCCGGTTGTGCCGTGGTTATTTCGCATGATCGCTGGTTCCTGGATAGAATCGCTACGCATATGCTGGCTTTTGAAGGCGACAGCCAGGTCGTATGGTTCGAAGGTAATTATCAAGATTACGAAGCAGATCGCCACCGCCGATTAGGCAGTGATGCGGACAACCCCCACCGCTTGAAATATAAAAAACTGACCCAGTAATGAGTCACCTCTATCTGATCTAAACCTATATTTTCGCACTTCAAATTTGGGCAGCACCAAAGGAGGCAACGGGGTGTTCGGCAAAGGCTATGCCAGCAGGAATGCTGGCATAGAGCCTATAGGGATGAGTTTTACGGCGCCCTTTGACGGGCACCCCGGTGCCGAATTTCGATCTACGATGGGCATAAACAACTACCCACGCCTGATCAACCGGGCAAAATGCACTCGTGTTGTTTAATAAAGCCGGCAATTTGGTTTCTGGCAAGCAATTTAACGGGTAAACACAAATCCTGAACCGTTAAGCCGCTTTGCTCTAGCGATTCCGTTTCCACATAAAAAGCATTAACATCGTAAACGTCCAGCGCTTCGAAAATTGCGGTAGTCGCTTTCAATCCCAGTTCATCAGGCCGCTGATTTTTTTTAATTTGAAATACACCGTCATCAATAAACAGCAAAGACACAGCCTGATCAAAAGCCGCTGCGCTCATGATCTGATCAAGCGCTTCCTGAACGGACACGCCACTCGCTGATTTGCTGATAATAAATAGAAACTTTTTCATCCGGTTCACGGGAAAACGATCAGTCGATCCGCTAATAAAGAAGCCTCGATCATTTGTCCCAAACCCGAAATTCGAAAACCGTCTGCAAGATCCTTATCCAGTTTTCCCTGTCTTTGGGCTTCATCCGGGTGTAATAAGCCCCGGCGTTGAGCCGCCGAAACACAAATAACCAAATCAATAGAGTGCGCCTGCGACAAAGCCGACCATAAACGCGAGAAATTCAGCTCATCGTCCGGCGGCGTGGCATAACGGTAACCGTGATAGATACCTTCCCGATAAAAAAATATCCTGCTGACCTGATGTCCCGCCGTTATAAGCTCACAAACGAAACGATAAGCATAATAACCACTTTGACCGGCAGTAGGACTGCTGTTGATCTGAAGAGTGAATTTCATTTTTTAAGACCTGTTATGAGAGACAAATTGCTAGACTGTCTTTCAAAAGATTATAATCGGCCATGGTTTAAAACAAAATGCTGACCTGTCCTTTTCTCCTTCTCGCTTGCTCGAATCCTGAGACTATCGCTGTTGTATACCTTTCGCACTTCAAATTTCGGCGGACCTCTAAGGAAGCAACGGGTTGTTCGGCAAAGTCTTTGCCAGCATGAATGCTGGCATAGAGCCTATAGGGATGTATTTACGGCGTCCTTTGACGGGCACCCCGTTGCCGAATTTCGATCTACGATAGGTGTATTTAGATTCATCATACCAACTCACAGACAGAATACCCGATAAAGGGAGCTTTCCGAGTGGCAACTGATCAAGCCAGCCTTAAACAAAGGAACCAAAATTCCGCCCTTATGTCCGAACTTTCATGATAAAAAATCCCGCTAAATTTTTTGCCGTTTATTTAGTCCTTACAACATACAGCGCTGCCGCTCTTGACCTGGAACCCGAAAAATTCAACCTGCCGGATATCGGTGATTCTTCAGGTACACTGATTTCTCCGGTACAGGAACAAGAACTGGGTGAAGCTTTTTTCAGAAGCTTGAATTCACAGATCGATGTCAGCCAGGATGTTGAAATTCAAGAGTACATAGAAACCATAGGCAGCAAACTTGTTGCAAACAGTGATTCGCCCGGAAATCCGTTTCATTTTTTTGTGGTTAATGATAATGCCATCAATGCGTTTGCAGGCCCTGGCGGTTTCATAGGCGTTAATTCGGGATTGATTTTAACAACTGAGGCGGAAAGTGAATTAGCCTCGGTCATGGCTCACGAAATTGCACACGTTACTCAGCGCCATCTTTACCGCGCTTTCGAAGCCGCCAGCCGCTTGTCTATTCCAACCGCTGCAGCTACGCTGGCGGCCATTCTGTTAGGCACCCAATCTCCGGAACTGGCTCAGGCCGCTATTGTGGCGGTACAAGCCAGCAGCATACAATTTCAAATCGACTTTACCCGAGATAATGAAATGGAAGCGGACCGGGTCGGCATGCAAACATTGGCTAATTCAAAGTTTGATCCGCGCAGTATGCCGATTTTTTTTGAACGACTACAACAATCAAGCCGGTATTACGGACGCGGCATTCCTGAATTTTTAAGAACTCACCCGGTTACTTCATCCCGGATCTCAGACACACGCGGACGTGCCGAAAAATATCCTTATCAGCAATACCCTGATTCGCTGGGCTACCTAATCGCCCAGGCAAAACTTCGGGTAAGCACCAGTCATGATTTATCTGCAGTACAAGATTATTTTAAAATCCGGCTTAACCAGGGAACGGTCCAACAACGAGCGATAGCCCGCTACGGCTTGGGCCTGGTTTATTTGAAACAGCAACAATTTAACGATGCTGCCGTACTCTTCAGACAATTGATGACCGAATATCCTGAACAAACCCATTATGTAACAGCAATGGCTAAAACGGCTCAAGAATCCCGTGATTACCCCGCCGCACTGAATTTATACAAAAAAGCGCTGTTTCAGTTTCCGGGCAATACAGCGCTAAAACTGGATTACATCAGCACACTGCTCAAGATAGGCAAACCGGACGAGGCAAGGGAAATCATGCTGTTGCTGCCCCCTAAAATCAAACAGAGCGCCCTTTATCTGAAGCTCCTGGCTCAAATTTACAGCGATTTACAGCAACCGGCGGAATCTCACCGTCATCTTGCCGAATATTATTACAAACTGGGGCAAAATGAAGCGGCGATCATACAGATCAAACTCGCTCAAAAGGCAGCCGGATTGAGTCAACACCTTTCTGCAATTTTGGATGAGCGCTTGGCATTTTTTATCAACGAGGAACGCGAACGTAAACTTGATCGATAGCCTGAACGACTCATTCAAAAACAATAGACGGACAATGAACCGAAACTTAATAACGAAAAAATGCAGGGCAGCCACTGCCGATCAAAAAGACTGATTCAGGCTTAATATGGATTGTAAGCTTATGATGAATAACTATGTTTTCGACACGAAACTATTAATTAATTTAATTTGACTTTTTTGATAGACAACACGTTTTTTGATGGTATAGAATGCTCGGCAGCTAAACGGAGTGAGCCCGATTCTAAATCGGTAATGAGGAGGATAGACCAAATCGGTCTCGTAACAATAACAATAACAAACGAGTTAAAGCTTAGTTGTCCTTGAGTCAACAACGTTCATTCAATAATAATAATAATAACACCTGAACATGCCCGCGTAAGCGGGCTTTTTATTGCCTGAAATAAACCCAAACCTGTTTTTTTTCCGGACAAAAAAATGGCGGCCTATTAACCGCCATTTCATAGAAAATCAAAATCCCGATCAGATACTCAAGCGCACGCCAATCCAACCGGCTCTGGGCGCGCCCGGTGCGACAAACCGGCCATCGTCATAAGCATCGCCCAATACTTCATCCGCTTCTCCGTAAACACCGAACGAGTTGTAGCGCTTATCGAATATATTGTCGACCCTGCCAAACACAGCAAAGTTTTGAGTCACTTTGTATTCAGCCTTTCCGTTAAACAACCAGTAACCGCTTAATTTGCCGTGATTGTTGGCTTCGTCACCTCTGAAGAAGCGCGCCCCGCTGTAAGTACCATCCATACCCAATGAGACCTTTTGCCACAAATCAACGCTGACGGCCGCTTTAAACATATGCTCAGGTATCCCGGGAATCCGGTCACCTTTTTCAACCATCACACCCTCTTCATTATCTTCATCAACCGGATCCTGCGTTTTAAATTTGCTTAAAAAACGGGCGTTCAGATAGGTATAATTCGCCATGAAATGCCAGTCATCTATCCCGCTAAATAACTGAGGATAATAGATTGAAGTGCCTGTTTCCAAGCCATAACGACGGGTTTTACCGACATTGTCAAAATAGCCTTCACTGATACTGTCACCGCCTCTCTGGAAAATAATATCGTTAGAATTGGTGGTATGAAAATAACCCAGATTCCATTTCAACTCGCCACGCCCCAATAATTGATCCAAATCACCTCTGAATCCCCCTTCATACGTTTTGGCCACGACTTGCTCGAGCGGCGGGTCGGCAACGAAGGAGTTCGGCAATTTACAAGGCGCTTCCGGATCGGCGCAACTCAATTCCATCGGCGAAGGAATCCGGGAAGACTCACTGTAGCCCCCATAAACCGTCAAGTTGTCTAAAATCTTGTAGGTCAAGCCACCCGATGGATTCAGACGCTCAAAGGTATGAGATCCGTCTAATGTTTTGTCGGGATCATTGACGTACTGATCAATCATATTGATATGAGAATAGTTGTAGCGCCCGGCAATAGTTGCACTCAATTTCTCGGTAATATCAAACGTATCGGTCAGAAAGACGCCCACCGTCGATGTATTGGTATCCAGACGCACTCTGGATTCATCGATGAGCACACCGCTTTGCGTCGTTCCTCTTGACCGCGTTAATGAGCCCAATTCGGTATCGGATGAAAAATTGACTTTGGCATAATCATAACTGACGCCAGTCGTTAAACTGTTTTTGTGTTTGAACAAGTCCTGGCCAAAAGTTGTCTGCAAGGTTCCGCCCCGGCTGCGCATATTGGTTTGGCTGGTATTGTTGGTTGCGCCCTCAACATCATCGGAAGCAAGAATATCATTACCGAAAATATCGGCGACACGCTCCTCCTCACCATCGTCTTCTTCACAAAGAAAGCCGTCATTTCCGACATCCTCACACGCTTCAAAATCACTGTCATCGCCATTAAAGGTCTTGATACGATTCTGGCGAAAATATGCGTTACCGCTGAGCTCTATATCATCGGTCACTGAATAACTGCCTTCCAGCTCGGAAAAAAACATGCGGGTAATCGTTTGATCAGGATGGGTAAAAACGGCTTTTTCATGCTCATCCAACAACTGAACCGGCACCGCACCGTTGCCTCTCAGATCGTTGTCGTTGCCGCCTAAAGTCAAATCCAGAGAGGCTTTATCGCCCCGCCAGCTTAAGGTGCCGAAAGCCTGATCGGCCTTGGTCGGGGAAAAATCCCGCCAGCCCTCTTCTTCAAAATGATGCAGGTCTAAAAAATAACCCCAGGTACCGTTATTCCAGCCGCTGGTTAATTCCTCCGAATGCCTGTCCCAGGAGCCTCCATAAGCCTCGATTTGATGGCCTGGCGCAGAAAAACCGGTTTTGGTTCTGACCGAAATAGCCCCACCCAGACTGTTTAATCCATAGACAGGATTTGAGCCGGGATACAAAGCCATAGACTCAATTGCCCCTTCGGGTATCAAATCCCAATTAACCGTATCGCCGAATGGCTCATTAAATCGGACGCCATTAACATAGGTAGACAGACCTTGCGGCAAGCCCAGCAAAGGTGAGGCAACAAAACCACGGTAGTAAATATCAGGCTGTAGCGGATTATTTTGCGCTTCGTTGACGTGCACACTTCCGAGATAACGATTCAAATACTCGGCCAATGAAATAGCCTGAGCATTTTGCAGTTCTTCGGATGTTACGGTTTGAATGTTCGCGGGGATTTTATCGACAGGCACATCCGATCCGGGCAACGGCGTTACACCGATCACTTCCATAGCTTCAAGCTCCATCGTATCGTCATCAGCAAGGGTTGTTCCGCCGCTTCCCAGGGAGGCGACACCCAATACTGTGCAAAAAAATCGTTTCATTCCTTTTATCTCGTAAAAATTTGGTTCGGTATGATATTCGGATGGCCCAAACATAACTATCTGCTTTGAAAAAAAGGAATTATTCCTATCGCCTTAGCGAATGCCCCCACGAAATTGAAGTGATTCAACCTTAATTGATTATAATAAGTACGACCAACGATACTCTGATAGGCGATTATCTGTTTGCATGCAACAGACCCGGCTAGAGTTCGGCGTGTTAATCAACCAAGCTCAAGGCTCACATTGTGTTTTTCTGACTTCTTGAGCAGCTTTTACATTCATTCACCAGCTCAGGGTACTTTCATGTCTAACCCACCCATTGCCACAAAAATTCAGCAATTTTACGGCGCTCAAGTACAAAAAGCTCAACAAAGCGAATACTACAAAAAACTCATGGACATGCCACCTCCCAAAAGATGGATGACCTTAGCCGGAGTTTTTGCCGCATCACAAGTCATCGTATTCGGTGGCCTTTATCTGATTTTCGGCAAAATTGTAGTGATCGGTTTCTTCGCCAGTATTTTGGCCGGCCTCGCCACTGGCGTCGGCGCCTTACCTGCTTTATTTTTTACCAATATCTCCAAAAACCTCTTCAACAGCATGCTGGGCGCAGCCGCCGGTGTGATGCTCGCAGCAACGGCGTTTTCGTTACTGGTTCCCGGCATAGCCTATGGCAATGAGATTTGGCCTGGTAATGGCCTCTGGGTGGTCTCGCTAGGCATGGTGATAGGCGCTTTGTTTCTTGACATTGCAGACCGTCAGCTGCCGCACATTCATTTTGATGCGGCGCTGGATAGCCAGCTGACTTCGTTAAAAAAGATCTGGCTGTTTATTATTGCCATCACGATACATAACTTTCCTGAGGGCATGTCGGTAGGCGTAAGCTTTGGCTCCGGCGAGATGAAAAACGGAATCGTCTTAGCGACAGCAATTGCCTTACAAAATCTTCCTGAAGGACTGGCAGTAGCGCTGCCTTTGGTAGGCATGGGATACAACAAATGGCGAGCCGTTGGGATAGCCACAGCAACCGGATTGGTTGAGCCTGTCGGGGGGTTGCTGGGGATTACCATGGTCACCGTGTTTTCTCCTATACTTCCCATTGCCATGGGTTTTGCTGCCGGCGCCATGCTGTTTGTCATCAGCGAAGAAATCATCCCGGAAACCCATTCCAATGGCCGCTCGCGTCTGGCGACCTTTGCCTTGATGATTGGCTTTATCATCATGATGGCTCTGGATAATATGCTGGGTTAATTCAGAACGTTTAAACACGACCCTCCCATTCCGAAAAAACGCGTCGCTTCCCATCAATCGACGCGTTAAACGACCTCAATCATTCAACTGCCAACTATCAACCTTTATGGAAACCGCTCAAATTGCATTGCAAAGTCTGGCAAATTCTTTTATGACTATCAACTTTGCCGAACTGTCCTTAACCGGACTGACCAGTTTTACACTGATTGCCGCCGCTGAAATCGGTGATAAAAGTCAATTGGTTTGCATGACTCTGGCAGCAAGACACAGGTCATTCCCGATTATTTTTGGTGCCATTGCGGCTTTTGCCTTACTGAATACACTAGCGGTAATTTTTGGCGCAGCAATCGCCAGCTGGCTGCCTGATTATATCGTTGCTTCGACCGTTGCATTACTGTTTGCCGTCTTCGGTATCCATGCCTTGTTATCCAAGGAAGAAGAGGACGATGAGGATATCAAGGAAAAAAGCGGGCACGGCATTTTTTTCACCACGTTTTTACTGATCACTTTGGCTGAATTTGGGGATAAAACCCAGCTAGCCGTTGTCGCATTAAGCAGCACATCACAACCCATTGCCGTATGGCTGGGAGCCACCTGCGCACTGACTTTTACGTCAGCCTTAGGGGTTATTGCCGGTAGAACGATCATGAAAAAAATTCCTTTGGTGTTACTGCACCGTATCAGCGGAAGTATCTTTCTGATTTTGGCCGCTGCCGCAGGCTATCAAGCTTATTTAAGCTTCGCCGACTTATAAAATAATCAGTAAAGAAGGTGCTTTTGATCAAAGGATTGTCTGAGTACTCTAAAATTTTGAGACAACCCCGACACCCTACTTTTTTGGCGGCGCGATAAAAACAAATAACCATGTGTTTCAATGTCTTGAATTAGCCTTAAACACCAAGCCCCCTAAAATTTTACTTAAATTTCTACAATAGTTTTGACACAACACAGTCGACCATGATAAAAAGTGCCCTGTCGTAGATATTCACATCGACAGCGTCCTTGTAGACAACACTATAAGGATTCCCCTTTGAGGAGAGGGGGCTTTAAATCATTATTAAAATAACAAAGAGGATATTAAAATGGCAGAAGCACAAGAAAAAGATAACTTTTGGTTATGGATCGGTGGAATTATTGTTGTGACTATAGTTCTTGTTTTCGTGTTGAAAAGCAGAGAAACAGAGCATTTAGCAAGCGACGCTATACAAATCCAAAAAGCTGAAGTTGAAAAAACTTTTGCTAAAAGAAAAACTTCTAATACAGCTGTAGAATAAGTTATTCAACCCCCGTTGACCTTCGACGGGGGTTTTTAAGTACCCCCCCAAAAACTAAGCCACGATTTACCACTTCTCTGTACCCCGCTTGATTATCTTTGATTGATCGCTATCCAGTTGCTCCGCTTATAAACCATTCAGATTCTCTGAGAACAAAGAATAAAGCCGCAGACAATCCTCTGCACCACTTTATACATACCACACTCGATAACGCACCAAAATAACGCATCAAAACACACCAAGCAGTACTTGACTTTCCAAGAGGGGTTCTAATTAAATATTAACCATTCCTAACCTTTTTAAGTACGCTCAGTAAAATCATCAAGATCCTTTCAAACAAAAAAAATTACCACATCCAAAACGTAATCTTTTCTTCAGTTAAGGATATTCGACTACCCTGCATAACAAAACCTCTTATTGGCATTTTTTATGCTTAAATCAGAGGAAAGTAACCTCATAATAAAAAGTGACACTATGTCTAGTATCTGGGAAAACTATAAAACCGATAACGCCTACGATGAACTGATGTTTGCCGAATATCAACCGCGTGCCGTCAGCCATACGCTTTGTCAGTATCTAAACACTCTCAACAGGGAAGATATAGATAAACGAAAAACAGCAGCCGAACTTGCCATCCTGGAAATGGGCATTACCTTCACGGTATACAGCGATGAAGGTAATATAGATAGAGCTTGGCCGTTCGATATCATTCCCAGAATCATTGACGCGCGTGAATGGAAAATCATAGACAAAGGCCTTAAGCAAAGACTGACGGCATTAAACTGCTTTATCAGCGATGTTTACGACCAGCAAACCTTCATCAAGGAAAACCTGATACCCCGGGAAATCATAAGCAGCTCAAAAAACTTCAGGAAAGAATGCGTCGGTATCAAGCCAAAACATAATGTCTGGGCAAACATCTGCGGCACTGATTTAGTGCGTGATAAAGATGGCATAATGTATGTACTTGAAGACAACCTACGCGTACCCTCCGGCGTATCCTACATGCTTGAAAACAGAGTGATTACCAAACGTGTGTTCCCTGAATTGCTTCAAGACATAGAGATCCTTCCTATCGATGATTACCCGACGCAATTGCATGAAATGCTTTGCTCGATCGCACCTAATCCGAACGGTAAGCCTCAAATTGCGGTTCTGACACCCGGCATTTATAACTCGGCCTATTTTGAACATGCCTACCTCGCTCAACAAATGGGCGCTCAATTGGTTGAAGGTGGCGATTTGGTAGTCGATGATGACGATTGCGTCTACATGCGCACCATTGAAGGTCACGAAAAGGTGGATGTTATTTACCGGCGTATCGATGATGACTTTTTAGACCCCGAAGTTTTCCGCAAAGACTCCATTCTTGGCGTACCGGGCCTGATGCGGGCCTGGAAAGCGGGCAATGTAGCCCTGGCCAATGCTCCGGGGGCCGGAGTGGCTGACGATAAGGTTGTCTATGCTTACGTTCCTGAAATGATTCGCTATTATCTTAATGAGGAACCCATACTGCCTAATGTAGAAACCTATTTATGCAGCAATCCGGAACACCTGGATTATGTTCTTAAACATCTGGCCGAGCTTGTGGTCAAACCCGCCAATGAATCCGGTGGATATGGCATGCTGGTGGGACCTCATGCAACAGCCAAAGAAGTTGAAGCGTTTAGAAAAGTAGTGATGGGCAACCCCAGAAACTATATTGCCCAGCCCACATTAGCCATATCGACATCTCCGACTTTGTGCAAAAATAAACTTGAGCCACGACATATTGACCTGCGGCCTTTTATTCTCCAGGGAGAAAACACGTTCGTTACGGCCGGAGGATTGACTCGTGTCGCCTTGAAGAAAGGCTCATTGGTCGTCAATTCATCTCAGGGTGGCGGCAGTAAAGATACCTGGATAATCAACATGGAGACAAACTGATGCTTTCTCGTTCTGCAGAGCGCTTATATTGGCTGGCTCGTTATTTGGAGAGGACTGAGAATATAGCTCGCCAAGTCAACGTGCACATGAATTTACTGATGGACTTACCCAAAGACGTAGAAATGGGCTGGCAGCATTTAATTCAAATCAATGGCTGCAAAGATGCATTCTATTCTCGATACAGTTCAACCCAGGAAAGAAACGTAACGCGTTTCTTATTAACAGACACGACACACCCAGGCTCCCTGTTATCCTCTTTGAGTTTTGCTCGAGAAAATATCCGCACGTCTCGCGAATTGATGCCGGATGAAGCCTGGAGACAGGTTAACGAGCTTTACCTCTACAGCAATAAACAAATCGACGCGATAATCAACCGCAGAAGCCGGGTGCTTTTTTTAAATGAGATTTTAGAGGGCTGCCAACGCTTTAACGGGCTTTTATCGGGTTATATGAGCCATGACAACGCTTACCGGTTCATCAGGCTCGGCAGAAATATTGAGCGGGCCGACATGACCACACGTATATTGGAACTAGGCTCCATACTGCTATCAGAAGCCAGAAGCCCAAGCGCACGTCAGTATGAGAACATACTTTGGATGAATATTCTGCAATCTCTAAACGCCCTGCTGATGTATCGCCGACACGTCAGAAGCAGAATCAAGGATGATGACGTGCTTAATTATCTGCTTTTGGACGAAGCCTTACCCCGTTCCGTCAATTGCTGTCTTTTTGAAATGGCCGACGCTATAAAATCGTTACCGAATCATAACCAGCTGCCTGAAAAATTGGCTGAGCTACAGGACTATGTCAAATCGATTGATACCCGGCAAACCACTCAGACACAACTTCGCGTAATACTGGATCATTTACAGTCCCGGCTGGGTGTTTTACACGCGCAGATAGCAAAACACTGGTTTCTAAACAGCACGCAGGATCAAATCCAATCTTCCCCCAAGACGGAAGAGCAAAACTCAGCTTAGGAATGTGTCGGATAAAAATCAAACACCGTGGAATCGAGCCTGACAGTGTAAGGGCGGTTTTATCCGCCCTGGACCAATGACCGCACGCCATAGAGACTCACGTTAATCACCCACACTTCATGGAATGACGGGTGATAAGGCCGTTAATAACCGCTTACAAATCAGCCAATAATGACTTGGATTTTGTTTTATCCAGTGAGGGCAAACGTGAAAAGGCTTCCCGCAAAGTGGCTTCCCAGCTTTTTCGAAGATTCAACATATAAGCGTTTTCTGATTCAAAGCAATAGTATTCGTCTAGCTTGTAACTGTCCTTTCGATAAATAACCATTTCGATAGGCGGTCCCACACTCACGTTACTACGAATTGTTGAATCCATAGATACCAGACAACACAGTGCCGCTTCGTCCAGATCACTGTCAGGCTTCAAAAAACGGTCCAAGACCGGCTTGCCGTATTTTGTTTCGCCTATCTGCAGAAAAGGGGTATGAGCCGAAGTGGTAATGTTATTACCTTCTGCATAAATCATATAAGCGGCGGGCGGCTCATCGCCTATTTGCCCCGCAAGAATAAATGTCGCCGAAGGATTGAAAGCGGACTGCCCTTCTGCATCCATGTGCTGTTTTTGTTTTTCAAGACTGACCTGCCCGAGATACTGGGCCGCTTCCGACAGATAGTCCACTGTATTGATATTTATTTTTGCATCCTTGATTTTATCCCTTTTGAGCTGCTCCAAAACAGCTTGGGTCGTCGCTAAATTACCCGCGCTCAACAAGACGATCGTCCTGTCCTTGGCCGTTTCAAATGCGTGCATTTTTCCATAGGTACTGACGTTATCGATTCCAGCGTTGGTTCTTGAGTCAGAGACAAGAACAAGCCCTTCATTTAATGAGGCGGCGATACAATAAGTCATAATTAAATCTTTCAAAAAGTTAAAACAGTCATGCGGACCCTTATTACCGGGTCTTTCTGATTAATTGAAGCAGTCCATGCCTACAAAGCAAAATAAATATAAATCGGGTAAACCTCGCCAATTCCTAAAATTCTGTATCTAAAAATGCGGTTATCCAACATCCTTATTCATCAGGAATCATCCGTAAGGCTGGCTAATTTTGCCAAATGCGCCATTCGCCCTGATAATTGCTCCGGACTGTGCGCACGCACCGTGGCATGCGCCACTTTCCGGCCTTTTCTCGGCGCCTTGTTATAAAAGTGCGGATGAACATCGGATAAGCTCAGCAATTCTTTTAGCGATGGCAATCCGCCAATAAAATTCTGCATGGCTGAATAACCCAGAGGGGATGTTCTGCCCAGAGGCATACCTAAAATCGCTCTGAGATGATTTTCAAACTGGCTGGTTTCAGCGCCTTCAATAGTCCAATGACCTGAATTATGAACGCGCGGCGCAAATTCGTTGGCAACAAGATGACTATCAACATCAAACAATTCGACCGCAATGACACCCACATAATCCAGGCCTCTCAGTAATCGGGTCGCAATTGATTCTGCCTGCTGTTGCAATGGATCATTTTCAGAGCATTTGGCAACTCTCAAGATTCCGCCTTTATGATGATTTTCAGATAACGGATAGTAGGCTATTTCACCTGAAACACTTCGAACAGCGATGATGGAGACTTCCCGCCGGAACGGAACAAAGCCTTCCAATATACATGACGCCCCCATAAGCGCGTCCCAACCCGCAACCAGATCTGAAGATGAACGCAAAAGGACCTGACCTTTGCCGTCATAACCTAGGCGGCGGGTTTTCAGTATTGCAGGGTATCCAATTGTTGCTGCGGCATTTTCCAGATCATTCAAACTGTCGACAGGGGCAAATGGCGCCGTCGGAATGTCCAGATCACGCAAAAAATTCTTTTCAATTAACCGGTCCTGGCCGATAGCCAGCGCTTTGGGAGCCGGATAAACCGTCGCATGCGCCGAAATAAAATCAATCGTCTCTGCGGGTACGTTCTCAAATTCATACGTGATCACGTCGCATTGCTCCGCCATCTGCATCAATAAGGCATGATCCGTATAGGCGCCCTGCAAGTGAGTACCTACTTCTGACGCGCAGGCTTCGGAAGCGGGATCCAGAAACAAAAACTCCAAGCCTAAAGGCTTGCCCGCCAAGGCCAGCATTCTGGCCAACTGGCCGGCACCAAAAATACCTACCTTCATAAATCGAGTTCCCTTGGATCTGGATTAGCAAGCACCGAATCAGTCTGCTGTAACCTGAACTGACGCAATGCCTCTTTATGTTCATGGCATTTATTGCCGACTATGGCGGCCGCCAGCAAAGCCGCATTAACCGCACCGGCTTTCCCGATCGCGAGGGTGCCAACAGGAATACCTGCCGGCATTTGGACAATAGATAACAAAGAATCCATACCGCTAAGGGCTTTTGATTGCACAGGAACGCCTAATACCGGAACCAGTGTCTTGGCGGCCACCATCCCAGGCAAATGAGCCGCCCCGCCTGCGCCGGCTATAATGACTTCAAGCCCTCTTGCTTCGGCCGATTCGGCATAATTGAATAGCTTGTCAGGAGTCCGATGAGCGGAAACCACTTCAACTTCGTGAGAAATACCTAACTGTTCGAGCTTTTCCGCCGCATGACGCATTGTTTCCCAGTCAGACGTTGACCCCATAATTATCCCGACCAAAACACCGGCCATCAGCAAATTCCTCTCGACACCATCATCAATTGCACATGCAACAAATTAAAAAAAGTTGTTAATTATACCTGAATTGGTCAGGTTTAAAAATTTCTACGGCCTTAAGGTAGAAAAATAAATCCACTTAAAGCCCGGAATCCAACCCCCGCAACTTGGAAACGGTTTGAACCTGAACCGCCGGACAGAACGTCCCGGCAAATTGAATCAACATCATTGAAAAAACTTGAATGGACTGGAAACATTCGAACAACAATAGCCCGCATGCAGCCGTACAGCAAGTACGGCATGGATGCACCAAAATGAAGCATCAACGAACTTATGGTGCATTATTTTTAATAAAATGTATTATTTGCTGCTTGTTGAAGAGCGCTCAACTCCAACTATTGCTTATCGGATGTAAAAACTGGTTTTTTTACATGGAGTTAAAATAGCAATTAACAAATGGTTTACATTTTGCTTATAAAAAACAAATAATTCTTACTTTCGTAACAGACTCTAAAAAATGAAACCGCTAAAGTTTGGCGTACGTGATGTCGATGGCTTTAAAACGTTTCAACCTTTTAACTTGTTAGTACGTTAAAAACTCAAAAATTTTCTCCATTATCAAAACAATGTCATCAAAAACTTACAATCCTTGCGACTTGGTCATTTACGGTGCACTAGGCGACTTATCCAGACGTAAATTACTGACTTGTCTCTACCGTCTTGAGCTATCCAACTTTATCGAGCCTGAAACCTGCATCATCGGTATCGATAGAATGGAATTGGATTCACCCGGATTCATAGAGATAGCTCATAAAAGCCTGCAAGAGTTTTTAAATACGGAACTGGATGAGGCCGTCTGGAAAAGATTTTCGTCACGGCTGTCTTATCTGCAGATTGATCTGACTCAAATGGAGCAATATGCCCAGCTTCAAGATTTCGTTGATCATTCGAAGCGCGTCATGGTCAATTATTTTGCAGTATCGCCTGTGCTTTTCAAAAACATCTGCCAAGGGCTTGATCAATCGGGCGTTTTGAGCAATACCTCCAGGATGGTAATGGAGAAACCGATTGGTCATGACCTTAAGTCTTCCCGTGAGATCAATGATGAAGTGGCCAAGGTATTCCAGGAAGATCAGGTTTTTAGAATCGATCACTATCTGGGTAAAGAAACAGTGCTCAATTTGCTGGCACTTCGCTTTGCAAATTCGATTTTTACAACCAACTGGGACCACAACACCATCGACCATGTTCAGATTACCGTGGCCGAGGAAGTAGGAATTGAAGGCCGCTGGGAATATTTCGATCACACCGGACAGCTCAGAGACATGTTGCAAAATCATTTACTGCAAATATTGACTTTTGTCGCCATGGAACCTCCCGCCACTCTCGAAGCACAAAGTATTCATAGCGAAAAAATTAAAGTACTTAAAGCACTGAGGCCTATCACCGCCAAGAATGTCAAAGAGAAAACGGTACGCGGTCAATACACGGCGGGCTACATGAAAGGTAAACCGGTACCGGGATATCTCGAGGAAGAAGGTGCCAATACAAAAAGCATCACCGAGAGCTTTGTGGCTTTGAGAGTTGATATCGATAACTGGCGCTGGGCCGGAGTCCCTTTTTACTTGCGGACCGGTAAACGAATGAGCGGCAAAAGAACTGAAATTGTCATCAACTTCAAACGCCTGCCACATAATATTTTTAGAGACAGTTATCGGGAATTGCCTCCCAACAAACTCATCATTCATTTGCAACCGAACGAGGGCGTTGAAATCCAGGTGTTAAACAAGATTCCAGGGATTGACGAAAACATCAAACTGCAAAAAACCAAGCTGGATCTCAGCTTTTCAGAAACTTTTAAAAATAGCCGTATTTTTGGTGGATATGAGAAATTAGTGCTGGAGGCCATGCGGGGTAACCCCACGCTGTTTCTCAGCCGTGAAGAAATCGAACAGGCCTGGACCTGGATTGATTCAATACAGAATGCATGGACCCACCTGCTTGAATCGCCCATATCCTACCCAGCAGGAACGTGGGGACCCATCGCCTCGGATTCGCTTCTGGCCCAGGATGGAAGAGCGTGGGAAGGCTAAGCAGAATAATGAGTCAAACCGGCCCTTTGTCAAAATCAATCCTTAAGGGACAGGAAGACAAAAAACCATGAATCCTAAAAGTTTACATAAGGTAAGAAAGAACTGATTAAATAAAATCCTGTAAGATAAAATTGAATCGTTCATATAACAACGCTTGTTTATAAAGCCGCAAAAGCGGCCAATCGAAGGAAGTAAGCTATGCACTCGGTATTAGAAAAAGTTACTCAGGAAGTGATAAAACGCAGTCGCGAAACGCGCGCAATCTATCTTGCCCGAATTGATTCTGCAGTATCGGACGGCCCAGCAAGGGGCGCCCTCGGTTGCGGAAACTTAGCTCATGGCTTTGCTGCCTGTTCTGCCAGTGAAAAAATTGATTTGGCCGCGACTCAAAAAGCCAATGTCGCTATTATTTCCTCTTACAACGACATGTTGTCTGCGCATGAACCCTACAAAGACGCCCCCGCACTGATCAAAGCAGCCATCAGTGAGGCAGGCGGCATAGCTCAGTTTGCAGCAGGCGTGCCGGCGATGTGCGACGGAGTGACCCAAGGCCAACCCGGAATGGAATTATCCTTGTTCAGCCGCGATGTGATCGCGATGGCAACCGCAGTTGGCCTGAGTCACAATATGTTCGATGCTGCGCTGTATTTGGGCGTTTGCGACAAAATTGTTCCGGGGCTGTTAATCGGCGCGCTTACTTTTGGTCATCTTCCCGCTGTTTTTGTTCCCGCAGGCCCAATGACCAGCGGCATAACCAACAAGGAAAAAGCCCGGGCAAGGCAAAAGTTTGCAGAAGGAAAAATCAGCCGCCAGGAATTGCTGGAATCGGAATCCAAGTCTTACCACGGCCCCGGCACCTGTACTTTTTACGGCACGGCCAACAGCAATCAAATGATGGTCGAAATCATGGGCTTGCATTTACCTGGCAGCTCATTCGTCAACCCTTATACACCGATAAGAGATGAACTCACCAAGGCTGCTGCCAGACAGGTACTGAAATTTACCGCTCAAGGTAATGACTTCAGACCTATAGGGCATTTGATCAACGAAAAAGCGATACTCAACGCTGTTATCGGTCTTCTGGCAACTGGCGGCTCAACCAACCACACCATGCATTTGGTCGCTATTGCTCGCGCCGCAGGCATTATTTTGAACTGGGATGATTTTGATCAGCTTTCGCGTGCTGTGCCGTTGCTCGCTAAAATCTATCCCAACGGTCCGGCCGATGTTAACCACTTCCAGGCAGCAGGCGGCATGGGCGTCTTGATTGGCGAATTACTGGCTAACGGATTGCTCCATGAAGACATCATCACCATTGCTGATAAACCCGGCTTGAGTAACTATACGCAAGAGCCAAAAGTGATTGATGGCAAACTCACTTGGGAACCCTCCCCTAAAGCATCTTTAGACCCCGAAGTGATCAGCTCTGTTGCCAGTCCTTTTGCCGAAGGCGGCGGCTTGCATGTCATGCACGGCAATTTGGGCCGAGGCATTTCAAAGATTTCCGCAGTTGCCAAAGAGCATCAAATCGTTGAGGCGCCAGCCATGGTATTTGATGACCAGGATGATCTGATGGCAGCTTTCAAACGCGGCGAATTGGAAAAAGACTTTATCGCGGTCATCCGGTTTCAAGGTCCTAAATCAAACGGCATGCCTGAATTGCATAAGCTGACCCCGCCTTTGGGCTCATTGCAGGACAAGGGATTTAAGGTTGCCTTGGTCACTGACGGCAGAATGTCAGGCGCATCCGGCAAGGTACCTTCAGCCATTCATATGTGCCCGGAATCTGCCGATGGCGGCCCGCTTGCGAAAGTAAGGAACGGAGATATCATCCATTTGAACACGCAAACAGGCGAAATCAACGTATTGATCGATAAAACCGAATTCAACGCACGCAAACCGGCTATCAACTCTGCTAAAGATCATCATCATGGCATGGGCCGCGAGTTATTTGCCGGTTTCCGTATAAATGCCACGTCGGCGGAAAATGGTGCCAGCAATTTATTTTTCAATGATTAAATCAGGAAACTGAATAATTTAACTTTCTGAAATGACGGAACCGAATGAATCAAATTAACTGGAAAATCAATCCTAAAGATGTGCTTAACGCCGGACCGGTAATGCCCGTGATGGTCATTAAACAACTGGAAGATGCCGTTCCTCTGGCTCAAGCCCTGGTTGCAGGCGGCATAAGAGTGCTTGAAATAACGCTACGCACACCGGTTGCACTTGAGGCCATCAAGGAAATCAGCACCCATGTCAAAGACGCCATTGTCGGAGCAGGCACTATTCTGACCCCCGAACAATTAGCTGCAGCTGAAGAGGCTGGCGCTGTATTTGCCATAAGCCCAGGACTTACACCCCGCCTGTTGGAAGCCGCCTGTAAAAGCAGGATTGCGCTGATACCGGGCATTTCAACGTTATCCGAATTAATGATGGGTATGGAATATGGACTGGACCATTTCAAATTTTTCCCGGCGTCTGCTGCGGGCGGCGTGAATATGTTAAAAGGCATAGCCGGTCCTATTCCTGCTGCGACTTTTTGCCCTACAGGCGGCATATCGGCGGATAACTACAACGAGTATTTGAAACTACCCAATGTAGCGTGCGTAGGCGGCTCCTGGCTTGCGCCCGATGAAGCAGTCTCTAGCAAAAATTGGCAAAAAATAACTGAACTGGCTAAAACAGCCATAGCAAATGCCGTGTAATAGTGCCAGAGAATTGAATATTTTTGGTAACTACTCGCCCACTTTGAATCAAACGGAATTATTCAGCTAACAAAATGTAATGGGTAATAACTCATCCGAACGAAATCAGAACAACCGGATCCGGATGATATACGAATACTTAACCAGAAGGGCTATGCCATGACTGATGATAACCACGTAATTTTACAGAACGAAACCACGAAAACATCTTGTGAACTGCCTGTTTTATCGGGGACCATAGGACCCGATGTAATCGATATACGAACGCTCAGTCAAAAAACAGGTATGTTCACATACGATCCTGGCTTCACTTCAACCGCAAGTTGCAGCTCCACCATCACTTATATAGATGGCGACCAAGGTGTTCTGCTGTATCGGGGCTACCCAATTGAACAGCTTGCGGAAAAATGTGACTTTTTGGAAGTGTGTTACCTGCTTCTTAAAAGCGAGTTACCTACCGGTAGAGAAATGCAGAGTTTCGTCAAGGAAGTTACGTACCACACCATGGTGCATGACCAATTGACCAACTTCTACAAAGGTTTTAGACGTGATGCTCACCCAATGGCAACGATTGTAGCGGTCGTGGGTGCATTATCCGCTTTCTACCACCATGAACTGGATATCAGATGTCCGATAGACCGTAATTTGTCGGCCATTCGATTGATTGCGAAAATGCCGACCATCGTTGCCATGAGTCATCGTTACAGCACCGGCATGCCTTTCATGTACCCGCAAAATCGTTTGGGCTACGTTGAAAACTTTATGCACATGATGCATGCCACTCCTTGTGAGGATTATGTACAAAATCCTGTTTTAGTCAGAGCGATGGACAGAATCATGATTCTTCATGCAGATCATGAGCAAAACGCATCGACGTCAACGGTTCGACTGGCCGGTTCCAGCGGCGCCAATCCCTACGCCTGTATCACGTCAGGAATTGCCTGTTTATGGGGTGCTGCTCACGGCGGGGCGAACGAAGCTGTCTTGAGAATGCTGGAGGAAATAGGTGATAAATCAAAAATTGGTGAATTCATAAAACGCGCCAAAGATAAAAATGATCCTTTCCGACTCATGGGCTTCGGTCACCGCGTTTATAAAAACCATGACCCGCGCGCCAAACTGATGCGCAATACTTGTCATGAAGTGCTTAACGAATTGGGACTGCACGATGACCCGCTGTTTGAACTCGCACTTGAGCTCGAACGCATTGCTCTTGAAGATGATTATTTCATTGAAAAGAAACTGTATCCGAATGTCGACTTCTATTCCGGCATCGTGATGCGGGCGCTGGGCATACCTACCGTCATGTTCACGGCTATCTTTGCAATGGCCAGATCCGTAGGCTGGATTGCTCACTGGGATGAAATGATTTCCGATAAAGAGCAAAAAATCGGTCGCCCGAGACAGTTGTACAAAGGGCCCGCCAAACGCGATGTGATAGCCATTACCGGTCGTTAATGGTTTATACTAGCGCGCTTAAAAACCATTGCCGGTTCTTTTCTGTTAATTTTTACAAATGCAATAAAGAATCGGCCGGGATTTAACCACGTAAAATTTACAACTATACTCCGCGCGGAGTATAAAACTCTGACACAAAATCAGATCTCGCGTCTGACGATGGAGCTAAAAATAAATGACAAATAACACCATCCCTGCGGTTAGTGAACAGGAAGATATTGATCCAGTAGAAACTCAGGAATGGATTGATGCACTTGAAGCGGTTCTGGAACATGAAGGCAATGATAGAGCCCAATATCTCATAGAGAAATTAGTGGCAAAAGCCCACCAATCCGGGTCACAAATTCCTTTCAGCGCGAATACCGCCTACATCAATACTATTTCACTGGACCAGCAAATAAAGTTTCCCGGAGACATAACGATCGAACGGCGGATCCGGTCTTATATACGCTGGAATGCCATGATGATGGTATTGAGAGCCAATAAATACAGTAATGTAGGTGGTCATATCGCCAGTTTCGCATCGGCGGCAACGCTTTATGACATTGGTCACAACCATTTTTGGCGAGGTGCATCAGAGAATCATGACGGTGACCTTGTCTATATCCAGGGACATTCGGCACCGGGTGACTACGCGCGCGCTTACCTGCTGGGCCGCCTAAACGAAGAACAATTGGATCGTTTTCGGCAGGAAGTCGATGGCAATGGCTTATCCTCCTATCCGCATCCCTGGTTAATGCCCGAATTCTGGCAATTTCCAACCGTATCGATGGGCCTGGGGCCCATTATGTCAATTTATCAGGCCCGTTTTATGCGCTATCTGCAAGATCGCGGGTTTGCCCAAACCGAAGGGCGCAAGGTCTGGAGTTTCCTGGGAGACGGAGAAACAGACGAGCCTGAATCGCTGGGTGCTATCGGCATGGCGGGACGAGAAAAACTCGATAACCTCATTTTTGTCGTCAATTGCAATCTGCAACGTCTGGACGGACCGGTGCGAGGCAACGGAAAAATCATTCAGGAACTTGAAAGCACGTTTAGGGGCGCCGGCTGGAATGTCATCAAAGTCATTTGGGGCCGCTATTGGGATTCGCTCTTCGCGAGAGACAAAGATGGCTTGCTGGTCAAACGTATGATGGAATGCGTTGACGGTGACTACCAAACTTTTAAAGCAAAAGACGGCGCATACGTCCGCGAATACTTTTTCAATACACCTGAACTGAAAGCGATGGTCTCAGACCTGTCCGATATGGATATTTGGCAGCTCAATCGTGGCGGACATGATCCGATGAAAATATATGCCGCATTTAATGCCGCTATAAACCATAAAGGACAACCTACCGTCATTCTGGCCAAGACCATCAAAGGCTATTCGATGGGTGAATCAGGTGAAGCGCAAAATACCTCGCATCAGCAAAAGAAAATGAGCGGCGATTCGTTAAAACGTTTCAGAGAACGTTACGAACTCCCGATTGATGAAGAAGACCTTGAAAAATTGCCTTATCTGAAATTTGCCGAAGACTCCAAAGAAATGGCGTATATGCGTAAACGCCGCGAGGAACTTGGCGGCTTTCTGCCCAACAGAAGAGCAAAGTCCACGTCGCTTGAAATCCCCGGTCTGGATGCCTTTAAATCCTTGCTGGAAAGCACCGGCGAAGGACGAGAAATTTCCACGACCATGGCCTTTGTGCGCATGCTAAACATCCTGGTCAAAGACAAAAACATCGGTAACCGCATTGTCCCTATCGTGCCCGACGAGTCGCGCACCTTTGGTATGGAAGGCATGTTCAGACAACTGGGAATCTGGTCTCAGGTCGGTCAGCTTTATACCCCGCAGGATGCCGATCAGTTGATGTTTTACAAAGAATCCAAACATGGACAGGTTTTACAGGAAGGCATCAATGAAGCGGGCGGCATCTGTGACTGGATTGCAGCCGGTACGGCTTATTCGACACACAATGTCCCCTTGATTCCGTTTTTCATTTTTTATTCAATGTTCGGATTCCAAAGGATAGGCGATTTGATCTGGGCGGCAGCCGATCAGCGAACGCGCGGTTTCCTGTTGGGCGGCACCGCTGGCAGAACAACCTTGAACGGTGAAGGTTTACAGCACGAAGACGGACACAGCCATATTTTTGCCAGCACCGTTCCGAACTGCGTTTCCTACGATCCCACCTACGCCTACGAAGTCATCGTCATTATCCAGGACGGTATGCGCAGAATGTATGCCGAGCAGGAAGATATCTTTTATTACCTGACGGTGATGAACGAAAACTATGAACATCCGGCGATGCCACAAGGTATCGAACAGGATATTCTTAAAGGTATGTATTTGTTCAAACAAGGCGGCAAGAGCAAAGCGCCCCGCGTTCAATTACTGGGTTCGGGAACGATATTCAGAGAAGTGGTTGCAGCTGCGGAATTGCTTAAAGCGGACTGGAAAGTAGAAGCCGATTTATGGAGTTGTCCAAGTTTTACGGAATTGGCAAGAGATGGTCAATCCTGTGATCGCTGGAATCGCCTGCATCCTACTGAAACCCCTCGCAAACCCCACGTAAAACTGTGCCTGGAAAATGCCAAAGGCCCTCTTGTTGCAGCAACTGATTATATTCGTCTTTTTGCCGAACAGATTCGTCCCTATGTTTCGGCTCCTTACACAGTCCTGGGTACGGATGGTTTTGGAAGATCCGACAGCCGCGAAGCGTTGCGCCGTTTCTTCGAAGTCAACCGGTATCATATTGTGGTAACCGCGTTAAAGAGCCTGGCTGATGCCGGAGAAATTGAATTGACCACAGTTAAAAACGCTATAACCCAGTACGGCATCAACCCAGACAGCCCTGCACCCTGGCGCTTATAACAAGGAACCGGCAAATGAGTGATTTAATTGAAATTAAAGTACCCGATTTAGGCGGCGCGACCGAGGTCGAAGTTGTTGAAGTTCTGATTAAGCCGGGCGATAGTATCGCACCGGAGCAAACGCTGGCGGTGATGGAAAGCGATAAGGCGACGATGGATTTGCCCTCTACTCAGGCAGGAACCATTGTAGAAGTCAAAGTCAAAGTGGGCGATAAAATATCACAAGGCCACATCATTGCTTTATTCAAACCCGGCGAGAGCTTGGAAACCGAGACCGTTATTCCAGCTCCCGCTCCAAAAGCCGAAGCCCCGGTTGCGACCTTGGCGGCCGCACCGAGCCCGGAAGCAGTAATTGAACCGGCAAAACCAGCCCCGGCACCTCCGGTTACCAGCCTCCAGCCGGTTTCAGTCGATACCAGCGGCCAGGCAAAGCCTCATGCAACGCCGGCTGTCCGTCTGTTTGCAAGGGAACTGGGTATTGATCTATACAAAATCGCCAAGGGTACAGGACGCAAAGGTCGTATTCTCAAGGAAGATATCAAGTCGTATGTAAAACAAACCCTGAATACTGCCCCGCAAGGCGGATTAGGAAGCATACCCGCTATTCCGGCGGTCGATTTTACTCAGTTCGGCGAAATTGAAACATTGCCTTTGAGCAAGATCAAACGCCTCACAGGACAAAATCTGACTCGCGTCTGGCTGAACCTGCCGATGGTGACCCACCATGATGAAGCGGATATCACGGATCTTGAAGACTTTCGTAAATCCATCAACAGCGAAAACAAGGAAAACAAGTTAACGGGCCTGATTTTCATCACCAAAGCGCTAGCCACGGTCATGAAGCAATTTCCCCAGTTTAACGCGTCATTATCACCGGATGCCGGCAGCCTGATTTTCAAAAAATATTGTCATATCGGGATTGCCGTCGATACTCCAAACGGTCTTGTGGTACCTGTTTTACGTGATGTGGACAAGAAATCCATTTTCGAATTGTCGTCCGAACTGGCCGAACTCAGCGAGAAAGCACGGGCAGGCAAACTAAAACCCACGGACATGCAAGGTGGCTGCATGACTATTTCCAGCTTGGGCGGCATCGGCGGAACGGCTTTCACGCCCATAGTCAATGCTCCGGAAGTGGCCATTCTCGGTATCACGCGGGCGAAAATGCAACCGGTATGGGATGGCAAACAGTTTGTGCCACGCCTGATATTGCCGCTGGATCTAAGCTACGACCACCGCGTCATTGATGGTGCTGAAGCCGCCCGGTTTATGGTCACGCTGAGTAAACTCTTGAGTGACATCAGACGTTTCATGCTCTAGTGATCTTCTGAATATTTGATTGACGCAACCCCTTGTTTTACGCGCGGCTGCCGATTGCATTCGCATTGAACCAAAAATAGGAACACCTCATGACCGATAAAGCAGCAACCCCTAATGAACAAACAGAAGTGCTTGTGTTGGGCGGCGGCCCTGGTGGATATACAGCGGCCTTCAGAGCGGCCGATTTGGGTAAACAAGTTATCCTCGTTGAACGGTATCCGGTTCTCGGCGGCGTCTGCCTCAATGTCGGCTGTATTCCTTCCAAGGCCTTACTGCATATGGCGCAGATTATTCATGAGGCACAGGAGTTTGCTCACCACGGCGTCGAGTTTGGCCACCCGCAACTGGATCTGGACAAAATCAGAAGCTGGAAAGAAAGTGTCACCAAGGGCCTGAACACCGGATTGGACAGTCTGGTCAAACAGCGGAAGATTACGTTAATTCAAGGTTCGGGCCATTTTATCTCCGCCAATGAAGTCCAGGTCGAATCGGCTGAAGGAACCCGCGTAATTCGCTTTGATAACGCTATTATCGCCGCCGGCTCTCAACCAACGAAAATTCCTGTATTCCCTAATGATGACCCTCGTCTTTGGGATTCGACCGATGCATTGAATCTGCAGACTATTCCCGAAAAATTATTAATCGTTGGTGGCGGTATTATCGGCCTCGAAATGGCAACGGTTTACCATGCCCTGGGCTCAAAAATCAGCATTGTCGAACTGATGGATCAAATCATTCCAGGCTGTGATAAAGATTTGACCCGCCCGTTACAAAATCGTATCAAAAAACAGTACGACAATATTTGGCTGGAAACACGCGTCACAGCAATTGAATCCCAAGAGGAAGGCCTGAAAGTCTCTTTCGAAGGTAACAAAGCACCCGAAACAGACGTTTTCAACGCGGTGCTGGTGGCAGTAGGCAGAAGGCCCAACGGCAAAAAAATCGGTGTTGAAAACGCGGGTATAGAAGTCAATGAACAAGGCTTCATTCCGGTCGATAAACAGCAACGTACGAATCTTCCCCATATTTTTGCTATCGGCGATATCGTCGGCAATCCCATGCTGGCGCACAAAGCCGTCTATGAAGGCAAAATCGCTGCCGAAGTAATTGCCGGACACAAAGCGGCGTTTGATGCCATGACCATTCCTTCTGTAGCTTATACGGATCCTGAAGTTGCGTGGATGGGGTTGTCCGAAAACCAAGCCAAAGAACAAGGCATAGAATATGATAAAGGCGTATTCCCTTGGGCTGCCAGCGGACGCTCATTGAGTATGGGCCGTAGTGAAGGCATGACCAAAGTGCTTTGCGAAAAGGGAACCGGACGTATCATTGGCGCGGGCATTGTCGGTCCGCATGCAGGTGATCTGATCGCCGAAGCCGTCCTGGCTTTGGAAATGGGTGCCGATGCTGAAGATATCGCCTTATCCATTCATCCTCACCCTACGCTTTCAGAGACTTTCGCATTTGCAACCGAAGTGGTCACAGGCACCATTACCGACCTTTACCTCGGTAAGAAGCGTTGATCGGCCTCTGACATGAAATTAAGTTTTCTCGCTTCCCATGGAGGCAGTTCAGCCAGGCAAATAATAACAGCGATCCGACAAGGCGAATTAGCCGGGTATGAAATCGGCATCCTTATTACCAATAATAAAGATGCCCCCATTTACTCATGGTGCCTCGACAACCAGATTACAGTTCATCATATCAGCGCCAAAACCCATCCGGATAATGAAGATGAGACAATCAGGGACTGTTTGATTGAATCCGGCACTGACCTGGTCGTGTTATCCGGTTACATGAAAAAAATCGGCCCGCTGACCTTGTCGACATTTGCTGATAAAATCCTGAACATACACCCTTCCCTGCTGCCAAAACACGGTGGGCAAGGTAAATACGGCGACTATGTTCACACTTCCGTTTTACAGTCCGGAGACCAGGTTTCAGGCGCGTCTGTTCACTGGGTAAACGGCGCCTACGATGAAGGCCCCGTATTATTACAGGAAGAAGTGCCCGTTTTTCCTGGTGATACGGTTGAGACGCTGGGTCAGCGAGTTCGTGCCATAGAAGCGGGACTTTACATCAAAGTTTTGAAAGACATTGCCCCCCGCTAACCCTTACTTCATCCAGCCCGCCTCGCCAGCTTGTATCTGATTGATTCAAGTCAACGACCTATGATTAGTCATAAACCTGTAATTCTGATGGCCAGACATCCGATTTTGCTTAACGCTCTTTACCTCACCATCGCCTGAAGCCCCGAATTATCAATCGGTAAAGGCGCAATAATTTACGCCTTTACCCATCCAAGTATTACTTTTTTTGTCTTTGCGTTTAGCGCAATCCCTTCTGCCGCCTATACTCAGGCGCAAAAAAACAGATCAAAATAAAATCAAGCGTACAAATGACTAGATGCTCATTTTAAACTCTGATAAATTGCAACCGGTTTATTAAAAAAGTGTGAAGGGGGACGCAAAAAGAGTAGTTAATAGAGTTTAGTAAACCATAAGAAAAACAATTACTAACATTTTAGGGGAACAAATAATGGCACTTTCAAAAAAATTAGGCGCTGAATTTATTGGCACATTCTGGTTGGTATTAGGCGGTTGCGGCAGCGCAGTGCTTGCAGCTGCTTTTCCTGAAGTCGGCATCGGTCTTATGGGTGTTTCATTCGCTTTCGGCTTGACCGTCTTGACGATGGCTTATGGTATTGGTCATATTTCAGGGTGTCACCTTAATCCGGCCGTTTCGATTGGACTTTGGATGGGAGGCCGATTCGGTGCTAAGGAACTGGGTCCTTATATCGCAGCTCAGGTTTTAGGCGGCATAACAGGCGCAGCGATTCTTTATCTGATCGCTACAGGTAAAGCAGGATTTGATCTGAGCGGCGGTTTTGCGTCTAACGGTTACGGCGAGCATTCACCCGGCGGTTACAGTCTTGTTGCCGCATTAGTCACTGAAGTCGTCATGACCTTCATGTTTTTGATGATCATTTTAGGCAGTACTGACAGCAGAGCTCCACAAGGTTTTGCCCCGATTGCTATCGGCTTAGGTCTTACGTTGATTCACTTGATCAGCATTCCTGTCACCAATACTTCAGTCAATCCGGCAAGAAGCACCGCTGTCGCACTTTTTGCAGGTGACTGGGCTCTGTCTCAATTATGGCTATTCTGGGTAGCACCTATCATAGGTGCTTTGCTGGCAGGCATCGTTTATCGCTGGTTAGGCAGCACAGATGAAGCCTAACTAATTGCCTCTCCACAGAACGCAGCAATCTTACCTAGACTGCGTCTCTGTGGAGAATATAATCCTGCTTATTTTTTCAAGTATTTCTAATCCACAATCTCAGTCCACTGACATCCGTCTTTTACGATGGGAGCCGTATGGTGATTGCCGATACCCTTGGCAATTAACGCAACAACCCGGTCATCTTTGGTATAACCGACATGCGCTTCAAGAGGATTGGCAACTTTTCCAAAACCAAAGGCATCAATCACTTTGGCGACATTGATATTTACGTTAGTTACATTAACGCACAGTCTGGAATCAAGATATTTATCTACAAATCCGTAAGGTATGGCATAACTCAGTAAATCATTCGGGTCACTGAAAGCAATAATGGACGTTTCTTTGACTGCTTTCAAATCGTATTTATCGCCTGTCGCCTCACAATAAGCATCGTTCTGCCCCGTCACTTTTGGCAATTCCCGACCCAGTTGTAACATCGGTAACTGGTTCGACAACATGAAGATTTGAAAATGACGATCATGTAAAAAGTGCCTTACCCTATCAATCGACTTGATTTTGTAGACGCCATTGGAGTGAACTTCAGGTTCATCCAGCATAGACACCAATCGCTGCAAGCCATCAATCGTAATCCGGCTGCCTAAACTATGCGATATGAAAACAAAGTTATCGTTCAGACTTTTTTCGTAACTCTTATCCGATGTACAGGTATGCTTTCCGGATTTTGGTAAATCTTCCCAGCCGCCCAAGCCCATCCAACAGAAAGCCTGAGAGAAGGCCATCAGGATAAATTTTCTGCTTTCACCTAAATAGATAATAGGATCAGGGCCGGTATCATTGGAAAACTTCTTCATCATGTCGTTGACTTCTGCACGACGGAAAGAATATTCACCGGAATTATCAAAATCAAGCAAGGCTTTTTCGCTACGAGTAATTTCCGACCAAGTCAGTTCGTAAAAGAGTAATTCTTTACTGCCATCCTCATTTTGCAAGCGTGTTATACGCAAATTACCCATATCTTTTTTAGGGGCTAAAGGCGATGATAATTTGATATCCCGATAGGCGCTTTGCTTTGCAGTAACCTTGAGCTCACCGCCCAGTTTCTCAAAGAACTCGGTAGCATAGCCCGGCAAGCGATCTCCAACACCATGAACCATCAACACTTTGGTTTTACTGGCACTGTTGGACAATCCGGGCTCGATTCCGTCAAATGCTTTACCTTTAACCTCACAAACCCGCGTATCTTGTTCATTCGACTTCTCGAGCACCGCCTCAGCAATACCTTTACCAAAACTCGCACAACCCGATATAGAAATCATTCCCGCTATGCCGAGGAAAAATAAATAAGCTCTGCCTTTTATGTAATGTCTAGTCATAATCTTTAGTTCAGTTTGTTGATGCACATTTATATCGGGCGTGGATAACCTGATCGGTAGTTTGCGTGAAATTATGTTTTTCTTCACTCAATTCACGTGTTTAAAACAGCTATCCATAGCAGGCTAAATCATAATTAATTAGCCCTATTATGCCATCTTTAATTGTTTTCATGTATCTGCTAACCCCCTCCAATATTATTGGGTGCAGGTAGTTGATTGAAAAGACTTCTGCAACAAGGATGTTGTTGTGAGCCACAGGGAAGACTTCACGCGCCCTTTTAAATCATGCACTTGCACCTCAATTCAAAGCGGACGAGTAGTTACTTGTCATAGAATAAAGCCGTCCGGAAATACACCCATGCATAATGTTCCTGATTATAAAGATGCTTCAGCAACAACGTCTTTCCGGCAGGGATTGCCGAAATCCAAAACACAAGGATGTATTCGGCACTCGCCATCCATGGCATCTGGATCTCGGCAATCCCCCGGCATTCCCTGACCGGGGCAGGCTCTGCCGAGATGACGATTTTTGACTGAACTGATTGATCTTTATAATCAGGTAATGTTTTGCTGAATCTTTTTTCATTTCTATCTAAAAACTCTCTATTTTATTCAACAAGCGAGTTGATTTATAGTAGAGTATTAGTACTTGTTAATATATAGGTGATGTCTTGGACAACTTTACCCCACTTTCCTCATTTTCCGGTGGGCTTCTCATCGGTCTCTCAGCAACACTTTTACTTTTATTTAATGGCCGAATAGCGGGCATTAGCGGCATCATGAGTGGCCTGATAAGCCCCCGCAAAGGTGAAATACTCTGGCGTCTCGTTTTTTTGCTGGGTCTTGTTTTGGGCGCCCTACTTGTCAAAGCTGTCATTCCTGAATCGATAAAAATAAGAGAAGGCTTTCCTTATGGCCTTCTGGCCATAGGAGGCTTCCTGGTCGGTTTCGGTACACGCATGGCTAATGGCTGCACAAGCGGTCATGCGGTTTGCGGCATTGCGCGTCGATCAAAACGCTCGATTGTGGCAACGCTCACCTTTATTGTTAGCGGCATGTTAACCGTCTATCTTTTGCGTCACGTTCTAGGTCTTTCAGTATGAAAAATAGTGCTGTCGCTCTTATATGCGGGATTATGTTCGGAGCAGGGTTGACGCTAAGCCAAATGACTGATCCAGCCAAAGTGCTGAGTTTTTTGGATATCGCAGGAAATTGGGATCCTAGCCTTATATTCGTCATGCTGGGTGCATTAACGGTAACGATGATCAGTTTCAGGCGGATTTTAAAAAAGCCGTCGCCACTTTGGGCTCAGCGTTTTGTGATTGCCAACAGAACAGCCCTGGATAAACCTCTCATTTTAGGTTCTGCTATTTTCGGCATAGGCTGGGGAATTACAGGTTACTGTCCGGGTCCTTCAGTTGCAGGCTTGGGACTGGGCAACACCGAGGCGCTGATTATGGTCTGCGCTATATATGCAGGCTTTTGGGCCCAAGGAAAAATGAAAGTGTAACCGGATTTCAAGGAAAGAGGCGCTGAACACTCGCTCAGCGCCTCGACAACATTAATGCCTGGATTTGGCGGAAACATAACCAATGAGTGCCAGCACGACACTCAAACCATACCACATAGCCATTGGCCACTGGGATACTGCTTGAACAGCGCCCTCATTGGCAAACTCGTTACTGGCCATAGAGGAGTTGGCTCCAAGCAGCATCAGTAGAACCAAACAACTAAAAATCACGTTTTTTCTCATCTGTATTTGCATAGAATCGCCTCAAAATAATCTCCCATCTTTCCGTCTTATTGAATGAATTCCTTTTTGGGTGCGGCGTGAATTTTATGAAAATAAACCCTAAAAAGCCATTGTACTCGTGTACTAGAATATCAATAACATGAAGTAAATCATATAATTAGTGTGACGCAGATCATATTTGCGACAATCAACCCAATTGAAGACTATCTACTGAGTCAAACAGCTTTATCCGCATTCAAAAATAATACTGATAAAACAGCATTTAGATTAAATGCGCCCATAAATCATGCTCATCGGCTTCCTCAATTTCAACCTCAACCCACTCGCCGACATTGAGGTGTGTGGCACCATCTATAAATACCTGACCATCAATTTCAGGTGCATCAGCTTTACTTCTGGCGACCGCCCCTTCTGCAACGACCTCATCAATCAAGACTGTTTCAACACGGCCGACTCTCTGTTGCAATCTGTCCGCACTGATTTTTGCTTGATGCGCCATAAAGCGGGCTAATCTTTCTTGTTTGATTTCCTCAGGCACCGAATCCGGCAAGTCATTGGCGACTGCACCTTTAACCGGCGAGTAAGCAAAACAACCGACCCTGTCCATCTGGGCTTCGGTCAAAAATTGCAGCAAGTCTTCAAATTCCTGTTCCGTTTCTCCGGGAAAACCCACGATGAAAGTACTGCGCAAGGTCATATCGGGACATGCACTACGCCAGGCCTTAATGCGTTCCAGATTATTTTCGGCAGCGGCGGGACGTTTCATCAACTTAAGAATCCGGCTGCTGGCATGCTGAAAAGGAATGTCCAGATACGGCAATATTTTACCTTCAGCCATCAAAGGCACTACTTCATCAACATGGGGGTATGGATAGACATAATGCATCCTCACCCAGATATCCAATTCGCCCAGCGCATTGGCCAAATCGTAAAAACGGGTTCTGTATGCATTGCCGCGCCAGTTTCTTTCCTGATATTTAAGATCCAAACCATAAGCGCTGGTATCCTGAGACACCACCAACAATTCTTTGACACCGGCATTAGCCAAACGCTCGGCTTCCAGCATGACTTCGTCAATGGGACGGCTGACCAAATCACCGCGCATAGACGGAATGATGCAAAAGGTGCAGCGATGATTGCAACCTTCGGAAATTTTTAAGTAGGCGTAATGCCTAGGCGTCAATTTGATACCTTGCGGCGGCACCAGACTGATAAACGGGTCATGCGTAGGAGGCAAATGTTCATGCACTGCTGCAACCACTTCTTCCAGCGCATGAGCACCTGTAATGCTCAACACTTGAGGGTGCCTGGCCCTGATCTCATCGGCTCTCGCCCCCAGACAACCGGTCACAATAACGCGACCGTTTTCAGCCAACGCCTCGCCAATACTGTCCAGCGACTCTTCAACAGCCGCATCAATAAACCCGCAGGTGTTAACCACCACCAAGTCAGCTTCTTTGTAAGAAGGTGATACCTCGTAACCTTCCGACCGGAGTTTGGTCAATATTCTTTCGCTGTCAACCAAGGCTTTAGGACAACCCAGACTGATAAAACCGATATGTGGCGCACTCATTTATACTCTCATCAATTACTGTAAAAAAACGCTTATAACTTTAATCAGGACAATCCGCTAAAACAATAGCCCGTTTCGGGGCCGGATAGCCTTCGCAGGTCAGATTAAAATCATCCGGATCAAGAAAATCCTTCAAAGAATGGAATTGCATCCATTCGGTAGAACGCTGTTCCTCAACCGAGGTAACACTGACATCAATAACCCGGCAATTAATAAAACCACAACGTTTCATCCACCCCAGCAAGGTTTCGCAACTGGGCAAAAACCAGACATTCCTCATTCTTGCATAACGGTCTTCCGGGACTAAAACCTGACCTGACCCGCCATCAATCACAAGGGTTTCCAAAACCAGTTCACCACCCGGACGCAGACATTCCTTCAACTCAAGTAAGTGGTCGATAGGCGAACGCCGATGATACAAAACCCCCATTGAAAAAACCGTATCAAAAGCTTTCATGCCATAGGGCACATCTTCAATACCCACAGGCAATCCATAAATCGGGGCATCGCCGTGCAGCTGCTTGAGCAATTGAAACTGCATGATATTGAGCAACAACGGATCGATACCCACCACCATTTTTGCACCCGCCCCCAGCATGCGCCAGCAGTGATAGCCGCTACCGCAACCGACATCCAATACCAGCCTGTATTTAAGAGGCTTAATCTGATTTTTTAGACGATTCCACTTCCAATCGGAACGCCATTCAGTATCAATCGTCACCCCAAACAGTTCATAAGGACCTTTTCGCCAGGGATGAAACTGTTTTAGGCAATCAATAAAATGCTCAGAGGTTATGCTATCAAGATCAGCTAAAGCACCCATCTTGACAACATCCGCATCCAGTTCAATCAGCGAAGGTGTTAAGCCTGATAACGCATCAATCAAATCATGCCATTTCTTTGAATTACCATGCCGTTCCGGATCTAACGATTTTTTAAGCTGATCAGGCAAGCTGTCCGCCCACGCCTGAGCACCCGCCTCCCGCAGCATGTCATATAAAGGTTGATAACCGTTCATTTCAGCGCATTGATTGACGCAACATTAAAATACTGACCAGACTCGGCAGTGCTGAGTCCACAATTCAGCAAGTGTTTCTGATGTATAACTCTGAGCTTTTTTAAGGCGAGATGCATTTCTATTTGAAGTTACTGCTGTTGCGGATTGTCGAATATGAGCTTTGGGGGCAAAAACATAATGACTACGGGCAGCAGCTAACCAAATCAACAGTCGCGCTTATCGCATCAGCTCCCGGAATTTTTGGAAATCAATCGGTCATGACCGGCAAGCTACCAGTCAACACTGATGTCTAAAAAAGCCAACCCTTCTCCTAAAACAAGAAGGGCCGGCCACCGAAGTTATTTCAAATACGGCCCCAAAGAAGCCCAGCAATAATCAGCGTTTTCCAACTGACATTTCTATGTTCTAAGGTTGAGTCAAGATTGGCCCGAGGGGTTACCGGCGAGCGCTTCCCGGTTACGGTCGGCTAAACCATCAATAATTGCCGACAGGGAGCCTTTATTTTGTAAATCATTTTGAAATGTCGTGCGGTAGTTGGTAACCAAACTGACACCCTCAATCATGATGTCGTAGACTTTCCACTGGCCATTACTCAGTACCATACGATAATTCACGCCTATCGGTTGAAGGCCTGGCTGTAATATTTCGGTTCTGACGACCGCTTTCTTATCATCAGCGCCCAATTTCAGCGGCAGAAAGCGCACTGACCAATCTTTAAATTCAACAAAAGCGCGCGAATAGGTTCTAACCAATAACGTTTGAAATTCCTTTTTGAACCGCGCGCGTTCCTCCTGAGGCGCATCTTTCCATATTTTTCCTAACACCAATGCAGAAATCCGGTTGAAATCGACATGCGGATAAATCACTGACTCTACAAATTGATTAATTTTTGCAAAATCCTTGGTAAAAGCTGGGTCCTGCATGTTTTGTTTCAATTGCACCGAAGCCTGTTCAATCGCTTTCTGCGGCGCCAAAAGGTCTGCCGCAAGCGCGTTTGACAGTGGCATAACCAACAATAACGAAGCCCATAAGAGCAAGCCATAAATGCCAGAGCGATGATTTTTCATAGTACCCTCAAAAAAATACAAACAACAAAAAATAAATTGAGCACGGCTTCAAGCCCTGCTCACAAAAGCCCGATCTGATTAAGTGAAACTCGTTTCAGAAACTCTTGCAGTCAACCTGAGCATGATTTCAAAAGTGTAAACATTCCCTGTTACAATGCGGACTTCAAATTTAGTCCATTGCCGAACTCACAGACCCAACCGCCAAGATGACGCATAATACCATCAAATTTCCATCTACACGCATGAGAAGAATGCGTTTTGACGCTTTTTCACGTCGATTAATGAGCGAAAACAAACTCACAACCGATGATCTGATTTATCCCATGTTTGTCACGGAAGACCAAAACTGCAAACAGGCCATTCCTTCCATGCCCGGCATCGAGCGCTTCTCTCTTGATTTGCTCCTTGAGGAAGCGCGTGAACTCTGCGAACTCGGCATACCTGCCATTGCCCTGTTTCCGGTAACGCCATTAGACAAAAAATCGGATGATGCCGCAGAGGCCTATAATCCTGAGGGTTTGGTGCAGCGCAGCGTCAGAGCACTGAAAGCCAATTTCCCTGAATTGGGCATCATTACCGATGTTGCTCTGGATCCATTTACTTCGCACGGCCAGGATGGACTGATCAATGAAAACGGCTATGTCGTCAACGACGAAACGGTGGCCGTTTTGACCCGGCAGGCACTCTCGCATGCCCAGGCCGGTGCCGATATCGTCGCCCCTTCCGACATGATGGACGGAAGAATAGGCGCTATCAGGGATGTATTAGAGCAAAATGGCTTTATCAATACCCGCATTTTGGCTTACTCGGCAAAATATGCCTCCAGCTTTTACGGCCCGTTCCGGGATGCGGTCGGCTCGGCAACCAACCTCGGCAAAAGCAACAAAATCAGTTACCAAATGGACCCGGCCAATTCGGATGAGGCGCTACGCGAAATCCAGCTGGATCTGGAAGAAGGCGCGGATATGATCATGATCAAACCCGGCATGCCGTATCTGGATATTATCCGAAGAGCCAAAGACCAATTCGGCGCGCCCACTTTCGCCTATCAGGTCAGCGGCGAATATGCGATGCTCAAAGCCGCTTCGCAAAATGGCTGGCTGGAAGAAAGAGCCGTGGTGCTGGAATCGCTTCTGGCTTTTAAACGGGCGGGCTGCGATGGGATATTGACTTATTTTGCCAAAACAGCGGCGCACTGGTTGAAAGACGGCTAATTAATCCGAAACAAGTGCATTACGTTTTGAGTGTGCGAATCAATTCACACCGGAAACTTTTATCGTCAACATTGATCGGTGTTATTCCGCTAAATTAACTTTGAACCACTTAACCCAGTAGGAAACGCTTATGTCCGAAGACGAATTTATTTCCGAAAGACGCCGCAACCAGATTGAAGAAATCCTGTTGGTAATACTGATCATTTTATCGTTAGCCGGTGTCGGGCTAACCGATTACGACCCCAGTGATGGTTATTTTTACTGGCTGTTCATGATGATCGTGTTTGCATTTTCCGCTATGTTTATCGCGTGGTTACAAAGTAAACATGAAGTTGACGACCTTAAATCCATTTTACGCGAACAATCGCTACATTGGGGCGTCTCGATGTTAATCGTAGGCGCCGCCTTCATGGTCCAAAAATCCGGACGTATCGACCCGGCCAGCGCCGGTATCGTTATCTCTTTAATTCTGTCGCTTTCGACCATACTGGACGGCATTAGAATCGGCTGGCGTTTCAGCCTGGTCGGCTTTTATCTGGTCATTTCGGCCGTATTAGCCTCTTATACGCCCCATTCGATCTGGCAGGAAATTTTAGTCGCATTCACTATCATCGGCGGTACTGTGTTATGGGAAATCCGGTCAAGAAAAAAGGCTGCCGAATGAAAGACCGTTATGCCGTTTTCGGACATCCCATTAAACACAGTAAATCGCCGCTGATACATTACGCTTTTGCCGAACAAACCGGACAAACTCTGTCGTATGAGGCGCAAGACGTTCCGGCAGAACAGTTTGAAACAGCCGTCAAAGACTTTTTCAATCAGGGGGGCAAAGGCCTTAACTGCACCATTCCTCTCAAAGAACTGGCCTGGCAGTATGCAGATATTCTTTCGCCCAGGGCGCAAGCGGCCAAAGCAGTCAATACCCTAGCGCTTCAGGAAGAAGGCATGATCTTCGGTGATAATACCGACGGCATCGGCCTGGTCCGCGACCTTACGATTAACCACAGTATTCTGCTAGAAAACTCGCGCATTCTGATTTTAGGCGCGGGCGGCGCTTGCCGCGGCATCCTCCGACCATTGCTGGATCATAATCCGCAAACACTGTCCATCGCCAATCGGACCGCATCCAAAGCTGTTAGTTTGGCTGAGGAGTTTTCCGGCCTGATAGCCATTAAAGGCTGCAGTTTTGATGAATTGACCGGTCGGCAGTTTGATTTGATCATTAATGCGACCGCCGCCAGTTTATCGAATGATTTACCCCAACTTCCCGCAGGCCTGCTGGCTGACAAAGGCAACTGCTACGACTTGGCCTATGCTAACGAACCCACACCCTTTGTTCATTGGGGAAAAATCAATAATGCCATCAAAAGCCTGGATGGCTTGGGTATGCTCGTGGAGCAGGCCGCTGAAGCTTTTTTTATCTGGCGTGGCATCAGGCCCGAAACACAACCGGTCATCGCTATGCTTAGAAACGCTTGTGCTGTAACTTGAGCATCTGAACCGGTTCAAAATTTAACCCGCCCTTGATACAAGCGGCCTTACTACACGATGGTATCCATTTACATGATTAACGATTACGAAGAAGACTATCTGGAAGAAGAAGACGATGACGAGTACATTGAGTACGCGGTACGCCCCAACAAAACGCAAATCAAACGTGAAATTGCCGCACTGTTTGAATTGGGCGAAGAAATGGCTGAACTGTCCAATGCCCAACTCAATCAACTGGATTTGTCCGCCGAGCTGAAAAGCGCGGTAATTCTGGCAGCAGGCATGCCGCCTAAAGGTGCGCGCAAACGCCAGCTCAAATTTATCAGCAGCTTACTGCGCAATGCCGATTCGGATGCCATCATCGAAAAGCTGGCAAGAATGAAGACACAAAGTGCTCATGCTGTGAGAGAGCATCACAAAGTCGAAAAATGGCGCGATCGTCTGATCGCTGAAGGTAACGACGCGTTGACCGAATTACTCGAAGATTGGCCGGAAGCCGATCACCAGCATTTAAGACAACTGATAAGAAGCGCCCAAAAAGAAACAGAATTGGCAAAACCGCCCAAATCATCCAGGCAGCTCTACCATTATTTAAAAGAATTATTTGAAAGGGTGTCAGCCGAGCACGAGCAGGAGTCAACACCGGATAACTTGAATTGATAACAAGTAATCCTTTGCTGCTAACAACTCGATAAGGTGCGCCATAAGATGCTAGAGGGTACGAGGCGCATCGTTCGCGATCGTTGCGGTTCGAACAGTCACCGCAACCTACGTCTTTTTAGCACAAATTTTGCCTTCGCTTATTTCATTTCAAGGGTTTTGGCCAGACGATACCTGTGAACCTCCTGAAATAGCGTCGGCTCGAATGTCAGGTGCACGGTAATTCAACGCTGACTTTTCACGGTACTGAACAAGCAAGATACTTTTTCACATTGCCAAACTTTAAATTTTCTACATCCTATTCAGAATTCCCGTAAATATTCAGTGTTTTTTAACTGCTGAACCAGAGTGTTGGCCCACGAAAATCAAGGTTTTTTTGAAAACCCGGCAAAGCATTAGTTTTTTCATCTAAAATCATTTTCATTATTTGAAAACACCGGAAAGGTTTATATGGCAATTTTACGCTGTAACAACTGCAACTATTTACGGGAAGTGCCTAACGAACATGTAGGTAAAACCGTAAAATGTCCGGTTTGCGATCATCCTGCTCCAATTCACGATGCGGTGACACTGGTTAAAAAAGTCATCGAAAAATACCAGCTTTTGCTGACCAAATATCAAGAACTGGAACAGCCAAATACTTCGCCAACAGAAACCGTCTCTTCAGTCAGTCCTCACATAGTCAGCCGGGACAAACTGCTTGATTTGCATAACACAACGGCGATGACCAACAGCGCTCAGTTCAAACCCATCATCGACTGGTTCAAAAACAGGGAAATTGACGTTGACGTCAATTTACAGGCTTTGGATACTCAGGGTTTTTATGATGAAGTCGCTATAGAACTGGGTGACAATCATGAAGTCTTGCAAACCGTTTTGGAAAAAATCAAGAAAGCTCAGCGCAATGATTATTCCTCGGTAATGATTAATATCAGCAATCAAAGTCAGAAAGAAATCAAAATCATCACCGATTTCTGCAGAAATTTGTACGATTATGCTTTTGTAGCCCGATACTTTTACAACAAAAAAGAAAAAAAGATTCATCTCACGCTGCAAACGGCCTCAACCATTGTCAATTTCTTTAATGGCGAATGGCTGGAATGGTATGTCTTCATGAAACTGGTGAAGGTTTTTTATGAAAAAAAAGGGCTTTTTTCTTGCTTTAGAAGTTTTGTGGTCAACTTTTCTAATGAAGATAAACACGAAATCGATATTTTCTTTCTGATCAACCACCGCACCCCACTGTTTATCGAGTGCAAATCCGGTGAATTCAGGTCAATGATTGAAAAATACAACAAACTCCGTAAAAGACTGAATATCGACAAAGACAAATTTTTGGTGCTGGTTTTAGGGATCAACGACGAGCAGACCAATGGCTTAACCAACATGCACGATGTCACGTTTGTTAACGAAAAGAATTTTATTGATCATATTGCGCAGTTAAATCCCTGATAGACAGCCGACCAACCCCCAGCATTCTGTCAGTCTGAATATGAGAAGGATTAATGACTTGACTATAAAACCACCTCCAGCATCGGCACTTCCCATTGCTCGACTTTACAACGAGACCGGTAGTCTTCTTCGGAATCGGATTTATAGCGCGTAATCATGGCAATGACGGTGGCTGACTGAATGTTTTTATAACGCTCCTGCCATTGCTGACTGGCGTTTTTGGAAAGCACAGCAATGGTCATCTGCTCTTTTTGCACGACGATTTTACCGTTTTGCTGCTGTATAGTTACCGATGAACCGGCACTCAGACTTGCCAGTTTATTATGAATGGGATGGCGTTCCGAAAAGCTTCCGGCATAGCTTAAATCAAAATCTTTCAACCCCAGGAAGGCATAGTCCTTGTTAACGTGTGGCACGACTTCAGGCTGTTCAATCACCACTTGGCGCTGCACACTAAAATCGCCTTTTAAAGAGGGCAGATAAGGATTTCGTAAATCCAGCCTTTGCATCAAACCCAGCGTTTCTTTAGCCCGGGTCATGGCGACATATAATAAACGCCGCTGTTCTTCTGTGGCGGGCATTGTCCAGCCACCATCGAGCACAAACACATGAGAAAACTCCATCCCTTTTACAGAATGAACTGTACTGAGAAAGACGCCCTGCCCCAACCGGCACTCCTTGCGCTGTTCGGCCAGTGACTCATAAAGATATTCCAGCAGTTGTTGCTTGCCGGTATCTTCATCGGAGGTTTCCGCCTGCCATTGCAGCAACAGTTGCTTGAGCTGATTTAGCCAGGTGTTTGGCTCGCCGGTTTCAACATTCTGCAAAAAATCCAGCCAGTCACCGGCTTTACAGACTTTTCGATCGTTGAGTTTAATTGCCTTGAGCAAGGCCAGGTTTTCCCGGATGCGAAACGGCGGAGGTTGAGCATCTTTAGGCAAAGCCAAACTCAGCGGGATCGCTTGTGCTTCCAGGCATGCTCGGACCGGATTCAACAGCTGCCATTCTGTGGTCAACACCGCACATTGCCGCCATTCAAGACTGTTATCCAGTTGCCGCATACGCAACAACTCGTCGACCAGCACTTGGGCTTGCTGCATGTCATCCCGACAATTCAAAATCTGCACCCGGCCATGGACTAGTGGATCCAGTTTCTCCCAACGCCCTCCGGCAGCCAGGCTTTTTCGTCCCCGGTTAATCCGAATCGGATGCTGCTGTTTCATCCTGTCGCGATTTTGTTCGATCAACTGATTGGCGGCAGCAATGATATGCGCGCTGGACCGGTAGTTTTCGACCAGATACTGTGGGTATGCCTGATAATCCTTTTCAAATTGCCGAATAAAGCCGATGTTGGCCCCCCGAAATTGATAGATATTCTGATCGTCATCACCTACAGCAAGCAGGGTTAACCGGCTGTCTTCGTCTTGCTTTCGCCCGGCTATAGCGGCAATCAGTTCATACTGGCATTCGTCGATATCCTGATACTCATCGACCAGAATATAGCGATACCCCGCCAATAAACGGTCCCGCATTTCATTGCTGTCCAAATTCAAACAGCCCTGTTGCCCGTTCAGCAAGTCAATCGCCTGACGAATCATGTCCTGAAAAATCAATTCGGCACCGGATTCATGGGTCTTCTCCACGCCGGTCAAGGCATGACCGGATAAACGCAGACTCAGTCCATGATAGGTTTGGATGGTAACAAATTTAGCTTCAGGACCGACCAGATCAAACAGACGCTGCCTTAATTCAGTTGCGGCATTACGGTTAAAACACAGCACCAGAATACTGCGTGCAGGCACTTGTTTAACCCTTAACAGATACGCACAGCGATGAATCACCACGCGCGTCTTGCCGGATCCCGGACCGGCCAGAATCAATAAATTTTGCTCCTCGGAACTGGCCACCATCGCCTGTTGTTCCGGATTTTGGAGATCACTGACAATACGCTGGAATGATTGCTGGCTGGTTGCTCGATCCAGAATTTCTTTTCGCCCCTGAAAATAGCGTTTTACAAATTCGGTTTTATCCTGAGAAAAATACGCGACGACAAAAGCCAATGCCTGTCCGATTTTTTCCAGTCCCTGCCGGGCGTATTCATTCATGACATGGACTTGAAAAATACGCTCGCTGTAATGTTGCGACAAAGGCTCATAGTCACCTTTGCTGTATCGCCGCCGTTGCGCTTCGGGCAGCACCCGGATTGTCATCGCCTGCCGGAACACAGCCAGACCCTTTTGCAGCGTGATGATTCTTTGTTCATGCAGAAAATTAAGTCCGCGTTCCACTGCCGCCAAAGGGTCAGTTAACTCAGAACGCATATGGATATCCTGATTCAGCGCCGCCAGTAAATCTTCCACCGAGAATTCCACTAACAAATCGGCTCCGGGCTTGGTTTCGTCAGGTATTTTTTGCAATAGCGCATTCAAAGAGATTTGGGCCACTGCCTGGCGCCGTTCGATAGTACTGGATAATGCCCGCCAACCCCGGTTGAGCTTGATCCGGTATTGATCCTGTGAAACATGACGGATAAACAGGCTGCCTCTGCTGCCGGCCAGACCTTGCCCGTCCTTGCTCATGGACACCAGCAGCAACCTTAACACTTCCGGATTGCAGTCTTTAAAGCCCTGGTCCAGCAAGTGTTGATTGACATGCCGTAATGACAGATTTTGCCATTCTTCGGGCCCGGCATCCGGTGCCTGCTCCTGCAACAGATTGACCAACGCATTTTCCAGGGAACAGATCTGTTCCAGCAGCGAACTCGACGCATTGGCGACTTTGTAACGAACAAACGCAGTCAACAGCAGGTTTTTTTGAATGATGCCCGCAGAGGACATATCGTATAAAGTCCGGATCACCCGCTGACTGGCAGTTTCGTTGATTTTGTTTTGCCCGGGTTCGTTGTTTTCTTCGGAAAACTCGCTTAACAACGCCAACTCATCGGCACTGAAGCCCTCATCACTTTCGGCATTGAATAACGCATCCAGAATAGCCAGCCAACGCTTTTGCTGACGCTCGGACAAACCCAGCTTGGCGATTTTCTGCTGCGCTTCGGCAAGATTTTTAACCAAGGGCCGGCCTTGAAAAACCTGGGTTTTGTTTTCGTTACGTTCAACAAAACCGGTCCGCTCCAGCCACGAGATTGCAGTCATCACTTTGGTAGGGGCATCCGGATCTTCAGCTTCAAACGTGGTATCGACCGCTTCATTCTGCAGTATTTCCCCGGCAGTAATGACGACATTGCCGGACTTATCCTTGCGGACCCCGCGCAAACCCTTGAGTATCTGCGCAATGTCACGCTGATTGAGCTGCGAAGATGCCGACAGTTTAAACTGACTGTCGATGTCATTTTCATCAAAGAGCAAAATACATTCGGCCTCGTTCTGATCACGCCCTGCCCTGCCCGCCTCTTGTAAATAATTTTCCAGCGAACCGGGAATATCCGCATGAATCACCAGCCGGACATCTTCCTTATCGATACCCATGCCAAACGCATTGGTCGCCGTGATGACCCGGGTTCTGCCGCTGATAAAGTTTTCCTGGATATGCTTTTTTTCAGCGGCATTTTTCCCGGCATGAAACGCCTCAACCTGCCAATCCTGATGCTGTAAAAATTCGGCTATGGCTTCGGTTTGTTTGCGTTTAGCGCAATAAATAATGGCGCTGCCGCCATTATTTTCGGCCAATCGCTCATGAAGCAAACGGTTGATGCGTGGATATTTATCGACACTGTTGACTGTTTGCACTTCAAACTGCAAATTATTTCGTTCGACCCCACCCTCAAATAGTTGCAGATCCTGGGCTAGATTAGCCTTGAAATAATCAATGATCTCATTTTTGACATCCTGCTTGGCCGTCGCGGTAAAACATTGCACGGGCGGTAATAAAGCGTGCTGTTTTTCGGCAAATTCCTTGATAAAACGTGCGGCATATAAATAATCAGGCCTAAAATCATGCCCCCATTTAGACAAACAATGCGCTTCATCAAAAACCCAGCAACCGATTTCCCGGTGCTCGATCGCATTTTGAAAACCCGTATTGCGCAGCTGTTCCGGCGATACATAGAGCAACGCAATATCACCCATTTGTATGGCTTTTATGACTTCGCCGCGTTCCGGCGCAGTCAGCATGCCGTATAAAGCAGCAACGTTGGGTGCCCCGGTTTTGTTACGCAGATTATCGACCTGATCTTTCATCAAGGCCTGTAACGGCGAGATCACAATGGTCAGCACTCCGCGCCGCTGATAACGCACCAGTGCCGGTAATTGAAAGCACAAGGATTTTCCGCCGCCGGTAGGCAACACGGCAAACAAAGGCATATCCGCCATTCCTGCCTGGACAATACTTTGTTGAAGACTGCCCCCTTCGGCATTTTCCGGCTGCGGCCTGAAAGCAGAAAATCCGAAATAGCGTTGTAATTGAGAGACAGGATGATGCGTCTCCTGACAATAAACACAGTCCGGCGATTCACAGGGAATATCGCGTAATTGCCGCAATGCCGGCGCAACCGCCTGAAACTGTTGACGGACCCAGGGCGGCAATACCGAATTACCGCCCGAAACCCGTAACCAGGCCAAACAGTAGGCTAACGCGGGGCGTAATTCAGGATTCGGCAAATAGGACAAAATCACCTTATTGAAAGCGGTTTTGCAGACCTTCCCCAGTGTCTCTTTCTTGAATAAATCAAACGCAGCACCGGCTGTCAAAGGTTGCGCCCCCATGACCTGAAAAGCCATCTGCAAACCGGAAAAACGGGGTTGACCGGAAAAAGCATAATGATAAAAAGATAATAATTGCCCATCGGCCTGCTGGGCCTGGAATGCTTCCCATTGATCTTGAAACAGCGACAACGCGATCTTCGCATCCGCAACAGGATCACTCAAACTGTCTCGCAATAATTTGTAATTTTTGACCAGGCGATGATAAGGATTTTCAGGAAAAGCCAGCGGCGACAAAAATAAAGTATCGATAACCGGTTTATTTAGAAAGCCAAGCTGTTGATCGACAGCCAGACATAAAGGCAGGTCATGCAAAATAAGATTATGACCCAATACAAATCGCGCATCAGCAATAAACTGATCCAGTTCGCCAAGGACATGATGAATTTTAAACGGGGCTTGCCGGTTAAAAATCCGGTCCTGAAAAACCGCACCAACAGCAAAAATCTCTCCGTTATAATCGGCTTCCAAATCCAAGCTACAAAGGGTGTTAGAAAAACTTTGCCAATCCATTGTGATTAATTCACTGTTATTTTAGTCATCATGCTGTACATAGGTACATACGGTAGTTGCAATGTCGGCGTCCTGCTCTGGAATGTCTGTAAATCCGATGAAATTTAAAAATTCATGCGTGACAATTAGGATATTACTGATAAGGTATGAGACACTTTAGCAACAAAACAACAATTTGTGTCTATTTGATCACAAATTGATCTAAAAGCCTGTTCTGTACAGCTGACGTTTAGGAAACATCTGATATCCTTTATCAAAAGATGACAAAAAAGGTGAATACCATGAAAATTATAATAAATAGCAGTAACCCCGACATATTAAATACTTTGGCCCAAGACTTTAATGGCAACAGCATCTACGGAGTAGAGTTTATTCTGGAAGATTTGTATGAAAGCAACAAAAAAGAATTATTCAAAAAAGAATCCGACAATTTCGACTGGTTCGGATTGTCTGACTTGTGCATCTAAAACTTTAAAATCCAATACCTAATAGTGATTATTTCTTCATTCTAAGTGCCTGACCTCCTCATCAGGCACTTATATAAAAATTTGCAAACTGTTTCCATCGCATTAATTCCTTAAGCCGTTTTACTCATGCAGGTTTGACCCGCAGAGTCAAACTTTTCAGCTGTCTGTTCAATATCGGTTAAACCATACCGGCCTTTCATCACATTAAGTCCACCCTCAACCAGCTTGTTAAAATCGGATTCATGCCCTGAGTCCAGGTATCCGTTCAAATCGTCAATATTTTCTTCTTCAATATTCACCCCATTGATGCGGGCATAAGCGAGTATAGCCAGACGGAAAGTTCTGTTATCCGGACTGATGAAGATTTTTGCTGTGTTTCCCGCGGTATTAATGCCGGGCTGGCCTGGAAAATCCAGCGGATTACGAAATATATTTGGCAAATCCGATAGCACTTGGTCCGGCGAGCTATGCAGCTCTTTTAGCAACTGAATTAATGTGCGCTTTACGTCGCTTTTCACCTGTCCGGTTTTCAATAAATTAAAAGCTTCTTTCATTTGCTCTTCAGTCAAAGGAACAGAGGTGTTTGCCCCTTCTTTCAGCTTAACTTTGAAGTTTTCGTAAGATAAATCCATCGAATCACTATTCCCAGCTTTTAACAAGCAAGAAGTCTGAATATCAACCGCGTCTGCTTCCAAAACATCGCCCGAGTTTAATTTTTTGCTAAGTGAGGCCCGGATGATTTGTTCCGAGAGATTCATCTTGCTCGATAGCGTATCGTTGGATTTTGTGCTCATACTGGAGCACGAACTCAAAACGAAAGTTAATACCAACATCAAAATAGACAGCCATTCATATTTACTTTTCATATTCAATACCTCTGAAAAATAAGTTTTGACACCGTTTGATTCTAATCCTAAGCAACGTTACCAGACCACCGACTCAAAACCAAACCGCACTAATGAAAGAGCTCAGCAGAGACTGTTAACGGTAAAAACAAGGAATCCAAAGCAAAGCTTAGTGGCAGATCAACCAAGGGATAACGCGGCGGTATCACTTTAAATCGGCTTAGCGCGACATCATTTCGGGCTATAGCCGCCCAATCAAGCCGTGTTCCACTGTAGATAAACACCCGTTCATAAAGTGGAATATCTGTTTCTAATGTTTTAAACGTCGCGCATCCGGTCAACATTGTAAAGCCGATTCCACTGTATAACAGGCGCTTTAACATATCCTTTCCTTTTTGAAGTTCGAAATAACGGCATGGGGCCGGATTATTATTTTTCGTAATAAAGCGGCTACTTAATTGACAATATCAGTCCCTTCCCCAGATCAAGTTCCAGCGAACAGCGCTCTTTGCCGCAAGCACCATCACTGTAAATGAATTGCCGCTTTGACTGACTAATTTCTTGGTCAAAAATTACCAATATGTTTCTATAGTGGCCGCCTAATCCATTCGCATTAAAATAACGATCAAAGTTATCCGCCAGTGCCTTTGCGGCCTTGTCATAAACAACGCTGATTTGGGAACGTCCCTTAGCTTCCAGCTTTTTGGAAACGTCTTGCTTCAGTTGGTCAATAAGCGCTTTACCATCCGGTCCAAACAAAAACTGATGCCAACTTTCCCGTACTGTTGAAAATTCAAAAGCGACCGGGGTGGATAAGTAGAGTTTCGGCACATGAATATAAATGCTATCGTTTTCAATAGTATGCCTTAGCTCAGCCAGCTTGACGAAATACCTGTAATTCGCAACGAGTGAGAGTTTGACATGCGTATCTCCTACAGGAAATCCAAAGACATGCCTGTATTTTTCAATCGTGAAATCTTCATTACCGGCCAGTCTTGCGACAACATACTCATCTGCCCCTTCCAGGGAAATAAACCGGCTGAAACTTTTGCTCACTTCCTGCGTATCCACCAAAGCTATGCGGCCACCATAAAACCACCAGGCCATAACAATCAAGGCGAACAAACCGATGATTCTGCTGACGAATGCCTTAATACCTTTAATCATATTTTCAGTAAAAAAATTAATGGCTCATCCTGGCTGATCGAAAAAACGTTTGGTATCCAAAAGGTGAGGGATGTATTTGGCGTAGATGTTCATCATGGAAGCGACCGTCAAGCATCCATAGCCGGGTCCACGAGTGAAGGCAGGCTCAGGCAAAATCCGAACATCCAGCTTGACCGACTGAATTGACCTGCCCTTGGCCTGCGCCTTATCGAGTTTATCGACCAGCAGATTCAGCAATGCCGTGATTTCAAGACGATACAGCCACTGCGGCGTGGTCATTGTCAAATTTTTTCCTCGGCTTCAAATTCAAGTCTGGTTTGCTGGCGAACCTGTTGACGGCGATGTTCCCACAATTCACGCAGCTTATCGGGATTGAGGTCGCGCTCATCGGATTCAGAAATGAAATCGACCTCACCGTTACCCTCGGCCTCAGTTCTTGTAAAACTCCATTCCTTGGTAAATTCGGTTTTGATCGCTCCTGCGTGTTTGGTCGGCATTGCGCAAATCAATTGCATGCCGAGACTGTCCCTAATAAAGCGGATCACGTCATGAGCACGCCGCTCGTCCATTTTTGCAAAGGATTCGTCATTCACCAGCAATTTCAGATTCATGCCTTTATCGAAATGTTTCAGGCGATTGGTCACCACCGCAGCCCGGACGATATAGGCCGGGGTTTCAAGCTGCCCGCCGGAACCGGTGCCCCACTCTGAAAGCGCGACACGCGAACCGCTGTCTGAATCCTTCCATATTTCATAGCGGCGGTAGTTGCGGTAATCGGCCACCCGTTGTAATTCCTTCAAAGCACGCTCCTGATCTTCCGAAAGCAGAAAGCCGACCAGCCGATCGCGAATTTTGCATTGTTCAGGGCTCAATTCGCTGGTATCGAAAAGATCGCCGGACTCCTGCGATTCAGACATATCGTAGGCTGCACAAAAGAAATCGTAATATTCCTTAAATTCCGGCACCCACACAGACCAATCCAGCTGAAACCGATCGGTGCCGAATTTCAGCCGGTTCAATTCCGCATTTAAAATCTTCAAGGTACTCACGCCCTGATCGACAGCGTTACGGATTTCGTAACAAAACTGCTTGGTGAATACATCCTTGAATGAAGATTCAGCGGTACGCAATTTATCCAGATTTTTGACGAAACCGATTTCCCGCTGGTCGCGCAGCTGCTCTTTAAGCCGCTCGAATAAATGAACCAGCTGACGGTAATGCCCGCTAAAGTCGGTACCGCGCAATTCGCTATCGTAGTGTAAATGCAGCAACTCATAACTGCGGGCATGCTGATTGTACTCGGCAATTTTCTCGTGCACCTTACTGTAGGCGCTGTTGGCTTCTATCAGTTTGGCGGTGTGATCAGCCTGCAACTGGTCATTCGAAATCTGAGCAGATTCGACGATTGCGTCAACCGCTTGCAAAAGCGCCGTCAAAGACTGGCTTTCATTGACCGAACAGATCGATTTTAAGGGTTGCAGGCTCACGTCGATCTGTTTCTGTTTATCAGCCAAGCCTTGTTCCAGCGACGCCGACCGCTGTTGCTGCTGTTCTTTGGCTTTCAGGTATTTGCCGACTTCCTGGTTGCCGAGGTTCACCAGTCTTTCCAGATCGGCAATCAGTTGGTCCAGCGTATCTTTCTCAGCTTCCAGCTGGTCGACTTCGGTCAAATCCAGACGCGCAAGATCGGCATGAGCGGCTTGTCTGTCATGAACAGTCTGCTCCAGTCTGGCAGCATCGGCAAAATCCGGCTCTTTCAACTCACGCAGCGAGTCCAGCAGTGCGTTTAACTGCTTGCCTTCGTCTTTTAATAGCTGCAGTTCCTGCTCGGCCTTGCCGTGCGCCTCCAGCGCATTTTGACGCGCCTGACGCTGGGCTTCCTTGCCGAATACCAGCACATTGGTATCGCCGATAAACAAAGTGCGCGAACCGGCAGCTTTACCGTCTTTCATGACTCCGCGCGGCGTGACGCGAAGCTGTTCGACGTTATCGACCTTGACAACATTGCCGTATTGTTCGACCAGATAGGCATAAGCCAGCGGATGTTCGGTATGCAATTCGTGGATGATGGCGTCTTTGGGGACGCGCTCCGGTTTAGCATTGCGTTTACACAACGAACCCTGGATCACCTTGGCGCGCAAATGCTGCTTCCTGACAAATTCTATCGCTCGTGACTCCCAGTCTTCATCAACCACAAAGTTAAAGCGTGCACCGGCAATATAACCTTCAATGGCAGGCTGCCAGGACAAATCCTTGGGTTCGATCAGATCGCACAGCACCTGTGCCCGAGCAGCGGGCAGCTCGGAGCGAAAGGCTTTTAGCGCTTGGGTGATTTCCCGTGGATAATCGGCTCCGCCTTCGGCTAGATTGGCCTTGCGCTGAGCCAGATTTTTTTCCCGCTCTTGAGCCTCGTCCAGTTGCTTATGCAACTGCCCAAGCTGACTATGAACGGTGGCGACAAAACTGTTACGGGTTCCGGTCAATGCTTGATACAGTCGCTCAAACCCTTCGCTCAAGCCTTCTAAAGCTCGCACCGTAACCAATACATCGCGCGGGTCCTGTCCGACCAGCAATTGTTGTTCAAGCTCCCGGCAGGGCGTATGTCCTATCGCAGCCATCACTTCGGCCAACAGTTCTGCCGCTACCGAAAGCTCGCGCTTGGATGCCGGAAACGCCATACCGGTAATCGCCTGCGCAGCAGATTGTAAATGCCCTGCCTGTTGAAGCGCTTTTTGCAGATTGACAACCGCCGCTTTGGCTTCAATCTGAATCGATTCAAGACGTTCTGTAATGCGGCGTTTCTGATCCGCAGCTGCAATGCCGCTCAGCCGGGCAGCAAGCTGGATTTGACTGTCAACATAAGCTTTCCTGTCGCGGTTCAACCCGTCTATTCGCGCATTGGCTTCCGTGATATTTTTTTCCAGTGCGGTCATGGCTGCTTTGGCTTGTTGTATCTGCAACTGATCGCTCTGCAAGGCTCGCTGCGAATGCGCAAGCTGAAACTGCACGGCAGTTTCATAAGCCATATTGGCTTTAGTCAGCGTTTTTTCGATGCTTTCAAGCCTGACCACATTCGCCTGCAGCCTATCGCCTTCTAAGCGCAGTTGATGCACCTGCCGCATCAAACCACTGATCTGGCTAATCCGCTGCGGCAATTGCTGGAGATCGTATTCCAGAATCTGGGTTTTCACCAGATCATCGACGCTGCCTATAGGTTTATGAGCGATAGACTGACTCCAGGCTTTGGCGGCCAGTTCCGCTTCCGAAAACGAAACGTTGCGCTGGCCGCGAAAACGGCCATACAACTGACACAGATATTCGCGTTTGGCATCGCGCAGATTCAGCACCTGCGCATAGCGGGCTTTCAGGTGATGTTCTATTTTCTCAACCTCGACAACGCACATATTGCCGTTGTCGTCGTAATTAACCAGATCACTCAAGCCCAGCTCGGCATCATCGATCAGCAACAAAGCCAGGCGTTCCTGCACCGCTTGACGGCGATCTCCAGAACCATCCACGCGCACGGCAGCGCCGATCAAGGCGGTAAAAGATTTGCCTTCCTCGCCGACATCAGGCTTGAACACCGCAGCCACATAGCCGTGCGCGCCATCGGGACGTGCAAACAAATTATCTTCGGCACCGGCGATGTAAGACCACAGGGTACGCTTGCTTTTTCTGCCGCGCGAAGTTTGCGTGGTTTCATCCTGCCCGGGGTTATAGCTGAAAATATTTTGATGGGCAGCAGTCATCACTGTTTGCAGCGCATCCAGCAGCGTCGATTTGCCGGAACCGGTTGGCCCAGTCAGCAAGGTCATATTGCCCATCGCGTATTCGTCGCTACGCAAGGCGCCCCAGTTAACCAGAATCAGTTTATCCAGTTTCATAGGCTGTGCTCTCCAGTTTCAGGCTCACTGACTGGTTCGGCAAAACCTTCAGCCTCCAATGCCGCCGCCAGCACATCTTCACCGATGATACCGAGAATAACCGGTCGAATTGCAATCAGCGCGTCTTCATCCTGCATGGAAAACAACGCGCCGTATTGAATAAGACGATGCCGCTTCAAATCTTTAAGCAGTCGGTCGCGGTCACCCAGATTATCCGGCAAAGGCCGTTTAATCTGAATATGCAGGGTGGTCGCCAGTTCCTCGAAACGAATCAGCACTTCACCGTCATCGCTCAAGCGACCCCCGCCTTCAGCCAGTCCTTGCTGATATAAAAACCGCAAGGCCAACGCTGCCGCAACAAAATCGGCAGACAACCGGGCGCGTAAGGAGGGTGCGGGATCGTTATCATCTTCAGCCAATCCGGGAATCTGCGCGCCAGGCGCATAAAGCCTAAAGAATTCATTTTGCAGATCGTGGATCAGCCGAAAGCCCGCCAGAGCAAAATATTCGGTCAACAGATTTTCGATGCGACAGGCATCATCGTAGTAACGTTGCTCTACCCCGTCTTCGTCGCGAACGATAATGCCCCAAGCAAAAAGGCGCGCGGTGATTTCCTGAAAACGTTGCAATTTAAGATTTTCAGGTTCCAGCCGGTCAAGCAGGATTTGAGTCAGCGTCATGGTTAAATTCAATTTGGTAGTCACTTCCTGTGTAGTAATCGTTATGCAACCGCTGGCCAAGCAATTGTGTGACCTTCAGGGTTTCATCGCGGGATGATCGCACAGCTTCAACCATCTGCATGTTTTGCAATACATCCGATGCCGTCTTTACAGGCAGGTTGGAGAGCCTGATCGAACGTTGCTGCAAGCGTAATTCTCGACGGATGTAATCAACCACGTCCTGATTGGACAGCGTAAAAGCCGCCGCCTCGCTACGCTGCATGGCCGCCTGCAAGCGCGCATCGCGGCTGACTTTGGGCAAAGCGGTGACGGTCAGTGCCTTGCGCCGTTGCGAGGCGCTGCGCAATTTGAACGCCGCCGGGTCCAGCAAACGGATTTCGCAGGCGGCAATATCGGTACCCAGGCGTTCTAAAAACAGGGCCTGCGCTTCGCCTTCAAGCGCTGCCGTCTTTGCGATGGCCCGGCTATAAGCTTGACGGCTTTGTCCGCCCTGAAGCATTAATGCCTGCTGGACGATACTGGCCGCGCGGCGCATGTAAATATTCATTGCCTTGATCAATTCAGGGTGTTTTGCGGTACAGGCCACTTCAACCCGGTCTTCGATGCGATCCAGCAACCAATCGAAAATCGCGGTATCGGCCCTTTCTTGATTAGCCCAGACGGCAATATCCTGCAACTGGCTTTCGAAGGCATTAAACTTGTCGCTTTCCAGATTGCGCAAACGGCTCAAACTATCGCGAATCGCCTGACGATGGCGCTCGACGTTATCGGCAGTCAACTGTTTTTTAAATTCTTTTTCGAAACGGTCCAGAAAAGCGATAAATTCTTCCCAGGGTGTACTGGACGCCTCCGTCATCAAGCGGCGCACCAGTTCCTGAAAATAATCGACACCCTCCGACAAATCACTGATGATTTTTTCAGCATAATCATAGGCATCGACCAAATCATAAGCATCGATATTTTTGCGGGCCGCTTCCAGTGCATTCCGGCAGCTCCGGACATTACGCTGACGGCTGCGGGATCGCAGGCGGTCCAGCGACCACAAGGCTTCGGCGAACAATTTGCCTGCCCGGGTAAAGCGATAGGCGGTAACCAAACCGGCACGGTCGCCAAAGGTTTCCAGCCATCCGTCTTTCAGCAGCGCGCGGACCAATGCGTTGGTCAACTGCTGATCATCGGCATTATCCAATCCTGACAGTTCACCCTCGTCAAAAACACTGTCGGCCGCAATATCATTGATCAATACCTGCACGGTAGGGGCCAGCAAATCCTTTAAATTATCGCGGGTCAGATTCTGCGAATAATCGGCGCTAGGCCCATGAAGACTTTCATACAAGGTGCGGAGACAAGCCACCACCAGTTCGCGGCGTTTTCCATTTAACGGACGGAAAAAATTCTGTCGTTCGGCTTCAAAAAACACAGGGTATCCAAAAGTTTCTTGTTTTAACGCTCACCAAAATAATTCCCCAAAATGCTGTTTGTCTTGCTAACACGACTGAATGTCCGGGCTGATTATATCAAACATATAAACCTAAAAAGAGCGGTTGAATCCACTAAGCAGGCGCTGGCAGGCATTCCGGCGGCTGCAATTGACGCCCCTTGAGGTACTTAACCAGCGCTAAACTCAAGATTCGGTACCAGCGCTGGATCGCGGTCA